>Ga0214168_1001223_pt1 | contig 10316 bp, 9 predicted proteins | sample LakMenepilimnion_FD_153002 | JGI IMG/M metagenome (GOLD analysis project Ga0214168, IMG submission 153002) | Freshwater microbial communities from Lake Mendota, WI - Practice 29OCT2010 epilimnion v4 | ecosystem: Environmental > Aquatic > Freshwater > Lake > Epilimnion/Euphotic zone | place: Lake...
CCATCAAAACGAGTAATCCATAACCTAATTTTTTAGTAATGAAACGAATCATTACTTGCGATTTAAAGTTGTAAATAGATGATCGATAGAGGGTGCTGCAACTTTTTCTTGTATCCGTGACCCTTTCATTAAAAAGTAAGTTGGCGTAACGCGTGCTGCCGTTTTAATTACAGTTGCGTCAGCAATCAATATATTAATTTTACCAAAAAGGCTAATAGCTCTGTCAGCTTCTGGTGTCACAAGTATCACATCAATATTTTGTGCCTGTAATTTTTTATAAATAGTTTCGAACGAATTTTTCCAACTTTCTGCTCCTTTCATTTCTTTTGCAAATACCAGTATATATGGTTTTTGATTTGCAAATATGGCCGCCGTAGTATCAGTCCCCGATTTCGCCATTAAATTAAAGTCAACAATTTTTGCGATAAGACCATTGCCTTTTTTTACGACAATGTCTTTACGATCAACATACACATAGGTGCTATCAAAATCGGTTGGAAAATTGGCTTGGTCAAACCTAACTTCTTTTCCGTTTTTGGTATATATAAATTCGATAGAAGTACTGTCCGCAACTGCTCCTGCTGGAACTTTCATTTGTTCTACAATATCATTACCCTTTTTATACGGCAAACAATCCACTACGGGTAAATATGTAAGCGCATACCACTGAAAAGCAGCAGTACCAAGGGTTACTGTATATAGTACTATTTTGCCAAAAATACCTTTGCTTACTTTGCCGGTGTTGGTGGCTAATAAAATAATAATCAGAATGCCTAATACAATGTCTTTGGTAAATGACATGGCCGGCGTAAGTGGCAAGCAATCGCCAAAACAACCACAGGTTTTAATTTTACCAGAAAATAATGCATATCCTGTTAAAAAAGTAAAGAAAACAATCAAACCTAATAATAACCATAAAGTTTGCTTGTAGGGAAATTTGATGAGTAACGCAACACCAGCAACTATTTCAAGGGTATTCATTATTAAGGATAATGCCAAAGTATAATCATTAAAATAGATCATACCCCAAACCTCAAAAAATTCTTGCATTTTATAGCTTAATCCCAAAGGATCATTGGCTTTAATCAAGCCAGAAAAAATAAATAACAATCCTACACTCCAACGAATTATTTTTATAAAATTTTGCATAAAGTTATTTTAATGTTTGCCTTCCCCTATTTGAATTAACGCAAAAACAGCATAATTCAATATGTCCACAAAATTTGCATCAATCCCTTCACTGATCAATGTTTTTCCATCGTTCGTTAATATTTGTCTTGTGCGCATTAATTTCATTAAGATTAAATCCGCATAACTTTCTTGACTCATGTCCCTCCATGCTTCCCCATAATCATGATTTTTATCAAGCATCGTGGTTTTAGCAAAATTGACATATTCATGGTACATGGCCTGTACTTTTTCAACAGGTAGTTCATCCACTTTCGGATCTCCCAATTTTAGTTGGATAAGTCCTATTACAGAATAATTAATGATCCCTTTGAATTCAGATGCGATGTCATCACCCACTTTTTGGGTACCAATATCTTGAATGGTTCTAATTCTGAGTGCTTTAATGAATATTTGATCTACGACTGATATAATTCTTAAAACACGCCAAGCAGTACCATAATCTTTGGTTTTTTTGATGAAAATATCACTGCATGATGCAATGGCTTGATCAAATTGTGCGGAAGTTTGACTCATGAAAATTGACCTAATTACTATGTTAGTTAATATCTTTGAACAGTTGCAAGATAATCAATAACCACTTTATAATAAAACTATGTTCATAAATGTAGCTCAAAACAGGAAATGGGAAATAAATACCCCTCAAATCATGGGTATTATAAATGTCACCCATGACAGTTTTTATGAAAATAGCAGGGCAAAATCCATTGCGGACTTATTGGCAAAAGCAACACAAATGATTGCGGAGGGTGCACAAATTTTAGATATTGGCGCACAAAGTACGCGACCTGGTGCTGAGATTATAAAAACAGCTACCGAACTTGCCAATTTATTGCCTTACCTAGAATCGCTTAAAAATCAATTCCCCGAGCAATTAATATCCATTGATACTTTTAATCCAATCGTTGCAGAACATGCCCTAAATGCTGGGGCGCATATCATCAACGATATAAGTGGTGCCAGTTTTGACACTAAAATTTTAGAAGTGGTTTCAAAATACCAGGCAGGCTATATTGCCATGCATATTACCGGGAACCCGATGACCATGCATCAAATTGAAAAGAGGTCTGATATTATTTCCGCTATTATAGATGATATGGAAATGAAAAAGAAATTATTAGCTTCCTTCGGTATTGAAAACTGGGTCATGGATCCAGGATTTGGATTTGGAAAAACAGTACAAGAAAATTTTGATATCGTTAAAAGATTACAAGAATTAAAAGTAATCAACCTTCCGATTTTATTAGGGGTTTCTAGAAAGTCAAGTATTTATAAAACATTGGGCATTGGGCCAGAAGATGCCTTGAATGGCACAACCGTTTTAAATACATTGGGATTATTGAATGGTGCTTCCATACTAAGGGTACATGATGTAAAAGAAGCAAAACAAATTATTGAATTATTACCCTATCTACAATAAAAAACTCCCTCCCAAAACGGGAAGGAGTTCTCCAAATTTCTATTAAATTGAATTTATTTGTTTGCGCCTACTGGTGAAGGAGGTGCAGACATTGATTTAGAAGTCACATCTACCACTTCAATATCAAATGCTAAATTTTCATACGCTTTAATTTGACCATTCGGCTGAGGGCCATAAGCCAACATTGCAGGAATGTATAAACTTCCTTTTCCACCTTTACCAAAATATTGTAATCCAATATCCCAACCTTGAATCACTGAATTAGTTGCAATTTTTACTTCAAAAGGCTTAGATGCTGAATCTTTAGGATTGATATTAGTATCAAAAGTTTCTCCTTTAAAATTATAGCCTTTGTAATACACGCTTGCAATTTTTGTAGAGTCAACTTTATTAGTCGCATCACCTGCTTCTTTTACCACAACGAATACACCATCTGGTGATTGAACTGCGTTGATTTTATTTTTAGCTAAGTATGCTTTAATTGCATTGATTTCTCTGTTTTTTTCAGCAGCCATTTCTTTTTTGTAATCATCATCTACTTTTGTAACATCAGCAAATACATCTAAAATTTCAGCTTTACCTAAAATGATATCTTTTGCTTTAAACACTTCATTTACTTGAACAGCGCCCATTTTCACTAAAGTATCAATGCTTAAAGAGAATTCAATTTTATCTCCTTTTTTACATTTTGTAATGATTTCAGTAAATGTATATTTACCTAATCTTGTCGTATCAATTGGGAAATAAACTGGTATTACACCATAAGTACTACTTAAAACAGTGTCTTTCGATTTTAGCTTGTACTCAATATTTAATTTTACATATTGCCCTTGTGCCAATGGCTTTGAATTACCACTACCATGAGTGATTTTGTAAAGCATTCCTGAAGGGGCTTTTTCATATTGATTACAACTTGCAAACAATACAATAGCAGCTACTAACTTTAAAGTTGATTTTATCATTTTTAATTTAATTGTGTTAATTGTGATTTATAGTTTTCTATTATGGTTTTAAAATCGTTTAATGTTTCATCCAATGATTTCGAAGATCTTCCACCAGCAGCATTTGCATGTCCGCCTCCTTCAAAATGAGTTCTTGCAAATATATTAACATCAAAGTTACCTTTGCTTCTAAAACTCCATTTTCTTTCCTCTTCTCGATCAATTAATATGGCAGCAAATTTAATGCCTTCAATCGATAATAAATAATTAACAAGGCCTTCGGTATCCCCTGTTTTTAGCTCAAATTTGTAAATATCTGATTTGGGAATCGCCATGACTGCAGTTTTATATTCAGGAAGTACGGTCATCCTATTCAAAAACGCATTTCCCATGAACTTTAAGCGTCCTTCTGTTGAATTATCGTAGATATTCTCATGGATTTTAGCATGTTGTAAACCCAATTCTTTCAAATGGGCAACAATTTTATGCACTGATGCGGTGGTTGACGGAAAACGAAATGACCCAGTATCTGTCATTAACCCAGTATATAAACAGGCTGCTATGTCCAAATTAATTAAATTACTATGGCCAGATTGTACGATAAAATCATAGATCATTTCACAGGTTGAACTCATTTTAACATCACTAATGCCATAGGCAAATGACGGAGTATCAGGTTGTTGGTGATGGTCAATTAATATTTTTAAGGCCTTCGAGTCTCTAATAATTGGTTCTAAATGCTTTGTGCGATGTAGAATATTAAAATCCAAGCAAAATACATAATCCGCATCAGCTACAATTTGACTTGCTTCTTTCTTATTGGCCTCAAAATCAATCACTTGATCAACACCTGGCATCCAATCTAAAAAGGGTGCCCAATTGGTAGGTGAAATCACCGTTACCTCATGCCCCAATTGTTTTAAAAAGTGATATAAGCCAAGCGTAGAACCCATCGCATCCCCATCTGGCTTTTGATGTGCAGTGATTACAGCCTTAAAAGGTTGATTCAGCATTGGGTAAAATTGTTCAATTGCTTGCATAAGTGGACAAATTTAACATAAATCAGATGTTTTTCATTAAATTTGCGCCTTCAATTAAAAACTTTCAATAAAATATATATGAGTAACAGCACATTTACAATGATTAAACCTGATGCAACGTCAAAAGGTTACACAGGGGCAATCTTAGATCAAATTATCAAAGCAGGATTCAAGGTGAAGGCAATGAAGTGGACAAATTTAACGCCAGCACAAGCCGGTCAATTTTACGAGGTTCATAAAGAGCGTCCCTTTTATGGTGAATTAGTTGATTTTATGAGCAGTGGCCCAATTGTAGCGGCGATTCTTGAGAAAGACAATGCTGTAGCTGATTTTAGAACTTTAATTGGAGCTACCAATCCTGCACAAGCTGCAGAAGGTACCATCCGTAAGAATTTCGCTGCGTCTATCGGCGAAAACGCTGTTCACGGAAGTGATAGTGATGAAAATGCACAAATTGAAGGCAATTTCTTCTTTTCTAAATTAGAAAGATTTTAGTTCAACTTTTAACAGAGTAAATATATAAAGCACCTCAATTGGGGTGCTTTTATTTTTTAGCCCCTCGAGTTTTAGGTTTGCCGTATTTTTTTTGCATATCTTCCTTGTGATTCTTTCTTTTATTCACTTTGCTATTTTTGGCAGACTTTTCATGAAACGCAGGCCCTGATTCTTCTTTTTTTGGAACCTTAGTTTGTATAATCTTCATTCGAATCTTAGGCTTTTCATCTTCGGTTAAGATAGCTGAAATTTCAAGATCTTCAGGTAATGACAACAATGGAATATCTTGTTTCATAAGGGTTTCAATCCCCTTTTGTAAAACCTTTTCCTTCTCTGTAATAAATGTTATCGCTATTCCTTTTTTATCTGCACGTCCAGTTCGGCCAATACGATGTATATAATTTTCCGGTACATCAGGTGTGTCAAAATTAATTACATGGGTTACTTCCGCAACATCAATACCCCTAGCCATTACATCCGTTGCAATGATATATTTAAACACCCCAGCTTTAAATTGTTTGACAGTATTGAAACGATAATTTTGATCTTTATTGGAATGGATGACCCCTACTATTTCAGGAAACTTAATTTCAAGTTGTTCAAATAACTGATCCGCTAATGCTTTCGTAGCTGCAAAAATTAATACTTTGGTCATTGCCTCATTGGTAGACAAAAGCAGATTTAATAAATTTACTTTGGTATTAAAATTAGGAACATGATAAGCAGTCTGAATAATATTTTCTAAAGGCGTACCTGTTGGAGCCGCTTCAACGGTGATGGGTGCATTAAAGTAATCATACATTAATTTTTCAACATCATCGGTGATGGTTGCTGAAAAAAGTAAGTTTTGTCTTTTCTTAGGTAATAGCTCTAAGATATTGGTGATTTGTTTTCTAAAACCCAAATTCAACATTTCATCCATTTCATCAATTACTAATTTTTTAATCATTTTAGTTTTAAACGCCCCATTCATGATTAAATCAAATAATCTTCCTGGGGTAGCCACTAACACATCCACCCCTTTTTCAACTTCTATTTGTTGTGTATTTATATTCACGCCTCCAAAAACACCTACGGTAACTACACTCATGTAAGTAGTTAATTTTTTAACTGACTCCACCACTTGTACCACTAATTCACGTGTTGGTACGATGATTAAAATTTGGGGATCTTTATTTTTGTCATATTTCCATTGTCTTAAACAAGGAAGTAAATAGCCAAATGTTTTTCCGGTACCTGTTTGCGCAATACCACAAACATCCGCTCCGGACATTACAATGGGGAATACACGATGTTGTATAGTGGTAGGCGTTGAAAAGCCTAACTCCTCCAATGATCTTAATAAGGGGGTATTTAGGTTTAAATCTTGAAATGTCATGGCGCTTAAATGTGGCACGAAGGTAGCTTATTAAAAGCGCTTAATTCATTAAATAATTGGTTATTTGACATGTATCAAGACGCAATTTACTGAAATTCAATATTTTATAAATATTTCATACTTGTGGTATATGATTGTTTAAAAAAAATTATATTTAAATGTTGGTATACTCACTGAGTCACTAATAAATAAACCAAAAAGTATAAAATGAAGAACACTAAAACTGGAAATTCGCTGTTAATCCGAATAATAAAAAGTGCACCACTTTTTATTTTATTATTACAAAGCACTTTTTTATTTAGTCAAAACGACGACAACATAAATAGTAGGGATATTTTATACCTTACTTCCGGGGGGAAACTTATTCCACAGCAAGCAATTATGGATATTAGGCATTATACCATTGCATTAGAAGTGGACATGGTAAAAAAATCCATCAACGGCGCTACAGAAGTGAGTTTAAATCTGTCTAAAAAAACGGATACTATTTTACTCGACTTAATTCATTTATATACGGTTACAAAAGTAAAAGTGAATAATAAACCTGCTTCCTTTTACCAACATGATGATAAAATATTTATTACGAATGCCACTGGTTTTGAAGTCGGCAATCAAAAAGTATTAGTTGAATATAATGGCATACCTCCTGTTGCTATTAAACCCCCTTGGGATGGCGGTTTTACATGGGCGAAAGATAAAAATGGCAATGATTGGATGTCCATCAATATTCAAGGAGAAGGTGGAAAAATGTATTACCCATGTAAAGATCATCCTAGTGATGAGCCTAATGAAGGGGCTGATTTAAAAATTACCATTCCATCAAATTTAATGGTGGCTGGCCCAGGATTATTGATGGGCGTAACGACAAAAAAGAACAAATCAACCTATCATTGGAAAACCAATTACACCATTAGTAATTATTGTATTTTATTCAATATTGGCAAATACAAAGTAGTTAAAGATGAGTACACTACTGTTTTGGGAACCAAAGTTCCTATTGAATATTATATTTTAGAAGAAGATACGATGCATGCTAAAAAAGTGATTGAAACTAGAAAAAGAGATAGTAAAATTTTAGAGAAATATTTTGGGGAATACCCTTGGGCAAAAGAAAAAATCGGGATTGCAGAAGTACCTAATTCTGGCATGGAACATCAAACCATGATTACTTTTGATAATAAGTTTAGCTATAAAACAATTAATGGACAAGAATACTCTACAAACTTATTACACGAATACGCACATGAGTGGTGGGCAAATAAAGTAACCAACAAGGACTGGGGACATATGTGGATACAGGAAGGAATTGGAACCTATGCAGAAGCATTAACTATGTTGGAAATTGGTGGCGAAGCAGCATACGATGAAATTATTGCTGGACATCGTAAAAATTCAAGAAATAGAATGCCAATTATCCCTGCCGTTGATGAAGCAACAGAGGAGCAAGTATACTCAGGTGGTGATATTTATGGTAAGGGTTCTTTTTTCATGCATAGTTTAAGATATGTAGTTGGGGATGAAATATTTTTTCCAACATTAAAAAAGTTAGCGACAGATACAAAATACACTTATGACAATTTTGTTACAACCACTGATGTTGAACAATTATTTAGCAATGCAACTAATAAAAATTTAAAACCCTTTTTTGATTTTTATTTGAGAACAACCAAAGTATTGGATATTACCATTAAGGAAGTAGGATTCCAAAAATTCCAAATTAAAGTAAATAATTTCTTTATGGATTTGCCTTTTGACATCATGACTAATGGCAAAACGGTTCGTACAATAATTACAAATGAAGGAATCATTGTAAATAGCGCTACCCCACCGCAGGTGGATGCTAAAGGTAATTACTTGAAAAAAATAATAATACAATAATGAAAAAAATATTCAATTTTTTTGCGACGACACTATTGCTAATTCCTATAGTAGCCAAAGCAGACAACTACCCGATTAATAAAAATATAGACATCAAACACTATGTTTTTCAATTGCGCTTGACGGACAGCAATGATGAAATTATTGGAACTACCCAGGTTACTGTTAATTTTAAGCTAGCAGGTATGCAAAATTTTCGGTTAGACTTAATCAATAAAACAACAGAAAAGAAAGATAAAGGAATGGTGGTAGAGGGTGTTAGTATTTCTAATACTGCAGTAAACTACACACATGAAAATGATGCCTTAATCATTTATCTTCCTAAAAATTCTGTTGTCAATGAAACCATCACATTTACTATTAAATATCATGGTATTCCTTTTGATGGCTTAAGAATCGGTGCGACTAAATTTGGAGATCGAAGTTTTTTTAATGAGAACTGGCCAAATAGAGGCAGACATTGGTTACCCATTGTTGACCATCCCAATGATAAAGCAACTTCGGAATTTATTGTAACAGCACCGGCTCATTATAAAGTAGTTTCAAATGGTTTATTGTTAGAAGAGTCATCATTAGGAAATAATACAATGCTTACGCATTGGAAGCAATCTGTTCCTGTATCTTCTTGGTTATTTGTATTAGGCGTAGCTGATTTTGCAGTACAATATGTAGATGATTTTGAAGGAAAATCAATTCAAACTTGGGTCTATGCAAAAAACAGAGCAGCTGGATTTTATGATTTTAAAGAGCCTACTAAAAAGGTTTTGGCATTTTATACCAAGTATGTAGGCCCATACGCCTATGAAAAATTAGCCAATATTCAAACACCTAGTGTGAATGGCGGAATGGAGACTTCCTCTGCAATATTTTATGGAGAGGACTTAGTGAATGGCAAGGGTGATGAACGTACAAGAAATATAGTTGTTCATGAGATTGCACATCAATGGTTTGGTAATGCAGTTACTGAATCCACCTGGGATGACGCCTGGTTAAGTGAAGGATTTGCTACTTTTTTCACCATACTTTATTATGAAAATCAATTTGGTCAAGATGAATATAATAAAAGAATTATAAAGGCAAAAAAAGCAGTTCTTGATATGGCCGTAAAAATGCCCAATTTTAGTATTATAGCTCCAAGAACAGCTGAAAAAGAGGCTGTCACCACGGGATTAACCTACCAAAAGGGCGCATGGTTTTTACATATGTTGAGAGATAAAATAGGGGAACGAAATTTTCAAAAAGGAATTCAATCTTATTATAAAAAGTTTTATAATGCCAATGCCACTACTGATGAATTTAGGGTGGAGATGGAAAAAGCTTCCGGTTTGGATTTGAAAATATTTTTTAAACAATGGTTATACCAACCTGTGAATCCAAAAATTGACGCAATATGGACATATGATGCGACTAGTCATAAAATCAATATTAATTTAACACAATCTCAACTAACAAATTTTAATTTTGATATCCCAATCGAGATAGGCTACTACACTAAAGACAGCAAAACGCCCCAATTATTAAAAATGAATTTGAATAAGAAACAATTAAGTCAATCTTTTAATGTGAAGGGCATACCGGAAAATATAGAAGTGGATCCTAGAAATGTTTTACTCAGCTCCAATACTATTACAAAAAAGTAATAGCATCAAAATATTACATTTATTAGAATTTTTAATAGCGATATGCTTAAAATATTTATTCCATTCTTTTTAGTACTTTTTAATATGGGGCATTTAAACGCCCAGCAGACAAAAAGTCCAAATATTATTTTATTCTTGATTGATGATATGGGATGGATGGATAGTTCAGTGCCATTTGGTGATAGTGTGGGTATATTAAACAAACAATTCAAAACACCAAATCTTGCTTTGTTAGCGAAACAGGGAGTTAAGTTCACCAATGCTTATGCAAATTCAGTTTGCACCCCTACCCGAACAAGCATATTAACTGGAATGAATGTGACACATCATGGCGTT
>Ga0214168_1001228_pt1 | contig 10286 bp, 1 predicted proteins | sample LakMenepilimnion_FD_153002 | JGI IMG/M metagenome (GOLD analysis project Ga0214168, IMG submission 153002) | Freshwater microbial communities from Lake Mendota, WI - Practice 29OCT2010 epilimnion v4 | ecosystem: Environmental > Aquatic > Freshwater > Lake > Epilimnion/Euphotic zone | place: Lake...
ACTCTGCTTATTGGATCATAGCGAACTCTTTTCGTTTCTGTTTTTGATACATTCACGGCCGACTGTAAAGACATGGCGTCATATGGGCCGGTTACAATATTCCACTGTATAGGGGCTACATTGAACTTCAGGAATTGGTCTTCCTGATACTGGTAGTTCACCATCGTTCCAGGGTCAGCTGGAGCTGATGGGATAGCCGGGGCTAGAGTAATGTTTGTACTTTGCGGATTCTTTATGATGGGCCTTGTTCTTACAATCATATCCACTTCTTGGACATGCTGTGGGGCTGCCTCATAAGAGGCTCTGGTTGCTTGGTGTACTACATCTACACAGACACAGCACATATGTTTCAGTACTATGAATGGCACTACCATGCAGTTTGTGCATGGGGTGGGACATCTTCTGTATGAGGCATAGATAATTATTGCTACTACCAACAGGACAAGTGTCCAGAAAATTGCGGTTATCCAGTTGGATGTGGCTAGCGGTTCGCTAAAATCCAGTGTCATGGGATCAAATTCTGCAATTTGATGAATTTTGTCCACAGTAGACAGGGTTTTCCTTAGACTTTCAACCGTGTGTCTGTTTTCGATTAGAGAATCGTTGTATTTTTGCAATTGTTTCCTGATAACTGACATATTATTGCCAGGGGGGTAGCCTTCCTCTAGCAATTCGTCTAGGGAAGCTAGGGTATTGACGGCGTCAATTTCGTCAAATTCTATCACATTTTGTAATTGTTCAACTTTATGTACAGTGTGAACAATAAGTTGAGACGTCTCATAGTGACATCCTGGTTTTAGAATGATGGTATTCACTCCTTCTTTCACTTTTGCATTGATTTCGTCCGTTTTCACCTTACATTCTGAGGTGATAGTATCGTTATTTGGACTAGCCAAAACCAGGGACTGTCCCTTTATGATGTACATTTGTTGAGCAAGAAAATTTATCACCTGCAATCCGCAGGGCATTTTCTTGGTAGGGATGGTGCTTGCAATTTCTCTATAAGTTTGCAATGCACACAGCAATTTGCTGTTATGTTCATAATCATCTTGGTCTCGGATTGCTTTCAGCAATCCTTCAAATTTGTATACTCTGACGTGCTGAGGGTCACAAGCATAGTCATTGTGTATCTTAGTACAACCTTTCAGTGTAGATTGCACATCAATTATTTCGCTGATTGCATTAATTGCAACGTCCGGGGGAGTGACGGACTGGTACCATAGATTATTAATCTTAAATGGCAGTATTTGGAAAGTGTACATGATGTAGGGGTTTGACAGCACAGGCATCTGTATGTTCAGAACCGTGCCTCCAGTGGTTTGTTTTAGCTTGTAATTAGCCAACCTCAGTGTCATTTTTAGATTGTCCTGCAGATGCGGTTTGAAAATACTCAGAGGTATTTGAGTGACATCAATTGTGTGAGTTAAAATTGCGTTTACTAACGCTTTCACCTTTTCAGTGAGGTGAATGAGCAAACTTATTTGCAGTTGTATCATTTGGTAGTCGGCTACCAATGTCGTCGTTTTATCAACTAGGTTGATTAGCTCATTTAGCTGCTCCAAATATTGCGATTCAGAGTCCATGATGGTGTCAATTTGGTCAAAAATACCTTGTTCTTCAGTTACTAATTTACTCACACCAGTGGTTAGAGTTTTCAGAGATGATATCATCTGTGCGTTCGTGATAGTTATGTTGAAGAGAGAGCTGGACAAGATTCTCTCGTTATCAGTTATTTCAACCTCCTTTTGGAGAGCTTGGTTAAGCTGGTCTTCAGTGGCTAGAGAGAGAGCGGCTCCCCAAAAACCACCCCATGATCTACGGCTCCTCTTTTTGGTGGGAGCAACCTTTTGTACCACAGCGGGAATGTTATTGGTGGCATTATAAGCCAGCATTTTTATCTTCAGTGAAGTCTTTGGTTTGGAGAGCGGCCTTTTTATGCTTTCCACTGGTATTAATGTTTCCAAGGAATCTTTCCTGGCTCTGTCTAGGGCGGAGTAAGCCGCTCTAGAGAGATGGTTCGGCACATGGTGTATGTTAAGCATTCCAGCTACATTTTGATATAAAGTATTTTTCTGATTCTGTATGATCAGGAAAAATTCGGTCAAAATCTCCTCGCTTGAGATTTGGAGCACGTTGAGCACTAAACTCTTAAAGGAATATGGGCTCTGATCAGCCGTGAAGAGCAGGGTGTCCGGAAATTCCTCATGTTCTGAGGTAGTGTTTAGGATGGCATTAGCCAGAGCGGATAGACGCTTATTTACTGAAATCTTAAATTGCATGAGTGAAGCATACAAGATAGACTTCTTGCGAGACTCCAGTCTTATGATCTCGGTCTGGGTCAGTTTCAGCCTTGAAAAGGCTAGATCCTGAGTAGTGTTCACATACTTGGTGAAAAATAAATCAAAGGTGGTAGGCTCAGTGTTAGCATGAGCTATGTTCGGCAAAATTTGCGGAATGAGTTTTATGATCTCTTGATCCATGTTTGTTATATTAAATGTCAACATGAAGGTGTCGCTCTCTTCGGTTGCTATGGTCAGAATGGTGTCGCTGAGCCTATAGGCCGTCAGTTCGATAATGTCGAAAATGTGTACAAAAACATCGGCCATCTTCGAAAAGAAATGGTCGTGCAATCTCTTAAGATTGTCTGAGGTTGAAACCGCAATTTGGCCTGCACATGCGGATATGCCATATGGGGATGACGTTAATTTAAATTTATCGTTATCCATTACGATGTAAGTGGATCCAGAGGTTGTATTCTTAATGATTTCTTTCTTCAATTCCTGCTGGACTGGGAAATCCACGTCCGGCTGGGTTACATGTTGTATCTCATCTAAGCATCTCTGCTCAGGAATAACTACTCCTTTCAGTACGCAGGTCAGCCTGCCGTTTCTGGTTACAATTTCAAAATTTAGTATCAGGGAAAATCCTGGAAAGGGAGCCTTAAAGTAAGGGGATAGATCTGTTATGGTCAGCGGAGTGAGCATAAAATTCTTACATACAGAGCTAGCCATATGCAGAGACATGGGTACTTGGAACATGGTATATATTATTCCTCCTGACATTAGGGTCATAGGTCTGAGTTTCTCTAAACTAGAGGCATATTTCATGGTGGCAACTTTTAGCGATAGAAAATCGATAGTTTCTTCGATTTCAGAAATCGGCACAACATAATCGACGGATAGAGTATCCAATTTCAAATATAATCTTCCAATCGTCTCAGACGTGGCTAGTGAGCTAAGATATGGGTAATTAGGATTAGCAATATCTGGTTCGGAGCGAACAGCTCCAGCTGTGCTAGCACAGGTTAGGATTACTAGTAGGTTGACCGCAAGGGTCAGGACGAGGCAACTAGGCCTGGTCAAGCCATACGGCTTATTGTATCGAGTACTAGGCCTCGGCTGGATATGGTTGCGAGCACAGAGTCTCGGTTGCATGGATGGTTTCTCTCCCAGCGAGGGAGAGTCCAACCAGTTTTCGATTAACTTATCTCTGTCAGGTGGTTTAGCAGGTGGTGCAGGGGGTGCAGGGAGGAAGTGGTTCACCATCTCTGAAGGCTGGTAAACTACTAACCCAAGCATCCCAATAATGGTGGTCCAACTGCTCAGATTCTAAATATAGGTACAGGTAAAACCACTTAGTAATGGCTATAAATAGCCTACGGCATTCCTATGGTATTGTAAGGTGGTTACTGACACCCTAAAATCCTGGATTATTCCCTAAATAGGGTCTCCTTTAAGTATTAACTTTATTATCTCATAGTCAGTGACAGACATAATGAAATATTTCCGTTGTTTATTTTCTAAAGCAAAGCTTCGTGGTTAAAACTATACAGCGTGTAAACTGATAATTTCTTGGAGACATCAGTTGATTCTCCTGTCCATGTTCTCTCTGTCCCATTCTATCAGCCAGTCCTCGGATTCGTCCTCAGGCTGTCTTGTGTCCTCGGAGGTCGGAGGCTCCGGGCGAGAGGGGAAGAGATCTTCCATTGTGAGTTTGCACGGGTCTCCACGGGCATGGGTGTATGGATTGGGGCAGAACTGATTGTTGCAGATCCAGTTTCTTTGGTTAGCCCAGTCCTCATCAGCTGCTTTCTTGTCCAAACGACTCCATTTGGCTGCCTTAGTCCAAAAATTGCCCATTTTCGAATGTAGGTGAGCAACTTCTGGCTACTTTTTCCGTCTAATCTAGACTGTATTTCGAAGTTACTGAGACAATATTGCCAACCTGACTTTAATAACTGGAATAATTATTCCAATTTTAACTTATGTTTTCTACGCATCTATGGTATTAGAGGTAAAGAGGTACTGTTTCTATGTCATGCGTCTGCATTTTATTTTTCGCTATTCAGCGCCATCTATTCCAAAATTTTGGTACTATAGTGGGTTAAAATAACCAGTCATCTACTAAAGACGACTTTCAGGCTCCGTTAGGAACGCCTAGGTTTTCTTTTTTCTTTGCAAATATTGCAAATTTTGCAAATCACTGATACTCGGAGCGCGCTCTCCCAATCTCAAAAAGCGCGTAGAGTAGCAGTGACTGTCATTCGGAGCTGTGAAGCGACGCGCGCAGCGCGGAGTGGAACGCGGAGGATGACAGTGCCTTTCCCTTCTAGTCGGAGCGCGCCCTCCCAATCTCAAAAAGCGCGTAGAATAGAAGGGACTGTCATTCGAAGCTGCATAGCGACGCGCGTAGCGCGGAGTGGAGCGCTGAGGATGACAGTGCACTATTATTTGAGACACACTTTTTGCAAAAAGGTGCGTTGAGAATAATAGTGACTGACGTTTTTCGCTGCAAAAGCGCGCGCACCGCGCGTGATGGCGCACGAAAGATGTCAGTGTATAACACTCTTTCTATGAGTTGCCTTGTTTTTAGACGAGGCAATGTTAATAAATTTAACTTGAAGCTCAGACTTGCGGATTTCTCTGCACACTATGTGTGAGAGTTTGCTTAAGTTATAGTAAATCCGAACATCATATTGAAGTTCGGATTTGGTTAGCTCAAACATGTGTTGGTATTACTGGGTGAAATTTCCCCTTGCATTTCTTGTTGGCTATAACTAGCCAAATATGTTCACAGTAACCTGTGTAATATGATCCCGGCTCCTAATGAACCTCCTCTAGCGGCCAAAATCGGCATCAACTATTCCAAGGTTGTAAAGACGACCTTCTAGATCCTCCATTTTAGGAGACTTAACTCTCTAGAATACAATCCATATTTGTGTCACGTATATACTGAAATTAAGTTCAGACATAGGGGCGGAAATGATATGTATTTCAACATTGGCAGTACAATTAGTTATTGCACTATTCCATGGTCAAATTGTTTATGCAGTACATGCCAGTGTACGGCTTCATGCCGGAGTACTTCCAGCCGTGGTTCAGGGCACCCTTGACCAACTTGGCGTCGGCCGGGTCCTTGGGCATGGTGGTGAGAGGCAGCATGTCCTCCATCTTCAGCTTGCAGGCCTCTCCACGAGCATGTCTGTAGAGATTAGGGCAGCTTTTAGTGTCACAAATCCAGTCCTTGTCCGTGGACCAGTTCGGATTTTTTTCTTTGGCCTCGGCCAGGGCAGCCTCGGCCTCTCTGTAGGCCTTGGCTGCATCGGCTGTGAGAATGATGTCGGCCGGCCCGCTTATCCAAGCCTCCATCGGGTCTTTTTCGCATTCCTTGCCAATCTCATGGTTGAAAGCTTCGTTTCCCATGGGACAATCATAGTCTCGGCATATCTCGCCCCATAGAAACCGCTCCACCGGATTGTACGGCGGTCCTTGGTAGTTCATCCTGAACTCGTGAATCTCCTTCATCTTTTTGTCTTTAAAGAGCTCGAAAGCTTCCTTGTCATAGTGAAATGCAGAGAGTCCAGTTCGCGTCCTCTTGGACGACCTGGTCTCCCGATGCTCGCCGTCAGGCAGGGTCACGCCCTGCTGGGCGTCCTGGGGTACCACCACAGGTGGAGTCTCCGTTTTTCTAGCCTCCTGGGCCTCGACCATTGGCAGGACCAGTGCCCTGAGGTCGTCGATGAATTGCAGCAAGCGGGAATAGTCGCCTTCAAATCCCAGAGGCTTATGATTGTCCGCCATCTTTCTAGTTAAGATGTCCGTGGTTCAGCACCAGATAAAAATCTGAGTGATGATAAAAGTTCAGCCGTCGAATGGCTAATTAAGTTAAATTATATATGCTTTGGTATAAGCAGGGAAGCCTTTTGTACGGGATTAATGCTTAGCTATTTCAGTAACATCTCCCTTCAGAGTTCATTTCTTTATGGTAATGGTCTCCCATGATTAACATGGGTAATCTACAGTTTAGAGAACAGAGTCCTCTGTGGGCAAATTTTAGTACTTAGCTTCAAGGCAAGCAACGACGACTTTTCGCTATATAGCGATACATGTAGTAATATAGCCACCCTCATACAGTCGGGGTAGCTCTAATAATTAGATATTTAGGCGACAAAGCGCACAACCCTAGGCAGACAGATAGTTCGTACCCACTATCTGTAGCCTTTAGCTTTAGTTCATGCCAACCATATGATTTGTTTTACTCAGTTGAGAGGGACACGCTATTTTCCTGCCTGCCCGTGATTTTATTACAACCTTTAACAAGGATTTCGAGGATTGGTTTCCAAGAAACTTTCTTTCTGCACTCTGCAGCACGGAAAGTAATAAATACCACCTCTGGTGGTGTAAGTATGTACTGTACTGCTGGCTACTGCCAGCGACGACATTTACAATCGTCTTTTCTACTCTTATAATTTAAGACGCAGTCAGACACGTGTTTCAACGGCATTTTATTTGAGAAAAATACTCATCATTCCGAAATGGAGATGGAACATTTATTTCACATCTTATATTGTTAAAGACAACAAGCTTTTACAGCGTGTAGGAATATTCCGGGTACAGCCAGGAATTTCTGAGGTACTTCTCGTTGAAAATACGAGGGAGCTTTGTTAGCTCTAGCAGATCCGGAAATGCTGCCACTACATCCGGATGCCAGAAAATGCTGGTGTCGCGAATTTTCGCGTATTTTTCGACGAACTGGCGGCAGTGGTATTTCAAGCTCCGGCGAATTTGCCGGTGCTGTATCCGGTGGGGTCTCTTGAGGAAGTTCCTTATATAGGCGGCGTGAGTCCGGAGGCCGTTCGTGAGGGTCTCCGTTTGGATGTTCCAGATGGCATTGCGCCAAAATTTTATAGTCAATTCCTTAACGATTCGCTTTTCCACGAAAATTTGTCTGGTAGCATTGCGGGATGCCATCCTGTCAATTTATGACTGATGAGGCAGTTGCCTCCAGTAAATCCTTAAATAGCAGCTGATGACACAGCTGACGGTCATACGTCCCATAGGACGGTCAAATCATCCTGGCTACTAGGCCAGGGCATCCCGTTGGTCATGGGGTTGTATTAAACTTTGGTTCTTCTACAGTATTACAGTACATTACAATATTACATTATTTCGTCCACTAGGCATATGTCAGCCGTCAACAAAGTACACATATCACACAATGTGGTGGTCATGTGACCATCCGGGCATCTGGAATTACATTTCCATACTCTCTCGGACTAAATGCATACTCCGTTAGGCGGGCATTGATATGGTTTGTAGACTTTCTACATTATTTACAGTATTACAGTATTTTTGGTTGTTTGTTTCCCGATTAATCAATATCAGATTCGGTGTGTTCGCCCACACCAGGAATCTTTACATACTGATCATGCTTGGACAGGAAAAATGTTATTAGTTTTTCCTTCCGTGAACGAAGCGTGTCTCTAAAGGTCTTAGAAAGATCCCTATGGGCATGGAGTGAGTTTACAAATGCTAACTCATTGGTTTTGTTGTTGTTAATTTGAGCATCGTCAAATTCGTCTACTATTTCATGTGTTGCCGGCGCCTGGGGCGGATTTTCGGCTGGTTGCGTCTCCACATCTAGGTCTGATGGGGGTATGCTGTCAATGAGCGTTTCTGGTGCTATTAAGCTGCCGTCATTCGTAGGTGGAGGATAAAATAATTCCTCCAAATCAATTTCATCTATAATTTCTACTGGTTTTTCGGCTTCCATAGCCTGTTCCAGCGGCATAGGGTGCAGTGGTTCGTCAAAGATCCCAGGCTGCAGCCTTTTATCAATTGCCTTTTGGTGATGGGTATTTAGGTCCCACTTCTTATTCAAAAACAACCTGAACTCTTTCAGATTCAAAGGTCTAATTAACTCAAGATGAGTGTTAACTGTCTGTCCAGTTTCTGGATCAAGAAGGACTACGTTCCTTTCTTTTATCTCAGTAATTTGAAAGGGACCTCTCTGAGGTATTTTCAAAATGTTTGAGGTAGATGGTATCATGTCTCTCATGTAGACAATAGCCTTTTCAGCAAATTGTGGAGCTTCCATTTTCCTAGAGTACTTTAGTCTCTTTTTACGCTGGAGAATAATTTTCTCAAAATGGTTTAGGGTGTCACCATCTAATTTTTCATCAATTTCGGCATTATCGCTATGTGCCAGCTCAGCCAGCGGGTAAAACTCATCTGATGAGTTGTAGTGAATCTGCTCTCTGGAAACTCCTAGAGTTGAAATTACTTTCCTGTTTAGTGCCTGCACAATGGTAGGCAGTAAAACTGCCCAGTCGGCATTTTCCTGAGGATTTTCTTGATCATTGAGAACCTTTAAGAAGGTTTTCTTAAAGTTTTTTATATACGTTTCAGAAGTATTCTGAAAATGGCAGTAAGGGGTGCTATAATGCACTTGAATAGGGGCTAGTTTTACTAGCATCTTTGCTACTTTCACGAAACTGGTTTCGTTATCCAAGTAGATATTTTCATACCATCCAGTGGTGCCAAAAATGGCCAAAAATCCTTGAAGGACTGACGCTGCAGTCTTATCCTTCAACGGGATTGCGTAGACGTACTGGGAATAGGCATCCAGTGCAAATAATATGTACGAAAATGTTCCTTTGAACATAGGGATGAGATCGGCATATAAATATTGCCGGGGTCTGGTAGGCTTCATGGTTCTATCCACTGAGGGAGTAATTTTCTTTACATCATATTTCGTCGCCAAAGCGCATGTGGTACAAGATTCCACATATTTTTTAATCAGATGCTGAGCCGCCGGATTATGGTAATAAATCCTAAAATTCTTCAGCATTGTAGAGTAGGCCGGGTGTCCTAACATTACATGCAAGTGATGAATGACAGAGGGCAGCAAAATGTCTGGTAGGCATAACGCATACTTGTATACGTCAGAAAATGGGAGTTTGTATGTCTTATACAAGATCTGATTTTTTATTACGTATCCTTTACTGCGAACAGCATCAGTATGTATATTCTCCCTTATAGGGGCCAGTAAATCATCGCTCTGCTGAGCCTTGGCTAAAACGGAAGCAGTAATAGACTGATTTTTTATCAAGTCAACGCTAATGATGGCTAATTTCTTACACATGTCCTCATGGACTTCTCTCTTGATAGACTCGAGATTGCGGCTAGCAAGAGGAATTTCCTCATTCCTTATCGCATTTAAATGCGCCGTCTTATCAATACATAAACGGGTTAGGTTTAATATTTCAGCGTGAGCACAGGGTGCTTTAATGAGAGGAGGATTCTGTCCTCTGAGATTGCGACAGTTAAATTCCTTATTCATTCGCGAAATAGCGTGAGCAGTTATCAGACTATCCCTAGTGTCCACTGGGAGCAGTATATTGGTGTTTATTTCTGGTACATTATGCGCCAGGGGGGTCCTCTGGGCTATGAGAGTATGGAGAGGAGAGAGAGGTATAGGGGTGAGCCTAATCTCCCTGGGGGGCGGCATCTTTGAGTCAGCGCTCTCAATAGCGCCTGCATGGCGGTCAGAGTTGACCCTTATAATCCCTATCTCATTAAGATGGGGGTGAACCACAGGTAAAATTAATCCCTGTACTAGGGCCGTATTGGCTGGTATAGTTGTACTTTCAGTACTATTGTTTTTCAAAAACAACTTTATAGTTCCATTGAAGTCATTGTTTATAACTCCATGATGTATATGAATATTAAATTCAAATGCAGATAAGCGGGGCGCTAGCTGCATGTAAAATCCAGCTGGGATGTAAAACTGTATTCCTGACTCTGTAGTCTGGGATTCACCTGGACCCAAAGTCAAGTCTGCCTGGATAGGTATGTCTATGCCTGGTGAGGCATCGGCTACCCGGGGGTGGCATTTTGCTTGCGGCAAAAGCGAATAGTATATGGGTGTAGTGGATTGTGATTGCTCTATAAAAAGCTGCGACGTGGCTTTTTCTCTCTCAGATTCTCTCTGAGCGGATAAGTTAT
>Ga0214168_1001230_pt1 | contig 10276 bp, 3 predicted proteins | sample LakMenepilimnion_FD_153002 | JGI IMG/M metagenome (GOLD analysis project Ga0214168, IMG submission 153002) | Freshwater microbial communities from Lake Mendota, WI - Practice 29OCT2010 epilimnion v4 | ecosystem: Environmental > Aquatic > Freshwater > Lake > Epilimnion/Euphotic zone | place: Lake...
CTTCTGCGAGATTGCTCAATCAGATTTCGCCATTCTCCAAAAATGTTTTCTGCATGATTGCCCGCAAGATTGAGTAGGTGATATCTCAGTCTGTTGATATCCACTCCTTGTGCAGTAAGGGTGCTCAGCAAAAGCAATAAAACCATCATTGCCTGCCATGTCGATTGCCAGCGATGCGGATGTAAATTTTTGGTGATCGCTGTTAAATCAAACTTCAAATTCCAAGCTTTCTACGATAGGGATGGTTTAAAAAATAGTTCGGCATTTTAATGACTTTTATCTAGATAAAAGCATTTATTTTTGTGCTGCTCTTTTTGCATTTTAATCATTAAAAGTGCTCACTAAATCTTAAATAAAATTTAAAAAATGATAAATAAAACAAATGTATTTTAAATTTAACAATCCTTAATCTTATTTAACAATCTTTAATTAGCGTCCATATAAAGGTTTATTTATCATCGCTTCACATTAATCAATTAAATATGATTTTTTTGCTAAAAGTAATAGGGATGAATAAATTTAATCTACTACAGAATTATAAATTTATTATAATGCCCAGCAACTAAAAAATGCTAAGCAAAAGAATGTAATAGTGGAACAGACTTAACGATGAAAAAAACAAACCGATCTCAAGCGCGTCTATCAGGCAAGAGAGTTCAAGTTTTTAAAAGTGAAGCCAATTTAGGTTCTGCGCGCTTACGTGCTATCCCTTTTGCATTGGCGATTGTCTTTGGAAGTACATCATCATTCGCTGATCCTTCAGGCGCTGTCGTAGCGGATGGGCAAGCAGCCATTAGTGCAGCTAACGGCATCACTACGGTTCATCAGATGACCGATCGTGCGGTAGTTAATTGGCAGTCTTTTAACGTCAACGCAGGTGAAGCTGTTAAGTTTGTTCAGCCAAGTAGCACAGCCGCTATTCTTAATCGTGTCACAGGCGGTTCAGTTTCAAATATCAATGGCTTGGTTGAAGGTAATGGCCGTGTTTACCTTATCAACCCTAATGGTATTGTTGTGGGTGCTAACGGTGTAGTGAATGTGAATGGTGGTTTTGTTGCTTCAACCAAGAGTCTTGCAAACAGCGCCTTTATGTCAGGCGGTGCACTTGTGTTTACAGGTGAGAGCACAGGCAGTATTCAAATCCTTGGTAAGGTTCAATCCGCGCAAGGCGATGTGATTTTAATAGCCCCTAAAATAGCCATTGAAAAAACAGGTAGTTTAATTGCAGGCCAAACCATCAAATTAGTAGCAGCTAATGAAGTAGAACTCAGTAACGGGAAATTCACAGTTAAACCAAAAGCAGGCGATGCTGGCCAATTAACGGTGGAAGGCGCATTAGAAGCAGCAAAAGTTCAGCTTGCTGCCAATAACAACAACCTAGGCGCATTAGCCATTAACACCACTGGCACCATTCGCGCCACAGGTACTCAAATTAACTCAGATGGCTCAGTCAGTATTATCGCCACAGGCGATGGTGGCAATATCAACATCAGCGGCAATATCCGCAGTGAAAAAGGCGATGGTAATGGGGGTGCGGTCACCGTATTGGCAGATAACAATATCGGCGTGAGCGGTACGATTAATGCAATCAGCACGGATGCGGCTAAAAAAGGCGGCGATATTATCATTGGCCGTGATGTGACTACCAACAAGCTGGCTAAGGCTACCGATGTGACTAGGGCAACATTGCTTAGCAATAAGGGATTCGTGGAAACTTCAGCACATCGTTTGGATGTGAATGGAGTGACTGTTAAAGCTGGTTTGTGGTTGCTAGACCCCGATGATATTGAAATTACAGATGCTCCTTTAACAGCCGGCTACACAACTCAGGTCAGCACAGCAACAATTACTAATGCGCTTAATAACGGTACCAGTATTACCCTTGATACTGCGACTGGTACTACAGGTGTTAATGGAAATATCTTGGTGACAACTGCTATTAATGCAACTAATACCACTAATACTGATGCAACCTTAACCTTAATAGCCAACAACGGCATTAAAACTAATGCCAGTATTATTGGCGGCACACAGGCTGGTAATACAGGCAAAATTAATGTCAACATGACTGCTTTAGGTTCGGGTAATGATCCTGATAGCGGGATTAAAATCACCAAAGACATTGATGTAACGGGTAACTTAACGCTGACTGGTACAGCTAACGTTGCAGGTGGTGCTGGGGTTTCTATCGCACCAGGGACAAATGGTGTAACTCAAACCTTGAAAGCAGGTGGTGATCTAATCATAACCGGAACCAGTAATTTTATTGGGGCTTTAGGATACGGTGTTTGTATTAGCTCTTGTGGCCCTGCAGCTTATGCCGCTACTACCAATATCTCATCAACAACAGGTAAGGTGAGTATCACCGGTAATACACAAACCAGTCGTGGGGTTTCGTTTGGTGGTGGTGCGGGAATTGGTACCCATACCTACAACATCAACGCCGCTCAAAATGTGGAAATCAAAGGAACAACTCAAGGAAAGCAATCAGGTGCAACAGCCTATGGCGTGTTTGAAAATGTTTCCGCTCAGTTAAATTTAGCATCTACCACTGGCAGTATTTTGATTGATGGCAATGCATCAGCCGATACATTATCAACTTCAGGTCAAGGGGTTGGTTTGCAGGGCAATGTCTCATTTGCAGCAGCAACTAGCACGATTAGTGGTAAAGGCAGAACATCTGCTCCATTGGCAACAAAACATGGAGCAGTTTCTGTTGGAACTACAGCTTCAGCAGCTCAGCAAATTAATGTCACTTCGGGCGACTTGGTAATTTCAGGTTCTGGTGGTGCTTATGGTCTTGCTATTGGTGCTGCTACTAATACGACGATTAATAATTCTTTACGTAATATTAAGATTGAAGGCACAGGTACTTCAGATTATGGGGTTGGCTTTACAAATACAACTATTAACGCCAAAAATTTAAATGCAACTGGTGTGGCTACTACAACAGGTTCTGGGGTTCAGTTTTCTTCGGGCACTAATACCTTAAATACAGTGAGTGACATTAACGGAACGGCAGTTTCAGGTGTTGGTATTCTTAAGACTGGTACGCTGATTACAAATAACAACTTAACGCTTGTAGGGAGTTCAACTACTGGCGGTGGTTTTCAGGGTGCAGGGGTAATTACAGCCTCTAATGGTACGGTAAGTATTAGTGGCTCATCCACATCCGGTATCGGCGTCAATGGCACGGGCAATGTAACCGCTTCATTGGGCAATATCCTCATTGAAGGCATCAGTGGCAATACGGGTGGATATGCAACCACTACAAACGGCCCTATCAACGCTAGCGGTGATATCACCATTAAAGGTATAGGTACAGCTAAGCATGGCGTTTGGCTGGGTAGTAATGTGGCTGGTAATGATATTACGAGCACAGGTGGAAAAGTTACTGTCGTAGGTGACACCACTGGCGGTGGTGGCGCAGCAGGAAGTGGAACTGGTAGTGCTGTGACAGGTTTTGCAGTTATCAAAGCAGATAAAAATGTCAGTATTACTGGCAAAACATTTGGGTATTACTCTATAAATGGTTTAGGCAACATTACCTCCACAAACGGCGGCGTGACGATTGACGGCTATAGTCGCGACAGTCGTGGTGTGAGTTACGATAAAACCATTACTGCCACCAATGGCGATATCAAAGTCATCGGTGTCAGCGGTAACGCCAGTCTTGTGGGAAGCGGTAATGAACATGGTGTTTATTTTAGTGGCTTGGCCAAAGGTAAAAACGTCACCATTGATGGCACCTCCATCAATAGCGTGGGCACATTTATTGGTAGTGTAAGCACCAATATCGATGCATCTGATGGCGTGACCGTTCTTGGTAAATCGACATCAAGCATTGGTGTGAATTTGGGTAGCGCTAATGGTACTGCGGCATTTAGAGCAACTATCAAGTCTGGTGGTGATACAACCGTCAATGGTACTGGTTTGATGAATGGCGTGAAGATATGGGAAACCAGTTCAATCATAGCAAACAACATCAATATCACGGGTAATGCAGTCACAACCAATGCTGCTCAAGTTGGAAACGGGGTTGATTTTCAACGCTATTCAGCGGTAGCAAAATTAACCGCGACTAAGGATATTAATATAGAAGGGACGGTCAGCGGGTTGGGTAGTGGCTCTGGTATCAAAACAAGCTGGAGCGGTCAGAATGGTAATGGCCCTGTGATGAATGCAGGTGGCAACTTCAGTTTACGTGGTAACAATCGGGCAGCTGCTAGCAACACGCAAGCAGCACTCTATGCTGAGTCGGGCATGCAAGTGACAGCAGGCAAAAACATTGTGGTGCAGGCTGAAACTAATAATAACCAAGCGAACGCCATGAACTTTTACTCTTTAGGGGATATGTATCGCGGTAATGCTTCATTTGTCTCCACCGGTGGCGACGTGCTGATTCAAGCTAACCAAGGCAGTATTTATTTCAACAACCAACAACCAAGTGCTCTGGGGCAATTGACGGATATTATGGGCAGAAATATCACAATCGACAACACAGGCGCAGGCATGGCGATTGGTGCTGGTACAGCAGTCACTGGCACAGGTGGTACAAAAGGTGCGTCGATTGGAACAGGTATAGGATACTCACGGGGGCTTGGTGGGGTTGTCATCGCTGATGGGCGAAAATTGACAGCTAGTCAAAATATCAGTATTTCCGGTGCTACTAAAGATGTAAATGTAAATAGTGAGCCAGCCGTAAAGCCTGGGTTATACAGTGCCATATATAATACCGGCAAAATTGAAGCCACTAGTGGCACTGCTTCGCTGATAGCTAAAGCCGAAGGTGCAACTCAATCTGGCACGGCTATTTACAATGCCGCTACTGGAATAATCAAAGGTGGAAGTGTTGTTTTAGATGGAACATCGACTTTACGCCATGGGGTTTCCTCATTTGGTGCAATTACATCGACAATAGCTGATGTGAATATCAAAGGCTCAACTAGCGCAGCTAACAACTCCGCTTTATATGGCGTGTTATTGAATGCACCTATTCAATCGAAATCTAATCTATCGATTGTTGGTACAGGAAATAATACTCACGGTGTATATCTTCAAGGAACAATTGCTGCGGATGGCTCTATTATTGTTGATGGGACAACAGGTACAACTGCAACAGCAACTACAGGACAGGGTGTTGTTAACTTTGCAAAAATAACGGCTAAGGGTAAAGATGCTAACGGACATGCTATTGACATTACTGGGAGGGTTATTGGTGGGGCTCTTAGACCAGCGGTTAATTTCCAAGCGGGTAGTGAAATTAATAATGAATCTAGCGGCGGTTCGACAAATATTAGCGCCACTCAAGGTGTTGTGTATTTAACAGGTACATCCAAGATTACCAATGAGCGCTCGGCAGGTGCTATTAACATTACGGCTGGTGATGGAACTAGTGCCTCTACTGCTTATATTCTGTCTAGTTTAGGCGCAACAATTACCCAAAAATCCAATGCCGGTATTAACATGACTACGGATGGTGTCGGTAATTTGACGGTGGCGAAAATTATCAACAATGGTTCAGGCGATGTGATTTTGGCAGCCGGTAAGCAACTTGATGCCGGTGATGGTTCTGGTGGTCAAATTAAAACCGTTACTGGTAATAACGTGGGCGGAACTGGTACTGGTAAACTTTACGTTTACACGGGTAGCGCAGCAGGCACTGGCTTGTTGCAAAACCTGACTGGCGCGTTTAGCACCCTAAGCTTGTCGGATTACACGGCTGACGATTTGAGCACTATTAAACAAAACGCAGCGGCTAATGTGGCTTATACAACAGGTTCATCACGTAGCGTCATTAGTGATAACAGTGCTAATACCCAAGTGATGTTCCGTGAAAAAGTAGCGATTGATTCCAGTAGCTTAAATGGTGCGGCACTTGGTTTAACTTATGGTGATGCTGATACGAACCTTAGTCAAACGGCTGCTCTATTTTCAAAAATGCAGGCAGCATTAAGGCAAAATAATTTAGGAACAACTGTCGCCACATCAACACTTACTAACCCAAGCACCAGCGGCGCAAATACTTTTAGAATTTCCAAAGCAGCTGTGATTAACGATATGACGGGGTCATTAACTAGCCCTGCTTACAGTACATCACAACATTTAACTGCAACTACCCATAACTACGGCATGTTGACTGGCACAAATTACACCACCAGCCTCGCCGCAAATAAGGCGCAAGTTGTCGTAGGAAAATTGCCTGTTCAGGTTTTTGCTCAATACACTAGTCTTAATTACACGGGTGCATTATTAACTCAGAATCAACCAAATCATCCATTTATTAATCTTGATAAAGTTGTTTTGTCAGGCCTAGCAACAGGCACTGCTGTTGGTTCATACTTGTCAGCATTACGTGCTAGTGGCGATGATCTTGATAATTATGAGGTTCAATTCGTCAACGATAACTTGGTTATTGCTTATTCGGGTGAAAGCAAAGCACCAACACCACCTCAAACTTATACAAGAATTGCGGGCGATGTTGTGAACTTAGCGCCAGTGAGCTTTGCGGTGGGTGTTACTGCAGCAACGGCTGCGGGTGATGAAGCAGATCCTAACATTTGCTATGCTTGGGGTCAGCGTAATGGTGGTTCAGTCACCGTGCATACAGTCTTAAAACCTTCATACCTCGGTTTACGTCACGCAAAAACAGATACTCAAGAAGCCATGAGTAATAGCGGTGGCTCATCTAGCCATGCGGCAAACCCTTGTGAAAACGATGTTGCGACTAATGTTGCAACAGCAAATAACATCTAATAAGTGAATTTAACTAATACAGGCCATTGATGAAAATTAATCAGAAAATATTATCTTTTTTCATACTCTTACTTTTGAGTGTTTTACCGCTTGCTGCGATTGCTGCTGATGTGACTTTTAAGGGCTTGTTGGTGACAAGCCGTGACATTAATAAGCCACAGCCGGCTTATAGTAACGCGCTTAAGGATGAAAAAACCTGTCACCAATCGATTAAACGTTCAGTTGTTAGCTTGCCAGCCTTGGCCGATGAAGAGGCAATTAAAGCTTATCGTGAGCAATTAAAGTCTGGTGGGTTTGTGGCGATTGAGCCTAGCTTGTCAGGTTTAAATCACGCGGCTTTAGAAAAGAGTTTGGCTAACTTGCAGGGAAAGGTGCTAGATAAAAAAGTGATTGAGCGTGTGCGTGAAGAGATGCTTAGAGCATTGAATGCGGAAGGCTCAATATTGGCAGATGTTTATTTGCCTCCGCAACGTACTGATGATGGGTATTTAATATTGGTAGTTGCGCCAGCCAAGTTAGGCAAAATTATTACTACGGGTCAAAAGTATTTTGATGGCGCAAAAATCGCTTGTGAAATGCGTTTGCAAGAAGGCGAGCAGATTAATCTGCAAACAGTGACAGAAGACTTGCAATGGCTAAACCGCACACCTTGGCGTGCTGTGGATACTAGTTATTCTCCAGGTGAAAATCCTGGTGAGGCCGATTTGATTTTATCTACCACTGATCGTAAGCCATTCCGTCCGTATGCTTCGTTTGATAACAACGGTACGCGTAATACTGGCCTTGGCCGAAATAGAGTAGGGGTGAGTTGGGGTAATGCTTTTGGCTTTTTTGATCATCGATTAGATTACAGCTATACCGAGTCTAATTATGGAAGTTATTTAAATAGCCATGCCTTGAGTTATTCACTCCCTGTATTTAATCGTACCAATCTTGCATTTAACTTCTCAAAATCTAAGATTGATGTGCCTTTAGAAGGAGGTATATTTAGATCTAAAGGTAATAACACCACGGCTTCTGTGAGCTTGAATCGTGTGCTACCAAGCATCTCTAAGCTGCCCTCGCTGATTCATGAAGGCACTTTGGGCTTCGAATATAAGCGCATTGAAAGCAGCTTGTTATATGGTGATTTGAATCTAGATGAGCTGAACAATGCACCGGACATTATGCAGTTTTATATAGATTACAGCGCTGGCTTATCTGATGGTTTAGGAAAAACCAATAGCTATACGCACTTGGTTTTATCGCCCGGCTTTGATGCTAAGCACAATACAAACGAGTACTTTAATAAGATGCGCGCTGGCACTAGCAATGACTATTGGTATGTAAAACAAACCTTGGATCGCACATTTAATCTACCTAAAGACTGGAAAGTGCGTGGTTTATTAAATGCGCAATACGCGTCTGAAAAGCTATTGTGGAGTGAACGTATGGGGTTGAGTGGGGTGAATGCTGTGCGTGGATATTATGAGGATAGTTATTTTGCGGATAGGGGCTTGGTGCTTAATTTGGAATTGAGTGCGCCGACGGTGAATTTGAGCTTTGCCGGCAAAGATGCCCAGTTGCAAATATTTGTATTTAGAGACTGGGGGAAGGGCTATAACATCGATGAACAGTGTGTGTGTGATTTGAACAATCGATCAACGAGTAAAACTCATGTGTTAAGCAGTTATGGCTTAGGTGCGCGTTTTTCTTTCAGTCCTTATGTGCAGCTTAATAGCACCCTAGGCTTTGCTGATAGAGGATTGCATGAAAGAGGTGATGGATATCTCGGCAATATTTCTTTAGTGTTGGGGTTTTAATTAAATCTAATACAGCCCACATTATTCTTATTATGTACTTAAAACCTACCTTTCTAGGTAGATACATAAACAACACTTATCGCTATCGTTTCGCCTAAATTCAATTAAGTTTTTTCAGGGTTTAAAAAAATGACGCAAGAACGTATTTCTTCTCCTTTTGGGTATGGCCGGTTGGAAGCGCTTAACCGTAAAGATTTTGTGCGCTTAAACCCGAATGGTGAAGTGCCTGTGTTCGTTGCGGGTACTGAAATACTACCGGTTACTTTTAGCGAGTTCATGCTTGCCTCGTCTAGTTTTCCTGTTGTGTTTATTCAGCCAGCCGGTGCTCAGCAATACATGCCTGTAGTGATGACGGGGCTGGAAAAGGGTATTAACTTATTCACAACCATAGAAGCAGGCGTTAAGAAAAGTGCTCAAAAAGTATTGTGGGATGTTGATGCTTATTTGCCAGCTTATGTTAGAAGACATCCATTTTGTATGTCGACTGTGAATGGCGAGGCGGGCGCAGATGATGAGTTATTGGTTTGCGTGCAGGCCGACTATGTCAGCAAAACGCCGTCTGATGGTTATGTGGCTTTATTTGATTCTAAAGAGCAGCCGACTGAGCATTGGAATAATATTCAGCAATTCTTACAAAGCTACCAGGCTGATATTGCATTGACTACCGAGTTTTGTAACTTTTTAGCGAACCATGGTTTATTCCATGATCTGACGGCCAATATTAATGTAGCAAATGCTCAGCAGCCATTAACGATTAAAGGCATGTTTGGGATTAATGAAGAAAAGCTAGCGGCTTTAGATGATGCAGTGATTGCCGATATGCAACGCACTGGTTATTTGCAGCGTGTGAATGCGCATTTACAATCAATGCAAAACTTCGAAAAGCTATTACGCCGCATGGAAAAATAAGCAATTGCTTAATCTTTGATTTTTTGTCATATCAATGACGCGTTACTAGGTTTAAACTTTAAACAGGGTTTAAATCAAAAGCGCGTTTTTTTATATTAGGTTCAATTAGTTTTGTTTATCGTAACAATTAAAACAATTGATTTTACTTGTTGAAATAGACCCTCTAGAATGCACTCACTCGCAGAAACATCGAGCAAGAATTTTTAATCAAAGTGTAATTTTTAACCAACCTGAAATTAGGAGACAATATGTCATTAGTTAATACAACCATCAAGCCATTTAAAGCACAAGCTTTTCACAATGGTAAATTCGTAGAAGTAACTGAAGCAACACTTAAGGGTAAATGGTCAGCATTTGTATTTTACCCAGCTGACTTCACATTTGTTTGCCCAACAGAGCTAGGTGACTTAGCTGACATGCACGCTGAGTTCCAAAAAATCGGTCTAGAAATCTACTCAGTTTCAACAGACACGCACTTTACACACAAAGCATGGGCTGATGCTTCTGACACAATCAAGAAAATCAAATACCCAATGCTTGCTGACCCAACAGGCACAATCTCACGTAACTTTGATGTGATGATTGAAGAAGAAGGTCTTGCACTACGTGGCACATTCATCATCAATCCAGAAGGTGTGATTAAAGCTGCTGAAATTAACGACCTAGGTATTGGCCGTTCAGCTGCTGATTTGTTACGTAAAGCACAAGCTGCGCAATACGTTGCTGCACATCCTAACGAAGCTTGCCCAGCTTCATGGACACCAGGTGAAGCAACATTAACACCATCATTAGATCTAGTAGGTAAGATT
>Ga0214168_1001244_pt1 | contig 10235 bp, 10 predicted proteins | sample LakMenepilimnion_FD_153002 | JGI IMG/M metagenome (GOLD analysis project Ga0214168, IMG submission 153002) | Freshwater microbial communities from Lake Mendota, WI - Practice 29OCT2010 epilimnion v4 | ecosystem: Environmental > Aquatic > Freshwater > Lake > Epilimnion/Euphotic zone | place: Lake...
ATTATATTTTTAGTATATACAATAAAAATATGCGTATTTACAATTATTAATAAGATGTTAAAGGCATTATGTCCTAAGCGTTTAGGATTGAATAGCGGATTTTACCGGCCAGCGCTCCCATTTTTCCGGGTAGAAAAAATGAAGTTTTTTGCTTGAATATTGGGTTTCAGCCCTTTTGAATAATTTCCTTTCTGAAAAATTGCTTTGTATCACCTATCCATTTGAGACCATTTTATCTTCTTCGAAGGGCTTAAAAATGAATAGAAAGCGTTTAAAATCTTTTGAAAAATTTAGCTTCATGCATCCATTTCCAATGCAATCAGGAATCATAAAATACGGAAAACAATGTCGAATTTAAAACGAAATGGCCTTGTGGAAAGGTTCTGTATAATATTCTATCAATGCCAATAATTCCATGAATCATTCTTCTGATCCGGGTTTATGAACCCTTTGGAAAAATAACTTGTTCAGCTTAATCTCATTGCGGTACAATATAACTTCACCCTCATTTTCCATTTGCTTCAAAATTCTGGAAATAACCACTCGCGTTGAGGCCAAATCATCCGCAATTTGATGGTGAGATACCAAGACACTATTACGATCATTTAAATCATGCTTGGCATTGAGGTATTGCCTGACCCGATGCTGCATATTGCCAAAGGCCATAATATCTATCGAATTCAGCAACTCTAAAAAACGCTCATTGAAACTATTAAAAATATAATCCCTCCAGCTATTGTATTGACACAACCAGTCATTTAATTTCACAAAAGGAATCGCCAGCAGTTCACCATCCTCCTCTGCCACAGCTTTTACTTCACTCTTTTTTGCCGAGATACAACAACCATAGGCCATACTGCAACTTTCATTGTCAGATAAATAATACAATAAAATCTCCTTGCCCTGTGCATCCTTGCGAAATACCTTGACGGTACCTTTTAATATTACCGGCATGGATCGGATATATTTTCCGTAATCCATAATGATTTCACCGGCAGTAAAGTATTTTAGATCGCCATACTGATACAACTCCTTGACCAATTCCTTTTCAAATAAGGACTCCAGCTTTGCGTTATTAATGGCTTTTTTCATTTCAGAAATGGTAATTCAACACTAGATTATACAAGATCATATTCACCTTGTTGATTTCAAATTTACGTTCTCCGTATAAATGGCCATTGTTTAATTTCCCAACCAGCAAAAATTGCGCATCCAAACCTTTCAAAATGCCCTGAAATGCATAACGAATATCTGCATTCATTTGAAAGTAAGAGGGCATCCCATATTTATTGAGTAAATAATTTTTTACATCCGGTAACTGATAGTACCCGGCCGCAAGAGAAGTTTTTAAGCCGGATTTCGGAAAGTGATAGTTGAATTTAGCCATGTAGGCATGTGTATTTCCCAATCCTTCATTTCTTTCACGGGGCAGAAATGTAAAAAATGGCTCCCGCCCCCATTCCCTGGGCATCAGGTACCGACCTTGGGCAAAAATCCGATTATAATTAAAGGTCAACTCCCATTTCCGGCTTTGCATACCCAGTCTTGCCCCCATGGTCGTGGCGTGATGTCCATGGTTGATATAAGAGGGGCCTTCCTGAATACTGCCTCCTTGAGCCATGGCATCCTGACGAATAAATTGACCTGCTGCAATCACAGTGCGCTCCTGATTGAGTTTCTTTTTGATATCGGCTTGAAGCAATACCGTATTCTGAACATTTTCAAACAACAAATCATAAGCACTTAAACTCAACCAGGAATTCGGTCGATATTTTGCGCCGAGTGTAAAGACCCCTTTGCTTCGAAGTTTATTCTTATAGTCAGATTTACTGCCATCAATATTTACACCAGAGGGGTAAACGCCAACTGAACCGGCTGTTGAATACCATTTTACCGTACTCCGTGGCGAAATAGCATACAGCCAACTGCCTTCCAAATGAAGTTTTTTTACCTCATTCATCTCAAACCAAAGACCTTCAACCCCGGTGGGTCGCATTCGACCATCCTGTAAATTAATAAAGGGTGTATTAATGAGTTGGCGACCAAAGCGAATAAATGATTGTCCGTACTGATACTTAAGATACAATTCTTCCAGCCGGTCAATATCCTTTTTATTGTTTGGATCTTCTATATCAAACAAACCCAATTCGTATCGGTTTAATTGATTGGTGACGGAATCGCGTTGGGCCAGGTTAGAAGAATACAAGTTAAATACATAAAAGCCACTGATTCCTAATTGAAATCCATGGAATCGACCGGTTTCATATCGCAAACCGCCGCCTAAGGCTTGTGCATGGTAATCAGACAAGCCCTCTGCATTATCAGTGGATGAAAAGAAATATCGGAAATGTCCTTCCAGATGACCGGATTTGAAGGCATGTAAAAGGGAACTGGAATCCTCGGAAACAGCCTGCTTGCCGCGCCAAATACCCGGTTTTTCGGCCACTTCCTGATGTTGTGCCCGGGAGAAAAGCGGATTAAGCGACATCAACATCATGAATAAAGCAAAAACCCTTCTCATCGTCTTCTATTTAAATGGTTTAAAATTCTAATTCTCTAGTGAGGAAGTCGATCTTTGATTAGACCATAGAGATAAGTTCCGACCATGGCAAATAACAACACGACCGTGAACGAAATATATCCATATCCAATATTCACTACCATAGGCCCCGGACAAGCACCACTCAAGGCCCAACCCAATCCGAAAATGGTCCCTCCTAAAATATAGCGAGGATAGGATTTGTCCTTGGGATGAAACAGAATTGGATTGCCTGCAAAATCGCGAATTCCGAATTTTTTAATCAATGCCACACCAATCACTCCACTGATAACAGCCGTTCCGATGATGCCATACATATGGAATGATTGAAATCGAAACATTTCCTGAATACGATACCAAGAGAATGCTTCCGATTTTGACATCACAATGCCGAAAACAATCCCTAAAACTAAAAATTTAATGAGTTTCTTCATCTGATGAGACGTTTACAAGTTTAAAAAATGAAAGGAAAAATCAAATAGGTCATGGCCAATCCGCCAATAAAAAATCCAATAACTGCAACCAATGAAGGTAACTGCAAATCACTTAAGCCACTGATAGCATGACCGGAAGTACAACCACCGGCATAACGGGATCCAAATCCAACCAATAACCCTCCAACGGCAAGTACCAAAAATCCTTTCAATGATAAAAGGGCTTTTAAACTAAACAACTCCTCAGGCTGAAAACCTTGTGGTTGTTCAAATCCAAAATCCTTGAGCGTTTGAATTGCTGCATCAGAAATTTGCACAGGTTCTCCATTGCTTAAAAACTGACGGGCAATAAATCCGCCGATAATTGCACCAACTAGAAATACCAAATTCCAACTTTGGGTTTTCCAGTTGAAATCGAAAAACTTCACCCTTTTACCGGCACCTGCAATGGTGCATAAGGTGCGAAGGTTGGACGAAAAACCAAAGGACTGTCCGAAATACAAAAGCATAAACATGATTCCTGCTATCACAAGTCCTGAAAACCACCAGGTCCATGGTTGCGTAATAAATTCCAACATATTGATAACTATTTTGAATTAATTGAGGTGAAATGAAATGATTGGTTTGAATAAATGATTGATGAGTTTTTCGGTGGCACTTTTATGTAAGAGTCCTCCTTTGGCATGGGTACCAATACAGATGATATCCATTTCCTGCATTTGGTTAAAATGAATCACACCTTGCTCAACATCCGCATCGCGAAGCAAATGACATTCATAATTTTGAATTTCATGGATACTTGCAAAAGCATGGGCTTGTTGCTCAAATTCGGGTTGTTGGTTTTCGGGGTTGCCTGACGTGATTTGTAGTAAATGCAATTTACAGTTAAATGCATTCATTAATTTTTTCATCACTTCCAAATCCATTTTTTCGGACTTACTAAAATCATGAACCAATAACAGATGTTGGATTTTAAGATCACTACGATCGCACATCAGAGAAAGCACCGGAATATTTGATTTTCGGGCCACTAATTGAGTTTCGCTTCCTGATAATTTTTCTTTCCATCCAAAGGCGCCTTTGGTGCCCATCACAATCAGGTCCACACCGGCATCACTTGCAAAGCGAATAATAGTGTCGGTGATTTTGCCCAATCGAAGATGAACTTCCACTTCCTCACCATACAATGTTTGTAATTGTTCTAATTTCCGCAGGGCTATATCTCTTTGTGTTTCCACATATTTGACATCAATTTCGCCGCATGTGCTGATTTCTCCGGACGCATTCATGGTCACGGTATCCGGAACCTGCATGACGTGAAGGAAGCTAACTTTAACGGGGATTTTCTCCTCAAGTTTTTTAACCATGATATAGGCATATTCGGCCTGCACACTAAAATCCGTTGGGATGACCACTTTTAATTCCTGAGCGTTCATATCGTTTAAATTATTCGATTAAAAATACTGTTGATTATTTTGTTTACTGTTGTTGCATGGTTTGTGCAACCTGCTGCCAGGTGCCGCCATTGATGACATTTTTTAACCCCTTTGATTCCAAAATTCTTTTGGCTGCTGCACTTCTGTTTCCACTTCGGCAAAAAACAACAATGTTTGATTTGCCTTTGAGTTGATCTAATTTTTGTGCAATGATTTCAACCGGTATGTTAACTGCACCTTTTGAGGTTCCGCTGTCAAATTCTGACTTTGAGCGGACATCTACCAGAAATGCCCCTTCGCTGATTGCTGTTTCCAAATCAATAACGGATGATTGATTGATTCCAAAAAGTTTTGCAAAAAAACCCATGTTGTTTATGTTTGATTGAAGCGAAGGTGTATTTTTTATGTATTCCGATATGGATACAATTGTTACATAACTTTTTTTATTTAAACATTGTTTCTTTAATGATGATATAAAAACCCATCACCAAAACAAACCATCCAAATACCGGCTTAAGTTTAGCGCCATCAATTCGTTTACTCAGGGCTGTTCCCATAAAAATACCTGCAATAGCAAATGCAGATACCTTGGCCAAAAAGATCCAGTCGATGATCGTATCCTCACCTTCTCCGAAAAATCCAATGAGCGATTTCGCAGCAATGATTACCAGAGATGTACCAACGGCTTCTTTCATTGGCAATTTACTAAGAACCACCAGTGCGGGAATAATTAAGAATCCCCCTCCAGCACCTACTAATCCGGTTAAAATACCTACAATGGCCCCTTCCAACAAGATGAGGGGATAATTAAAAGACTGTTGTTTCGGTTCACTGTTATCAGCTTTAGGTTTATCCTTTTTAATCATACTGTAGGATGCAGCGATCATTAAAATCGCAAACAATAACATCATGAGTAAACTTTTAGTGACCACGAAATCACCGACCCGGAATACCTCTTTGGGTATGGCAGGAACTATCCATGCTCTGGTTGCGAAAACCGCGATAATGGATGGAATCCCAAATACAATGGCCGTTTTAACGTTTACCAATCCTTTTCGAAAGTACCCTACAGTACCCACAGCACTGGTTAAACCAACGATAAATAAAGAATACGCTGTTGCCAATACGGCATCAACCTGAAAGAGGTAGACCAATACCGGAACCGTGAGTATACTGCCACCGCCCCCGATTAATCCTAATGATATTCCGATAGCAATGGATGCGATATATCCTAAAATTTCCATGTGATTTAGTGTGATTTATATCAGTAGCAGTCATACCAACGGACTGCCTGACTGATGGGTTAAAAATTGAGAAGTAAGTGACTCACCTTATTCTTGAATTGTTATCAAAAAAATGCGATAAGAACGGGAGATTACCCCCCGTTCCTTTAAAGATAGGACAAACTAAGCCTTCAGTACTTTACTTTGACAAACGTAATCCGTTTTTGGAATATTGGTTTCGGCGATGGATTTAAAACCACCATCGATTTCGGTGAAGTTGCGGTAACCCCTGGCTTGCAGAATACTACTGGCAATCATGCTGCGGTAACCACCTGCACAATGAAGAAAAAAGTGCTCTTTTGGATTGATGTCCTTCACCCATTCGTTGATATACGCCAGCGGTTTGCTATAGGCATTTTCTACGTGCTCTGCGGCATATTCACTTTCCCGACGAACATCCACCACAACATCTTTCTGAACATCCACCACATCTGCAAATTGAGCAGCAGAAATCCGGTTTACGGTATCGAGTTCTTTTCCGGCATCAATCCAGGTTTGAATACCTCCTTTCAGATGGCCTAAAATCTGATCGAAACCTACCCGCGTGAGTCTGGTCACCGTTTCTTCTTCCTGACCTACCTCAGTAATTAATAAAATCGGTTGATTCACATTTCCAACAAGCGCTCCTACCCATGGTGCAAAATCTCCATTGATACCAATATTGATCGATTGCGGAATAAATCCTTTATAGAATGAAGACGCATCTCTGGTATCCAACATGATGGCGCCACCACTCGTTTCGGCAGCTACTTCAAATTCATCTGCAGTGAGTGCTCGCATCCCATTATTCAACACACTTTCAAAACTTTCATAGCCCTTTTTATTCATCGCCACATTCATTCCAAAATAAACGGGAGGTGGAAGTAAGCCTTCTGTAACCGCCTGAATAAAGGAAGCCTTATCGGGTTGGTTGAGGGCATAGTTGATACGTTTTTGATTCCCCAAAGTATCAACAGTTTCTTTCATCATGTTTTTGCCACAGGCACTCCCGGCACCATGAGCGGGATAAACAATCACATCATCAGCAAGGGGCATAATTTTATTGTTCAAACTTTCGTACAACAAACCTGCCAATTGTTCCTGGGTCATGCTCGCCGCTTTTTGAGCTAAATCCGGACGACCTACATCTCCCAAAAACAGGGTATCGCCAGAAAATATAGCATAATCCTTTCCATGCTCATCGATGAGTAAATAAGTTGAACTTTCCATGGTATGACCGGGAGTATGTAATACCTTGATTTTAACCTGTCCTATTTCAAATAATTGTTCATCCTGTGCAATGAGGGCTTCAAACTCAGGAGCTGCATTTGGGCCGTAAACAATCGTTGCACCGGTTTTTTTACTCAAATCTAAATGCCCCGAAACAAAATCAGCATGAAAGTGAGTTTCAAAAATATATTTCAACTTCACACCATCCTTCTCTAAACGATCCGTATAAGGTTTTGTTTCACGCAATGGGTCAATGATGGCTGCTTCGCCATTTGAAACGATATAGTAGGCTCCTTGTGCCAGACAACCGGTATAAATTTGTTCTACTTTCATTTTATATTATTTTGTTGATGCAAAAGTACTTTTATCGTGATAGCCGAAACGGATACATTTGTTACATTGAGCAGAGGGGCATCCATTTCAACAGTAGATATGCGAAATTGTAGCGATTACAGTTAGTTACAATCACGATAGCAGGAGTAGACCCCTTTATTTCGATACTTGCAAAAGATGCCAACTTCAAAGTACAGAACTTTTTGACGTTTTTTAAGGCGGCAACAAAATTCCAGCCACCAAAAAAAAGGGCTGTTCCAAAAGAAAAATTCTGGAACAGCCTCATTTTGTACTTTTTGCCAATCTATATTCGTCGTATAATTCCGTAACGATAAAGTTTGAACAGAATCCGACATGATGGGATTTTGTCGAAGATTATTTTTCCTCTACAATCTCTGCATCCTGCACTTCATCTGTTGCGGCATTGTTAGCTGTCGACTCAGCACCAGGAGCTCCTCCTTGTTGACCTTGTTGTTCGTTCATTGCTTTGTAAAGTTCCTCACTAGCTGCCTGCCATGCCTGATTTAAGGCTTCTAAACCTGCGTCGATGCCAGCAAGATCTTTGGCCCCATGAGCAGTTTTTAAATTAGTCAAGGCTTGTTCAATATTGGCTTTTTTATCTTCCGGCAGTTTATCGCCGTAATCTTTCAATTGCTTTTCGCTATTAAAAATCTGACTATCGGCCATATTTACCTTTTCAATTTCTTCGCGCAACTTCTTATCGGCATCTTCATTCATTTTGGCATCATTCTTCATTTTTTCAATTTCCTCTTTGCTCAATCCTGAGCCCGCTTCGATGCGGATATTTTGTTTTTTACCGGTTCCTTTATCCAATGCACTCACTTGAAGAATTCCATTTGCATCAATATCAAAAGTCACTTCAATTTGTGGAACGCCACGCGGTGCCGGTGGAATGCCATCGAGGATAAACCGGCCCAGATTTTTATTGTCCTTAGCCATGGGTCTTTCTCCTTGCAACACATTGATCTCCACACTTGGTTGATTTTCTGCGGCAGTAGAGAAGGTCTCCGATTTTTTGGTAGGGATGGTTGTATTGCTTTCAATCAACTTGGTAAACACGCCACCCAGGGTTTCGAGACCCAACGAGAGGGGAGTCACATCCAATAACAAAACATCTTTCACTTCTCCGGTCAAAACACCCCCTTGAATGGATGCTCCAATAGCAACCACCTCATCCGGATTAACCCCTTTGTTTGGTTTTTTTCCAAAGAATTTTTCAACCACTTCCTGAATCTTAGGAATACGAGTACTTCCTCCAACCAGAATCACTTCATCCAATTCTGCAGCAGAAATGCCTGCATCCTTTAAGGCTTTGCGACAAGGTTCGAGCGTACGCTCCACCAAAGAATCTACCAATTGTTCGAATTTGGCGCGGGTCAACTTCTTCACCAAGTGTTTCGGCACATTATCAATGGCAGTAATATATGGGAGGTTGATTTCTGTTTCGGTAGAAGATGATAATTCAATTTTCGCTTTTTCGGCAGCTTCCTTCAAACGTTGCCAGCTCATTGGATCTTTTCTTAAATCTACATTCTCTTCGGCCTTGAATTCATCTGCTAACCAATCCATCACTGCTTTGTCAAAATCATCCCCACCGAGATGGGTATCTCCATTGGTAGATTTTACCTCGAAAACACCATCACCCAGTTCCAAAACAGAAACGTCAAACGTACCGCCTCCTAAATCAAATACCACAATCTTGGAATCGGTATTTTTTTTGTCCATTCCATAAGCTAATGCCGCAGCAGTTGGCTCATTAATGATACGTTTTACAGTTAAACCGGCAATTTCACCGGCTTCTTTAGTAGCCTGACGTTGTGCATCATTAAAATAAGCCGGCACAGTAATAACCGCTTCAGTCACTTCATGACCCAGAAAATCTTCAGCGGTTTTTTTCATTTTCTGTAGCACCATCGCAGATATTTCCTGCGGTGTATACAATCGACCATCAATATCCACGCGTGGGGTGTTATTGTCACCCTTCACGATTTTATAAGAACTTTGTTTGATTTCCTCAGCGACTTCATCAAATCGACGACCCATGAAGCGTTTGATACTCATGATTGTGTTAACCGGGTTGGTAATGGCCTGACGCTTTGCCGGATCACCGATTTTGCGCTCACCATTTTTCAAAAAACCAACCACTGAAGGGGTGGTTCTTTTTCCTTCATCATTTGCAATGACTACCGGTTCGTTTCCTTCCATCACACTGACACAAGAGTTGGTTGTGCCCAGATCGATACCTATTATTTTTCCCATATTAAATTGTTTAAATGCTTGTGAGGGTCTTCTGACAAGTTTCATGCCACCCGTTTTTTCAGGAAATGATGTCACTTTTTTGACCTTTTTGGCATAATTTCTATGACTTTATTTCAAAATTTCAAGGTTTTAACCCCCGTTTAGGCGAAGGCCAAATCAGTTTTAAACACGAAACGGGATACTGAAAAGCATGGCTGATGGTAAATGAAACAGAAATTTTGTTCATTCGATATTATTTTAGCGCCTCAAAAATTGGTTTAGCATGAAAAAAGCAATGGTATTTCCGGGACAAGGTTCGCAGTTTCCAGGAATGGGTAAGGATTTATATCAGAATAATGAACAGGCTCGTGAATTATTTCATCGGGCCAACGAAATCCTCGGATTCAATATTTCAGAAATCCTGTTTGAAGGTAGTGCCGAAGACCTCAAACAAACGAAAGTGACTCAGCCTGCTGTTTTTTTGCATTCCGTGATCTTATTCCTAACCACCGAAGGCCTAAAGCCGGATATGGTTGCCGGCCACTCATTGGGTGAGTTTTCGGCCTTGGTAGCCAATGGCACCTTGCAGTTTGAAGAAGCCTTGAAGCTGGTTTCCATTCGGGCAAATGCCATGCAAAAAGCCTGCGAAATCAATCCGAGTACCATGGCCGCAGTGCTTAATCTGGATGATGCGAAGGTTGAAGAAGTTTGTGCAAGCATCTCTGATGAAGTCGTTGTAGCA
>Ga0214168_1001247_pt1 | contig 10210 bp, 8 predicted proteins | sample LakMenepilimnion_FD_153002 | JGI IMG/M metagenome (GOLD analysis project Ga0214168, IMG submission 153002) | Freshwater microbial communities from Lake Mendota, WI - Practice 29OCT2010 epilimnion v4 | ecosystem: Environmental > Aquatic > Freshwater > Lake > Epilimnion/Euphotic zone | place: Lake...
ATAGATGAGCGCTTGCTTGTCTAATTTTTTAAAACCTGTAATTTTTAAACCTTGTGCGATGTCTTGTAACACTGGTAACAAAAGATCGTTTAATTGTAAGATGTCGTACATAAATAATTTGAAAGTGAAATAGAATTACTCTAGGACTTGAGTTTGGAATAACAAAGAAAGGGTGATTTATAAAATAGTGGAAAGAAGGCAACCTGAACTAGGCAACTGAGGCTCTTGTGGGTTTGTTTCCGTTGCAATGTTAGCACAAAAATCACAAACATCCATAAATAATTGGCGCAAAATACAGTTTTTTGCAGCAGCTAATTATTCGTAAATCCTTAACAATGAACCAGATAAAGCCGTTTTAAAGACTTTAAGGGGAGAGGCGGCCGGTCCATTTAAAACAGTGCCCGCAGTATTAAAGTTTGAACCATGTCCTGGACAATAAAAACGGTTGTTGTTACCCTGGAATTCTAGCGTTACAGACTGGTGCGTACACAAAGAACTCACCGCAATGAGCATACCAGATGTGGTTTTTGCAATAATCACGTTATTGGCGGTATCTACATAAAAGCCCCCGTTATTTTGGAGAACATTAAATGGAGAATTAGAAATGTTGATGGTAAAATCGACAGGCTTACTGGGGTTGGGGTTGGGAGAACTTCCGCTACCTCCATCAGATTTTGTGCAAGATCCAAAACATCCCATTACAAGTAGCGCTGCGCCACTCATGCCCACTTTTTCGATAAAATCTTTTCTTTCCATGGTGTGATTGTTTCGTATACTGAATTTAACAAACTTTGGGATAGAATGTTTGCTTGTTCTTTAAACAAATTATCTTTGCAGCCACTATGTTTAACAAAAGAACAAAAATTAAGGCCCTTTTAACGGGCAGCCTTACCGGACAAACCGTAACCGCCATGGGCTGGGTACGTAGCTTTCGTAACAATCAGTTTATTGCCCTAAATGACGGTAGTACCAATCATAATATTCAGGTAGTAGCCGAATTAGGCTTACTAGATGACGCTACTTTAAAGCGCATTACAACCGGCGCCTCTTTAAAAGTAGAAGGCACACTTATTGAATCCTTAGGTAAAGGACAATCTGTAGAAATAAAAGCTACCAGCGTAGAAATACTAGGTGATAGTGACGCGGAACAATACCCGCTTCAACCTAAAAAACATAGCCTCGAATTTTTAAGAGAGATTGCCCACCTTCGTTTTAGAACAAATACATTTAGTGCCGTATTTAGAATTAGACACGCACTCGCATTTGCGGTGCACCAGTTTTTTAATGAAAAAGGATTTGTGTATTTACACACGCCTATTATTACCTCAAGTGATGCAGAAGGTGCGGGTGAAATGTTTAGAGTAACGACATTACCCGTAGATGGCTCTGCACCAAAAACAGAAAGTGGCGATATCGATTTTACCCAAGACTTTTTTGGTAAAAGCACCAACCTAACGGTGAGTGGTCAACTAGAAGGAGAGTTAGGCGCTATGGCCTTTTCAGAGATTTATACTTTTGGCCCAACATTTAGAGCCGAAAATTCTAATACCACTAGACACCTTGCCGAATTTTGGATGATTGAACCAGAAATGGCTTTTTGTGATATTGAAGACAATCAAAATTTAGCAGAAGAATTTATTCAACACCTCATCAAATATGCGATGGAAAATTGCGCCGATGATTTGGCGTTTTTAGACCAACGTTTAGCCGAAGAAGAAAAGCAAAAACCAACAAACGAAAGACAAGAGTTTGGTTTAATTGAAAAATTAAAATTTGTTACGGATAGTAAATTTGAGCGCATCACCTACACCGAAGCGATTGCTATTTTATTAGATTCTCCTGCTTACAAGAAAAAGAAATTTAAATACGACGTAAGTTGGGGTATAGATATGCAAAGTGAACACGAGCGCTACCTTGTAGAAAAACATTTTAAAAAGCCGGTTATTGTTACTGGATATCCAGCTGCTATTAAAGCATTTTACATGCGCTTAAATGATGGTTGTGAGCCAGGCAAACAAACCGTTGCAGCGATGGATATTTTAGCCCCAGGTATTGGCGAAATTGTAGGTGGTTCACAAAGAGAAGAGCGCCTCGATAAACTAGTAGCACGCATGGAAGAGATGCATATTCCTACACATGAAATGAGCTGGTATTTAGATACGCGCCGTTTTGGTACCGTACCACACGCGGGTTTTGGTTTAGGATTTGAACGAATGGTGCAATTTGTTACGGGCATGGGTAATATCAGAGATGTGATCGCTTTTGCAAGAACGCCGAAGAATTGCGAATTTTAAAAAATATGGATTGAACTGTGGATTATATGTGAAATCCCCCTATTTTTGCTGCCCCGAATGGGAATGGTGCGGTAGCTCAGTCGGTAGAGCAAAGGACTGAAAATCCTTGTGTCGCCGGTTCGATCCCGGCCCACACCACAAAGCCTCAGTGTTAATCACTGGGGCTTTTAAATGCCCCTACGCTAACGAACTCGTATGTTTTTTTAAGATTCTTTTTCCTTCGGTTTTCACACGGTCCGTTTTTTTAAAACCCCATACAATCTCGCTGGCTTTTTTTCTAGATAGTTCAATATCAACAATGGGTGACGGGTAGTCTTTATCTATGATACAACCGTATAAAGCTTGTTCAATGGCGCTCATTTTCCAAGGTTCATGAATAAGGTTGGCGGGAACGTTTTTGAGTTCTTTGACCCATTGTTTTATAAACAATCCCTCGCTATCATGTTCTTGCGAATTTTTAATGGGATTATAAATCCGAATGGTATTGATGCCGGTAACACCCGATTGCATTTGTAATTGTGGGTAATGAATACCGGGTTCATAATCTAAAAATTGACGTGCTAAAAAATGAAGCTCCCGCCAATCCTGCCAAAGATTATACACGAAAAACGAAACAACCATGGCCCTCATTCTAAAATTGATATAGCCAGTATCCTTTAAACAACGCATACATGCATCTACAATGGGAACACCTGTTTTTCCTTCTTGCCATGCAGTAATATAAGCTTCGTTTTTAGGCTTTGTAATCGCGTCATATGCCCTGTTCACATGTTCGAATTCCATTCTACATTCGTCTTCAAACTTTTGAATAAAATGACAGTGCCAGTGTAAACGTGAAATAAAATTAGAAAGTGCGCGTTTGTTTTTGGCATTTGCGTAGGCGGCACATGTATATTGATACACAGACCGCATACTAATATTACCATAAGCAAGATAGGGCGATATCCTACTACACCCCTTTCTGCTTAATAGCGGTTTAGATATATGGTAACTATAATTTTTGTGCCGGTCCTGCATAAAACTTTCTAAATAACGCCAAGCCAGCCTTTCACCACCTTTTTGAAAATTTGGATGTGGTGTTGTAATATTTTTTGATAAGGCCGGTCCTTTAAGTGCTTCGTATAATTCCGTTTTTAATTGAATTGTTTTCCAATCATTTTCCGGCGTAATTATAATGGGCGATGTCATGGTTTTTTCCCAGCGCTGCTTCCAATCTTTTCTCGATTTTAATTTTCGAATAACACCATGTATTTGAAATTCTTTCCAAACAATCTGATACGCTATACAAAAGGCTTGTATGTCTATATCCCGGTCGTAGGTTTTTTTATTGCCTACTTCTATATGTGAATATATGTTTTGAATATCGTAGGCTTCTAGTAAGCCTAATAGCACGGGTTTCACTTCGTTATGAAAATAATAGAGCGTTGCATTTTTTTTATTGAGTTCCAGTTGCATGTCTACTATCGATTCGTAGACAAATCGCCAATGTCTTAGGTCGCTATCTTCTCCGGCCATAATGGAGGGCTCAAAACAATACAATAAAACGGTGGGGATATCTGCGTGAAGTGCTGCTACTAGTGGTTCATGATCGGTTAACCGAAGGTCTCTTTTAAACCAGACAATATTAATTTTTTGCTTTTCCAAAAGAGATGGTTGGGTACTTTATTTACCGTATTGTAATCGTTTTCCGCTGCACTGTATGTGCCGAAAAAATTCCTAGCGCACCTCCTACTATGTTGGATGGTGGATTTGATGGTGCCGTGCCACCACCAGGTCCTGCGCCACTTTGCTGGTCGAGACTGTTATAGTAGATATAAGTAGCGTTTGAAATGCACTGCATTTCAACAAAAACATTGTCACGTGGTTTTATTTTTAACTTCTCATCACCTCCACGTAATGGTCGTTGATTTACTTTTCCATTGTTGAGGTTGTCATTAAAAATGTGAAAAGTTGGATCGATGGTATCGTTTATTTTTTGAATAAAGCGGTAGCTATTACCAAGCGTTACTGGGTCTAGATACACAGGAATCACACTATACCTGATTTCTCCATTAAATGGAAAAGTATTAATGCGCAGGCTATCTAAGTTTACTTTTTGGGGCATGCTAGTAGAAGCGGTATATTTTTTTTGATCTACCATTACTTCTAGGTTGTAAATACCACCTTCTGTCCCTCTTATTTTTTTGGTTCGGTATAAACCGTTGCTAACAAATTCTAAACTGTCTTTAATTCCTGCTTGGTCTGTAATGATAACGCGTGCGTTGTTAACCCCAATAACACGCGTTGGATTGTTAATGGGCGAAGTCATGGAAAGTTGCACAAAATAAGGCCCGGCTTGATCTGTAATACTTCCATCAATAACGAGCACGGGCTCATTGTTATCTAATACCAAGCTAATTTCTTTGTCGCAACCAATAAGTAGGGTGGCACAAATCGATATAAGAAAGAATATTTTTTTCATGCCTAAAATTTAAATTGATAAGTTACACTTGGCACCCATTTAAAAAGTGCGGTTCTAATAATTTGTGTTCTCGTGGGATCGTTGGGATCATCTTTGAAGCTAATACGAAAAGCATTTTCTCTACCATACACATTGTACAAGCTAAAATTCCAAGAACCGTGCATTCTTTTTGTTTTATTTTTTTCGTAGGTAGCGCTAAAATCCAAGCGGTGGTAAGCCGGCATACGATTGGCGTTTCTAGCTGCGTACTGATAGAGTGTTTGCCCTTGCAAATTGTATTTTCCAGTAGGATATGTTACGGCGTCTCCGGTATTGTATACAAATACACCAGATATAGACCATCTACTATTTAATTCATAAATGCCCACCACCGAAATATCATGCGTTCTATCTTGTCTGGCATTGTACCACTTACCTTCATTGATACCATCAATTTTTCTTTCTGTTTTAGAAAGAGTATAACCAACCCAACCCGTTAAACGACCTTCTTTTTTCTTTAATAATAATTCTAAACCATAGGCTCTACCAATACCATACAACAAAACACTTTCCACATCAGAAACCGTATTAATTTCGGCACCGTCTTTATAGTCTATTTGATTTTGTAAATACTTGTAATAAGTTTCGGCAGTAAATTCAAAATTACTTTTAAATAATTTTGTGACATAACCCAGGCTTAGCTGATCTGCAATTTCTGGTTTGATATTATAGGAGTTGCCTATCCACTGATCGGATGGGCTAGAAGCTACCGAGTTACTTAACAAATGCAGGTGTTGCACATTTCTTGCATACCCAGCTTTAATGCTTGTTTCCTCATTAATACGGTAGTTGGTCGTAATTCGAGGTTCTAGATTTGCATATGTCTTTCCAAAACTGGAACGGTTAAGTTTCACAGAAGATTTGACAACCCCATTTTCATAAATATTATATACGTCGCCACCCATTAAAGTATACATCGATAAGCGCATACCGTAATCGATGGTTAATTGATTGTTGGCTCTATAATTATTAGTGAGGTAAAACGCGTTTTCGAGTCCATTTCTTCCTTCCTTAGCAACACTATTAATAACAGTGCCGCTAAAAGTGCTTGGTGTAATAGTGTGTAAGATAGAATTAAAACCAAACCTAAGGGTATTTAAACCGTTTGCATATAAAGTATAGTCTTGCTTTAGGTTTACGTCTTTAATATTTGAATTGATATTAAAATTCGTTGTACCATTTTTAAGTTTGACATTGTAATTATAATCGCTGTATATCAGTGAAGTGTTTAAAAAGAGTCTGTTACTAATTATTTTATTCCACCTAATAGTTCCCGTTTTATTGCCCCAGTCAATGCCAAAGTCTTGACCGAGTCCTAATTCATCTCTTCCAAAATAACCCGAAATATAAACTTTATTTTTTGCGTTGATTTGATAATTTGCTTTTGCATTTAAATCGTAGAAATATAAAATATTGTCTTTAAATTTTTCCGTTGCCTTTAAAAACATATCAGCGTATGTTCTTCTACCAGAAAGTATAAATGAAGATTTGTTTTTTTGTAGCGGACCTTCAATACTTACTTTACTACTAATAAGTCCAATGCCGCCATTAACCGTATAATCTTGGTTGTTGCCTTCTTTCATTTTAACATCGAGTACCGATGATAGCCTTCCACCATATTGACTGCCGCTATTGCCTTTGATAATAGTAGCATCTTTTATGGCATCACTATTAAAGGTGCTAAAAAATCCGAGCAAATGTGTTGCATTATAAACGGGCGCTTCGTCCAGTAAAATTAAATTTTGATCGGCTCCACCACCACGTACAAAAAAGCCACTGTTTCCTTCGCCCGCCGATTTTACACCGGGTAGTAATTGGATTGTTTTTAAAAGATCTTTTTCTCCAAATATTACTGGCACTTTGCTAATTGCCGACATGTTAATGGTTTCGGTGCCCATTTGCGCCTTGGTAAGGTTGTCGTTTTTACGTGACGATTCTACCACTACTTCTCGGAGTTGATTTTTTGTTTCCAACTTAAAATCGATAGATACACTGCTATCTAATTTTATTTTTTGTACAAGGGTTTCATATCCCACTTGTGACACCACCACTACGTAATTACCTTTTGGTAATGACAGAGAATAAAAACCATATTCGTTGGAAATAATGCCGGCGTTTGGCAGTTCCTGTATACGGATAACAGCTTTAATTAAAGATTCGCCTGTTTTTTTATCACGAACCGTGCCACTTAGCACCACATTTTGCTGCGCCATGAGGGGCAGGCAATATAATCCCAGAGAGATAACCAATAAAAAGGTCGCTAGTATTTTACGCATAGATAATTGTTAAACAATAGAATCTCTAATTGGTTGAATACTATAACGTTTTTAAGACGCTTCTATTGTTCGGTCCATGCGATGGGTATTGCAATTTCATTGGTTCTTGCAATCATTTGATAGGGGGCGTTGTATCCCAAAAATGTATACTCACCCGTAACTTTTATGTTACGTTCTGAAAGTATTTGTAATAGCTTTTCTTTATGCGTATTTATTTTTTCGTCGTTTGCATAGCCTCCAAACGCAATAACCGCAACGTATTGTGGAGCTGATTGATGTATGTGAATGCTCTCGTCATTGGGTTTAGGTAAGTTACTTTCATTGTATTTTGTTGGCATTACAAAACTCATTTCAGCACCTTTTTCCGACATGTTCATTCTTACGGGAGCCGTCATAGCAATGCTCTCGTTTTCGTTGTTGCCGCCAAATATAAAACGGGCTAGTTTTCCAAATCCACTGCTTGACACCGATTTGTAATTTGTGGCACTAGAATAAACTGTTGCCATGGTTGCCGAAGGATAGTATCTTATTTCAAGCAAATCATCTTTTAAGACGGTTCTATATTTTTGCTTTTCCGTTTTTACAGCGTTGCCAGCAACAAATGATTGAAAAATTATATAAATGGCGCCCAGACCAAGTGCAATATATAAAGCTCTCATGTTCTTGTTTAATGATATAACAATACTGCGCCGAATAGGTTCAAAATTGATAAAGCTATTGGCGCTAATAGGTTATTAACCCATTTTATTTAATCCTATATTTACGATCCATCTAGTAAAAGCGCGTGAACATGATAAAAAAAATCGCAACCAATCTTACCTTTTGGGTATTGTTTGCTATTTCAGCAGGTATATTAGTTGGTCATTTTTTTCCAGCCACCGGTGTTGCGATGCAACCTCTTGGTAAATATTTTATTGATGTTATTAAACTCTTCATCAATCCAATTATACTACTTACCATGGTCACCGGTATATGTGGTATGGGCGATTTAAAAAAAGTAGGAAAAGTGGGCGGCAAGGCCCTCTTATATTTTGAAATCATTACTACCCTTGCTTTATTAATTGGTATTGGGGTTGGTTATTTATTAGAGCCTGGTTCAGGGGTAAATACAAGCGTTGTAGCCAAGGGCGATATTTCTAAGTATAGCAGCGGATCTGTTTCTATTTCATGGGTCCAGTTTTTTAAAGATAACCTTACCATCCAAGTGTTACTTTTTGCAATACTTGCAGGTATCGTTATTAGTAGGTTAAAAAACAAAGAAGTTATTTTAACCAAAGTATATTGGCTATCAAAGTATGTATTTAGAGGTCTTCATTTTGTGATGAAACTCGCGCCCATTGGTGCTTTTGGCGGTATGGCCTTTACCATTGGAAAATATGGTGTTGCTACTTTGTTACCCCTGGGTAAATTAATGGCCTGTGTATACATTACTATGGCGCTCTTTATTTTTTTAGTGTTAGGCGCTGTTCTAAATTATTACAAAATCAGTATTTGGAAATTTTTAGGCTATATCAAAAATGAACTCCTGATTGTTTTAGGTACCTCTTCTTCAGAAGCGGCGCTTCCATCACTCATGGAAAAGTTAGAGCATATGGGCTGCCATAAATCGGTGGTAGGACTTGTGGTTCCTGCTGGTTATTCATTTAATTTGGATGGCACTTCTATATACTTATCAATGGCCATAGTATTTTTAGCCCAAGTATTCCATATTCAATTAAATATGGAACAAATTATTACCATCATTGGTATTTTAATGGTAACATCAAAAGGTGCTGCTGGCGTAACTGGTAGTGGGTTTATCATATTAGCTTCTACATTAACTGCTACCAAAGTAATTCCGATAGAAGGGTTGGCATTACTACTAGGTGTGGACCGCTTTATGTCCGAAGCACGTGCTATTACTAATTTTATTGGCAACGGCGTTGCTGCTATTTTTATCTCTAACAACGAAAAAATGTTTGACCGCTCTAGGATGTATAAAGCCTTTGGCATTCATAAAAACGAACTTTAGTGGCCACTATTTGTTATTTTAGATAACTATGATCGGCCACCGCTTTATCAATTTTGTTCCTGGAGAAAATTCAAAATCTAAATTCGAGCAAATGCTCGATATTTTCACGCAGCTATTAAACTATACGAGCGGAGACGCCACAGAGGCCCTAGATTGGCTCAATCAACTAGACCGCACCCATAAATTTACCGATGACGCGTACGGGGTAGGTGATTTTATTGAAGACCTTAAGCAAAATGGGTATCTAAAAGAAAATCCACAGGATGGAAAATTTGCAATTACTGCAAAAACCGAACAAACCATTCGTCAAAAAAGCCTCGAGGAAATTTTTGGCAAACTAAAAAAAGGCAAGCAAGGAAATCATAGTACCACCAAGGCTGGTCCAACCGGAGATATCAATTCAGATACCCGCTCTTTTCAGTTTGGTGATTTGATGGAACAAATAGATTTTACAGAGAGTATTAAAAATGCGCAAATCAATAGAGGTGTCGATTCTTTTTCGATGCATGAAGATGATTTAGTGATACGTGAGGCGGATTTTAAAACCCAAACCTCTACAGTGCTCATGATTGATATTTCGCACTCTATGATTTTATATGGAGAAGATAGAATCACGCCTGCAAAAAAAGTAGCGATGGCGCTTTGTGAACTCATCACTAAAAAATATCCAAAAGACACTATTGATATTGTTGTGTTTGGTAACGATGCATGGCAGGTAGAAATTAAAGACCTACCCTATTTACAAGTAGGACCCTACCATACCAATACTGTTGCTGGGCTTGAGTTAGCGATGGATATACTGCGTAAGCGCAAAACATCCAACAAGCAAATATTTATGATTACCGACGGTAAGCCTACTTGTTTAAAAATAGGTGGCCGTTATTATAAAAACAGTTTTGGATTAGATCGCAAAGTGGTAAACCGTTGTATTAATTTGGCAGCGCAGTGTAAGAAATTAAAAATTCCGATTACAACATTTATGATTGCATCGGATCCGTATTTACAAAAGTTTGTAGAAGAGTTTACGGAGATGAATAATGGTAAAGCCTATTTTGCGTCACTTGACAATTTGGGTAGTTTTATTTTTAATGATTTTGAAAGTGGCAAAAGAAAAACATTGTATTAATTA
>Ga0214168_1001249_pt1 | contig 10191 bp, 7 predicted proteins | sample LakMenepilimnion_FD_153002 | JGI IMG/M metagenome (GOLD analysis project Ga0214168, IMG submission 153002) | Freshwater microbial communities from Lake Mendota, WI - Practice 29OCT2010 epilimnion v4 | ecosystem: Environmental > Aquatic > Freshwater > Lake > Epilimnion/Euphotic zone | place: Lake...
CAGCAACAGCCGTCGTAATGAATGTTGTATTACCACCGGCGGTTGTAATGAATGTAGATGTTGTAGCATTACTTGTATTAAAGAAGAACGTCGTTGATCTGCTTGTATTGAAGTAAAATGTAGTACCAAACGTTGTTGTTGTTTGGAACGTTGTTGTTGTACCTCTAGATGTGTCTGTTGCTCTAGTTGTATTATTAACAAGCGTTGTAATAAACGTAGTTGTTGTTGCAAATACAGTAGTTGTCTGAAATACAGTTGTTGTAATAAGAGATGTAATAAACGTAGTTGTTGTTGCAAATACAGTAGTTGTCTGAAATACAGTTGTTGTAATAAGAGATGTAATAAACGTAGTTGTTGTTGCAAATATAGTAGTTGTATCAAACGTTGTTGTAGTACCATAGGCAGTATTAAACGTTGTTGTGGTATTAAACGTTGTTGTAGTACCATAGGCAGTATTAAACGTTGTTGTGGTATCAAACGTTGTTGTAGTACCATAGGCAGTATTAAACGTTGTTGTGGTATTAAACGTCGAGGTTGTTGATCTAGATGTTTCAGTTGCTCTACTTGTATCAATTATAGTATCGGTAGTTCTAGATGTTGCTGTGGCTCTAGACGTATCAATTATTGTATCTGTACCCCTTGTTGTTGCAGTGGCCTTTGTTGTGTTATAGGCAGTTGCAAACACCGTAGACGTTGCACGACTTGTTGAAGTTGATCGGCTTGTATCAATAACTGTGTCTTTAATTGTGCCAGTATTGAAGACAGTATTCGTTATTCTAGATGTATCATAACCAGTATCATATACTGTATTTGTTGACCTAGTGGTTGCCGTGTTGCGGGCAGTATTAATTGTTGTATCAAATACCGATACAGTATTAAATACTGTAGTTGTTGCTCTAGAGGTTGCTGTATTGCGAGCAGTATTAATTGTTGTGTCAAATATTGTTGTCGTGCCAAATACTGTAATGGTACTATAAGCAGTTTCAAATGCAGTTGTTGTTTGGAATGCAGTTGTAGTATTAAATACTGATGTTGTACTTCTGTTAGTACCAATAACTGTATCAAACACAGACGTTGTTAGAACTTGAGTATCTGTGTTTCTTGCTGTGTTAATTGTTGTATTAAATACAGTGTTTGTATCAAATACAGTAGTTGTGGCTCTACTTGTAGATGTTACCCTATTTGTGCCAATTGTTGTTTGAAATACTGTTAATGTATTGAATACTGTGGCAGTTGTTTTTGTCGTGGCATATGCAGTTGATCTATTTGTAGATGTATTTCTACTAGTAGCAGTTTGCTTACTTGTACCAAATACTGACACGTAAAACGTAACGTATGCTGTAGTTGTATTTTTACTTGTGCTAACAGCTGTATCAAATGTTGTAACAATGACAGTATCAAATGTTGTTGTTCTAGATGTTTCGTAAACAGTTTCTCTGGTAGCAGAGAAAATTTGTCTTAATGTGCCATTCTGGTTGACAAAGGCATCCCTAACGGTACGGAGAATACCGCCATCATTAACCTTTAGAATTTCGGCTTCTCTTAGAGTACCGTTATCATTGAACAACAGCTTACTTGGCATTATATAAGCCTATTACTGGTAAACTAGCCAAATATGACCGTTAGATGTTGCTCCCACATTGACTGGGGCTGTACCTGTAATTGTTATTCTTGATTCCGTATAATGTTGATTGGCTGGTGTACCGCCAAGATTGTTAGCGTTATTGGCAGTTACTGGATATACAGCTTCTTCGACGTTAGATGGTTTAATTTTGGTTGTCATACCGTCTAATCCTAACTAAATGGTTGAAGGTCTTGTTTATTTATGTTATTCTAAACTATGGCCAAGTAGCAATAGCCACCCTTTTCCACGTATTGGTGGCAACACAGACATAGATATAGCTTGAATCCCATGCAATAGTACCAGCAACTCCACTTGACGCTGCCGTGGCTGGCGGGTTGGATGCAGTGAATATCAACTGGGCAATGCTTAGTGTATTAGCAATTGATACGTTATTTGTTGTTTTATTGAATGTGAACCCAGGCGATCCACTAATATCATTTGAGTCATTAAACTGGACATATGTATTTGTACCGCTAGCATCTAGCCTATAAAAGAAAGTTCTTACTGTAATTTTATCGTTATTTGCTGGCGCCGTAATAAATGTAAGAGTTTTATTTGTAACAAAGAAATCTGTTGTTGGCCTCTGGACAACACCATTGAGATATACAAATGTCTTGTTTGTTGTTGATGGGTCAGTTAATGTAAAGTTTTTTGTTGAACCATCTCCTATGAATGTTGTTGTCATTAAGTTATCGGCAGCATTAATGCCAACAATATTAATATTATCAGTAGATGTTGGAGCAACTGTAAACGTTAATGTTGCTCCAGATACACCATAATCTGCTGTGGGAACTTGGGCAACACCATTAAGGAATATCAGCGCATAGGAATTGGATATTAGGGATGATCCAAGTGTAAACTGAGTATTGGTATCATTACCTACAAAGTTATCAAATGTAAACTCAACATCATTTGGGTTACTAATATCAAGAATATGGGCATGGACAGTATCTGTATTGGCTGGTGCCGTAACAAATGTTAGAGTGGTGCCTGTGATAGAATAATCTGTAACTGGTACCTGGGCAACACCATTCAGAAATATAAAGGTTCTAGATGTATTGGCAGATGTTGAGAGCGTAAACTGTGTATTGGTATCATTGCCAGTAAATGTTTGGGATACAACAGAAACATTAGCAGAGCCGCCACCCGACCCACTAATCTGAAAGTAATTTGACCCATTTGAGGAGTATAGCTTTTGGTCGGTAACATTGATGAACAATGCACCTGGTTCAATATACGATGTATTAGAACTGTCAGTGACATTTGGGACTGCACCCGGTATGTCTGTTCTTTCTATTTTACCTGTTGTTGCCATTATGCAAGAGACGTATTTGAATCAAACGCTCTACCTGGTAATTTGCCTGCCATTTAATTTGTCCTAGATTGATGTATTAGCCAACATAGCTGCTGCAGATTCTGCGTTTCTTTCTGCAGCAGACTTAATTGGTGCAGCCATGACAATATCTTCTTTTGTTCCAGATATTGTTTCACCTGCTGCTAATTTACGTTGAACTTCTGCATTGACAATCTCTTCAATTGCAATACGGCAACGGTCGTGGATTACATTGTCAATCCAATCCTGCTGAGAGGCAGCAATATAACCTAGTGCCTTGTCCTCTGCATCTGAAAGTGTAATTGTATATTGTACTGACATATTTTATTTCCTTAATATTATCCCATTAAATATCCGCCAAAAAATCCTGGATGCGATCCAGCACCGTAAGTAACGCTCGTTGCAACAAACATTCTGAGCAACACATAATCCCCTGCATTTAAATTTCTAATAATCATATAAGAAGATAATGGAGAATCTACATCACACATATCACCACCAGCTAAAAAGTCATCAGAACCACCATTAACGCTTGCACAGAATGCATATCGAGAGCCATTGCCACCTTGAGAAAAATATCCCCCAGCATAAAAACAATATTTACCAGCAACTGGTGCTGTAAATCTACCGTTAGATGTATTATAATTTGAACCTACATTATATGATGTTGTAGTCAAGCCTGTACTCACTGTCTGCCATGTTCCTCCTGACAAACTTATTCCCGACCCGTAGGCAAAAAATGATGGTTGACTTGGTATTGTAACAGATCCACCATCAGCCTTAATAGTCATTCTTGTTGTCATTGTACCAGCAACATTTTGTCTAAAATAAATGTCACCATATACAGTGCCAGAAGCTAATGGATATTTACTATCAAAATAAATTTGAGCATTATTTGGATAGTAAAACAAATCAAACCCATGAGTATTACTTCCATTAAACGAAGCTTTAAATCCAGTGTTACCGACATTTGTACTATTAATGCGAATATATTTGTCGGCTGATGAAGAGTTAACAGTGAATAAATCAGTAGGGCTTGATGTTCCTATACCAACATTACCATTGGATACTATACGTAGATGTTCTGTAGAACCAACCTGGAACGCTATAAATGCTGCAGAGTTAGGTTCATTGTTATTAATGTATGCTCCACCAGTCTTATACTTAACAATGTCTAATGTTGTTAATCCTGTTCCAGCTGTATTAGATGTAACAAGTCTTGTAATAGAACCAGCGGATGCGCCAGTATCTGTATTGTATATGTCAAAATATCTTAACGTATTGGCTGCAGCTGCGCCACCAATGCTAACGTCACCTGTTGCTACAATAGCAAGACGTAAATTGGCTCCGCTGGTGTAAAAATTGATTGGTGCCGCTTCTTGAGTTACAAATTGAAGTGCTCCAGTGCCACGGCTTTCAATGCTAGACCCTGCATTAGGGCCTGTATTCAATCGGATTAACCGAAGTCCATTTGAGTACGTTGTATCGCCTTGGAGATCAATGTAACTGTATCCGTTGCCAGATCGTCCAGATCCAACACGAATAAGTTGATCGCCAGTAGATGCACCAGAAAGAAGAAGATTTCCACCGCCAGCAACATCCAACTTTGCCCCCGGCGAAACCGTCCCAATACCAACATTACCGTTGGCCGCAAACATAACATTATTAGCAGTTGTGTTGCCAAACAAGAACTGACCAGCCTGCGACATTGTCATAAAGTTTGTTCGATCGTGCCCTAGGGCAACACCTTGGGCAAACCCAGGAGGATTGAACTCAACATATCCCATGTAAGTGGCATCAACAACGTGTGATAATCTTGTAGACGTTGTAGTCCAGTCTGCACCAGCAGCATTACGGTAATTTAATATTTTTAGAAAATTAACATTGCCATTATTATTATAAAAACTACTAATCTGGCTAACTGGGTGGGCAGTAATAGTACCACTACCAGCAGAAGTAATGTCTACATTACCAGTACCAGCAAGTGCTGCTCCAATATTATTATGAAGAGTAAATGTAGTTGTTGATCTTACACATAAATGATATAAAAACCCAGAAGCAGTCCCACCAGGGTAGGTGCCTGTTGATCTTAGTAATATTTGTTGGCCATTGGCCCAGCCATGAGTACCAGTAGTAATTAAATCTGTTGCTGAGTCTACTAATGATGCTGTGGCTATGGTTCCCAGCACGCCAGGATTAGTCACATTAAGTCCAGCTTCATTATTAGCAGTGCTATTAATGTTAACCCTACTGGCGCCACCATCAACAAAGAAGACACCTGATCTTATGTTTGTATTGCCAACAGATTGTGTGAGACCTGAGGTACCATTGAGCTGCATGATCTGGGTGGTATTAGCATACCATCTAAACTGAGCACCTAGTCCATCAACACTAAACCACATTGTGCTGCTTTCAATACCAATAGCATAATCAACAGATGTTCCACTAATATTTGGGTACAAGACTAACTTAGTACCAGCACTTCTTGTTGTAACAGCAGGAGCAGCTACACCAGACTGGTTCCAACCAATCCAGTTACTCGTTCCATTTGAAAGGTTGACAGCGTTAGCACCAATAGTAATATTAAGACCAGTGTTGCTAAATGTGCCTAGTGATGTACCTAATGAATACCATCTATGGTTACCACCAGAAGCATACCACACTGTACTAGATTCAATACCAATGCCGAAATTATTTGGATATAAAAGTAGTCTAAGACCACCACTGGTTGTAATATCAGAACCTGGTGCAACAACACCTTGTTCAGCAGGCCAGCGAATGCTGTTATTAATGTTTAGTGTGTTACCAACATAAACAGCATTACCTTGGGTTAGTAGCTGATTATTGCCAACCCTTAGACAGTCGCGTTCGAGATCAAGAACATGAATTGGCATTTAATTACCAAGGCAAGTTTTGGCTTACGAGACGAGGATTTAGTGAGCTAATTAGTTGTTGAAGTGCTTGTTCTTCATTGCGGGCAACTAGTTCACTTCCAAGTGTATCCTTAACCCAACCAATAACTTGGTCTTCTGTTAAGTCACCATATTCTGTGAAGCCACCAGAGCTAAGCTCTAGATCAACACTACCATAAGTGTGTCTTGAAACATCATTCTCACTAGCAACACACTGCCAGTGGACCTGGTGGACAATATTTTGCTGGTCGCCTACTATAGGCTTGACAAACATCTTTTCTACTTTCCATTGTACTGAGGCCATTTTTGTTTCTCCAATATAAATTAGGCTTGAGCTTCTGTCCAACCGATACGAGCACCAATATTTCTTGATGACCCCTCTAGGTTTGTAGCAACAACTGTTAGAATATCTGGGCCATCTGGATAAGCATTAACATTAACGCTGTTAGTTGTTGCACCACCAAGGATTGAGTTACCAAGGTCACGAACAAGATTTGTATCACGGAATGTTGTTGCCCATGTACCACCACCAGCACCTTCTGTGTAGAATGCAAAAATTGCTTCACCACCAGATATTGTTGTGGTGGCTGTATGGATAGCAACTTGAGCAAGGGAAGATGGGTTAGCTGTAGGCTGAACAAATGTTCCACCTGATGGCACACCATTCAAGAACAGCTGAATCAGGAATCTACCATCAGAAACCATACCAACCTGTCTTAGTACTAGCTGCATTCTATTTAAAATCTCACGATTGCCAAGTACACCACTTATACCGTCTGACACTGATGGTGCTAATCTTATGCTGAGCAAGCAATTTGTTGCACCAGCTGCAACTGACAAGTTTGTAGTCATACCAGTCGTGAAGACAAACGATTTATCATCATCAAACCTACCGTCCATAATTACCGATGAACCCCAGTGGCTGATTAGTGGTGAGAGTAGTGGCGTGTGACCATATACACCAATTGGAGCAGTGGCTGAGTAGGTGTGGGTTGGGTTAGCAGCACCCATAGCATACACTGTCATAGTAATAGTACTAGATCCTGTTGCTGCTTGTGATAGCAATGCTGATGTACCAGATACAATTGATACGACATATGTACCATCTGGAATACCAGTACCTGTGACAAGCATACCAGGCTGGACAGCAGCTGTTGTGATGTTAGCAGATGTAACTGTAGCACTACCAGAAGTAGTTACGACTGATGCAATGCCACTACCAGTAATACCTCTAGTTAAGCCAGTGAATGTTGTGGCTGTTTTACCAGTATAGTTTATATACTCATAGGATGAACCAGATGGGTTCTGAACTTGAATTATACCAGCACTTGGGAACAATGATGTATCATTAACTGTTGCAGTAGTACCACCAGCAGCCAATGTTGCTGTTAGGTAGGTAATTGCACCTAACGTATTGGTTTCATAACGAGCTGGCAAGTTACCAGATCTCATAAACGCTTCCGTCAATGAGTTGTTATGGACCATACGATGGCAATAAATTACCTCGCCCTTGATGTCCTTAAAGCCATATCTAATAGCACCTGCACCATACCATGAGAAGTCCATATACAACATTTGGATTCTAGTCAAATCTAGGTTATATCCAGATGGACCTGAACCGGCCATAGTGTCAATATTCCAAGATGACTGAGCAACTCTTGTATCTGTTGTTTTACTTACCGTTGCACCACCAGAGATGCTTGCACCACGATACTCAGGAAGAATTGTCATTGCAGTATCAGATGTAATTGTGGCAACTCTATATGACATACCACGGATAACAATAAAGTCACCTGGCGCTAATTGCTTACTGAAGTATGTGTTAGTACCAGTGATTGCTGCACTGCCTGAGGTTGTGGCAACTGTACCAGATAGCTGCTGAGAAGATGTTCTTCTTACTGCATATAATGTTTGACCATCAAACTCAAAGAAGAATCCATTCTGTGAGTCAAACATACCAACACGAGTAGCTGAGTTATTCCAGCTATTAACAACAACATAAGGAACACCAAATGTGAATGCACCTGGCGATGAGCCAGCTGTGTAGGTGAATCTATATGGATCAATAATTGAAGTAATTGTAAACGTACCGTTATAGGCTGTTGGCGTGCATCCTGAAACAGTTACTGATACGCCAACATTCAAGTTGTGTGGAATCTTTGTTTGTACTGTAACAACGGCAGCAACTGCTGAAATTTGCTCAACATTGAATCCAGGCTTGAATATTACGTTTGTAGAGAACTGAATACCCTTACCAGACTGGTAGCGGAAATATCTTCTCGTCTGTCTAAATGTTTGCAAGCCATGGAAACCAGAGCTTGAGTTATACTGGACGCCACCATCAAATGCTCTATGATAAAATACACCCTCTGATCTTGGAGCTAATGAGCCGGTTGTACCATCAGCGCCAGATGTTGCGTATGTCAAACCAGTTGGTGTACCAGCTGTTGTCACGATTGCAGCATTAGCTAATGTTCTTAGTGTGAATGTTGTTGAACCGTTTGTAGCAGAGATTTGATACGTGGTTGGGTTTGAGTAACCAGTAATAGAACCAGTACCACCAAGAGTACCACTAATTGTAATTCTCATACCAACCCAAAGAGTTGTAGAGTCACACGAGAATTCACCACCAGTACCTGTGATTGCTACAGTTGTTAGGTTTCTAGTTGCTGCAATTGTACCAGTTGGGGCACTTATAACTTGAAATGAAAATACTGTTGGTGAGGTGACTGATGTAACAACCCATGTTCCGTTTGGTGCATTAGTTGTTGCAACAAAGTTTCTTAGGATGACATAGTTACCAATATGCAACCCGTGTGGATGCGTTGTTGTTACTGTAACTGTTGTACCAGAGTTTGTGATAGAGGATATAGCATCTGTACCACCAGTAAATGTATATGCTGGGTAAAGCTGAGTCTGACCGCTAATCCAAATAGAGGATGTTGCTGTGGCAGCCACCTTCATTGTACATGTAAATGATACACCAGAAGATATAGAATCAATTACATAATAACCATCAGCGTTGACGTTAGTACAACCTTGGATATAAACAACATTGCCAATCAAATAAGGGGCTGTACCAGCAGCTGTTGTAGAAACAGTTACCGATCTAGATCCGCTAGTCTGAGCAATATTTGTTACGGACGCCAATGGCTGATTTGGTAAGTAATAGAATGCTGACTTATTAGCAATTAGATTTAAGTTTTCCCACTTCGTAGGCTGCAGACCATATTCAAAGTCTGTATCAATAAGTGCCTGTGGTTGAGAGACACGAAGCTTACCAACTGGATCCATTAATGTTTCAGATGGTGCAATTAATTCATTTGGCTCATCAACCATAATCTGCAATCTGTCGTTTGATGACATTGCAGTTGTGTTATATGCTAGGACAATTGTAGTTGTACCTTGGCCACCAGCAGAACCTGTATAGGATGCTGTTGCCGTATAAGACGTTGCAGTTAAACGAGAGTCAGAAAAATTGAAGATAGGAATGTTGGAAGTAACATTCGTAATCAAAATCAAGCGCTCGCGAGGAATGTAGCGCTGGATTACAATTGTTCTTGTAGATGGTGTAAATGTGTAGTTTGTTTCTAATAAGACACGACGGGCCATATTTTATCTCCGTTTAGTAATCTGAGTAAGCTATTGAAAGTGGTCTAAAAGGATAGCTACGGTTTGTGGCTACCTTTTGCGATGAGTTTAGTAATCTTCCATCAAAGTCCGAGTTTTGCTTTGGAGCTGAGGAAAATGTTATTGTGCCGTTTGAGTTAACTCTATACCCCTTTTCAAAAGCATTAACTTCTGGTAAAAATACATTGTCTATAGTATTTATAAACGGCGAAATGATAAGACCGCCAATAGATATCAGTAATTGCTCTGGGGCAACTGCGGTAAATGATACGTTATCTATTGAAAGTGTAAATGTATCTGAGACGTTATCAAATAGTGTAGATATATCATCTAAACATCTAATGTTAGTTGCATCACCACCATTAACAAATAGAGTGGAAACATTGGCTGTACCAATCGTTACGCCATTAGAGTCCTGAAATGCCATTGACCCAAGGTCAGCATTTGTTGGGACTTGATATGGTTCTGTACCTATTAATCTAAATGGCATAAACTACCTCTTTTAGGTATACTCTACCAGAGATTGAAACTCTATATTACTTAGCATTCTTGGAAACACAACAAACTTCTTAATCATACCACCCCACTGGTGGTTTGGAACACCACCGCGGTATTGCCAACCAATCAAAATACGGTCCAATTGGTGGTTTGGATTTTCAAATTGGTTAAAGTATATTGTTTGACCACCAGCT
>Ga0214168_1001253_pt1 | contig 10160 bp, 3 predicted proteins | sample LakMenepilimnion_FD_153002 | JGI IMG/M metagenome (GOLD analysis project Ga0214168, IMG submission 153002) | Freshwater microbial communities from Lake Mendota, WI - Practice 29OCT2010 epilimnion v4 | ecosystem: Environmental > Aquatic > Freshwater > Lake > Epilimnion/Euphotic zone | place: Lake...
ACGCATGGTTCGAGTACGGCACGAGCGAAAACTACGGAAGCGCGACAGTCGCGCAGGACATCCCTCTCGCCGGTGGCAACACCACCATTTCGACGACGCTTAGCGGATTGGCGACAGGGCAAATTTACCACTTCCGCGTTGGCGCATGGAACACCAACGGCATCACCTATTCTGCCGATCAAACATTCTCAACCGGCTTCCCGCCACCAAATGTGACCACCGGTGCCGCAAGCCCGGTGAGCTCAACCACGGCAACCGTCAGTGGCACGGTCAACCCGAACGGCCGAGCCTCGGGCTACTGGATCGAATACGGCACCGGAAGCGGCCTCGCATCCAGCACGCGCAAAACCGCCAGCGACAACGCCGAAGGCTATGCCGACTTTTCCTACACCTCGCCCAACAACAACGGCGGCAGCGGATTCGGAACCTACAATTTCTACACTGCTATCAGCTCGACCGACAATAGACGCGGCGGAATCCTGCTCGTCAACGCCACCAACAACACCTACGGGACTGCCGGACGCATGATCGATGGCGCCAAATCCTTCGGCGTTCGCGCCGGAAGCTCAACGACCCGCGGCGCTCACTCGGGCTACCGCACGCTTTCCGATGGCAACCAGCAATTCGGCAGCTGGACATTTTCCATGCGCTTCGATGTCGACAACACCAAGGGCTTCTCCGGCGTCAACCTCAAGTCATCGACCGGTACCTCCTTCGGCGCAGGCGAGTTGCTCTCGATTGGCATCATGCCCGCCAGCGGCACTCTCGGCGGCAGCAACGGCATCGTAATCACCGATGCTAGCGGCCAACACATGATCGACTTCGGCGCGGAAGTGCGCGGAACCATCATCGATGTGAAAATCGATTTCGACACGCTCACCGGCGCCTACACCGGCGGCGTGAAATTCCGCGCCGATGCAAATTACAAAACCTACACCGGCACGCTCAAATCATCTGGCGCAAGCGTGAAGCTCGTGGCATTTGGCTACCTCAACTCCAACAACTCCGGAGCCGCCAACCAAAACCTCATCTTCGACAGCCTTCAGTTCAACAACTGCGCCGCCATCGGCAATAACACCAACGCCGCCCCCGTGTCAGAAGCTTTGAGCAGCCTCACCTCCAACACAATCTACACCTACCGCGTCGCCGCCAGCAGCACGATCGGCACCGCCTACGGCGACATGCAAAGCTTCGTCACCGGGCCCGACCTCACGCTTTCCAAAACCCACAGCGGCACATTCCAAAAAGGCGGCAACGGAAGCTTTACCATCCTCGTCACCAACGCCGGCAGCACCGCAAGCAGCGGCAGTATCACTCTCACCGAAACACCACCCGCCGGCATGAGCATCAGCTCAATGTCCGGAAGCGGATGGGTTTACAACGCGACCAATCAAACATGCACGCGATCCGACTCGCTCGCAGCCGGATCCAGCTATCCGCCGGTCACGGTCAATGTCACATTCAACACCGATGCCGCCACCGAACTCAGCAACACCGCCAGCATCACCGGCGGTGGCGATGCCAATCCTTCCAATAACATCAGCAGCGATGCGGTCACGCTTTCGCCAGCTCTCTCACCCATCGAAGCATGGCGGCAGTTGCATTTCGGTTCGCCCGAAAACACCGGACAAGGTGCCGATGAAACCATCGTCGCCAACGATGGCATGCCCAACCTGATGAAATACGCGCTCGGCATCAATCCCACCACACCGGGCGCCAGCGCCACACCCACAGGAACACGCGAGGGCGGACTCCTCAAACTCACCTTCACTCGCCGCCGCGATGCCACCGACATCACCTACCGCGTCGAAGGCACCAGCGATCTGACCACTGATTGGACCACACTCTACTCAAGCGCGCAGACCCCCTACGAAGGCGTACAAAACGAATCAATTCCCGTCACAGTTTCAGACAACCCGCCCAGCGGCACACCGCCCAAAAGATTCATGCGACTCAAAGTCACCCGTCCGTGATTTCACAAAATCACCGACCCGCAGCGCCGGCTCATCTCCTCAAGCATTGGGCTGACCCGCAAAATGATCCCAGCCGCCACTCAAGGTGATGCCCTTGCCTTCTTCGACCAGCTGGCCGATCGCAGTAAGTTCCAAATTCGGAAAACGCTTGGCCCACGCGGCTTGCAATTTCGCCACCTGCCCGGGTGCCATCGCAAACAGCAACTCGTAGTCCTCGCCGTCGCACAGAGCCTGATCCACCCCACAGCCCTCTTGCCGAGGCAGAACCTCGAAGTTCAATTCAAAACCGCAGGCCGACGACTCCGCAAAACGCGGCAGATCCTTCGCCAAGCCATCCGAGATATCCATCATCGCCGTGGGCTTGAAGTTCGACACCAACCAATCGGACTCCTCAATGCGAGGCATGAAATGAAGGTGCTTGTGAGCGATCGAACCGCCGAGTCGGCCCGTGACCATGAGCACATCACCCGGCCTGCCGGTCGAGCGCAGCACCAGTGAATCACGCGCAACGCTGCCAGTCGCGGCAATGGAAATGACCGCCGCCGAGCCCGCAGGCACTCGCGAAGTTTCCCCGCCCGCCAGTTGCGCATTAAAGCAACGCAAAGCCTCGCCAATTCCCTCATAGAGTGACTCCGCCCAAGCGAGTTCCGTTTCGGGCGGAAGGGCTAGGGTCACCAAAAAACGCTCGGGCCGACCGCCCATAGCGGCGAAGTCCGACACCACCCGCGCGACCGCCTTCCATCCGACCTGCCTCGGCGGCGAATCCGGAGTAAAATGGACATTGCACACCAACGCATCGGTTTTCAAAAGCTCCAAGCGGTCCGCCTCGATGGAATGTTCGACCACCGCGCAGTCATCACCGGGTCCGGCACCCGGCGCGGTATCGCAGGGGGCCTTCGAGATGAGCCGGGCAATGAGGGCATCCTCGCCGATGTCGCTGAGGCGTTTCATGGTACAGCGTCGAGCGGGATGTTGAAGTGACGATAGATCATTTGCACGACGACGGTGGCGCTGTTGAAGCAAAAATGCACCGCGATCGGAGCCCATAGCGAACCGGTTTTTTCATAAATCCACACCAGCAGAAGGCCAAACAGAAACAGCGGCAGCAAGGCGCTCAGGTTGCCATGGGCGGCCGCAAAAAACAGCGCACTGGAACACGCGGCCAGCCAGGGACCCGTGAATTTTTTTGCCACCGGATAAAGGTAGCCACGAAAAAGCAGTTCCTCGCAAAGCGGCGCCACAACCACCGCGGCAAGTCCCATCAGGGCAAGCACTGCGGGGTCTTCGGTCGTTTGCAAAAGTCTCACCGATTCCTGCACGGTCTCCGCGCCAAGCGATTCCATCCACTGCATGTAGCCACAAGCCTGCAACACGGCAAAGATCAGCCACATGCCCATCACCGAAGCGGGCCCGATGAGAAACACCTTCGGCCACGCCGACCAACGCAGGCCCAACCAATCGCTCGCCGCCGTACGCCGCGTCATGTACACCACCACCATTGCGGCGATGAAGATTTGGAAACCGATGTTCATCAACAGATCCGACACCGCAAGCTCACGATCCGGCGAAGAGGAAGCCAACAAGGAGGAAACCACCAGCAGCGAGAAGGCGGAAAAAATCAGGATCACCGGCAACAAGTCCAAAGAACCATACAGGCCCACCCGCACTTTTCCGACCGGCAGGGGCGGCGGCAAGACGCATGGGAGCTCGGGCGAATCTGGCTGCGCGCCCTGCGGCACACGCCTCAGCACGCCGATCAGGGCCGCAACGGCAAAAATCAACGCCGCCACCGCAAATGCCGCGGAAATAACAAGGGAGGTGGGGTCGCTGTCGGCATTCATGCTTTGCTCGTAACGCCCCACAGGCTGCGACGGCATCGACCAAAGCGCCAATGGAAAATCATAGGGCAAGCGCAATGATGATTGCCCTTGAAATTTCGAGCACAAAAAATCTATGCTCCGGTATTCCAATCGTGATACCTAATGGTTGGCATCCTTGACATGAGCGAATCATCCCAAATCATTTTCCAAGCACCGGAAATCGATCAACTGGCGCCGCTGTTTCCCGCCTACCATATCGAGTGCCTCATCGCCACGGGTGGCATGAGCGCGGTCTATCGCGCCGTGCAAAAATCGCTCGACCGCACCGTCGCCATCAAAATCCTGCCCCAGGAGTTCAGCCAAGATCCGAGCTTCTGCACGATCTTCGAAGCCGAAGCCAAAAGCATGGCACGGCTCAACCACCCAAACCTGATCGGCGTCTACGACTTCGGTGAAGTGGACGGCATGCTCTACATCATCATGGAGTTTGTGCCGGGCCAGTCGCTTTTCCATTGTGCCCACGGCCATGCGGTCGAACCAAACGAAGTGATGCGCCTCATTTCTGCCGTTTGCAGCGGTTTGGCGCATGCCCATGAAAACGGCATCATCCACCGCGACATCAAACCGTCGAACATCCTGCTCGATCACCGCAACGAGCCGAAAATCGGCGACTTCGGCCTAGCCCATCCAGTCGGCACCGGCCATCAGGAAGGCGCGGAAATTTACGGCACACCCGGCTACACCGCACCCGAAGTGGTCAACGATCCGAAATCGGTGAACCACCGCGCCGACATTTTCTCGATCGGCGTCCTGCTCCACGAGCTCCTCACCGGCAAGCTGCCCGCCGATGATCCCAGGCCCGCGTCACAGATTGCTCATTGCGACCTGCGCTTCGATGCGATCATCAGCTGCGCCACCGCAGAAAACCCCGAAGCGCGTTATGCGAACGCGCATCAGATCATTGCGGAAATTTCGAACATTCAAAACCAAGTCACAAGCGCTTACGACGCACTGTCAACTCCCCAAACCTCTCCCGCCCACGCATCACAAGCAGGTCCTCGGATCAAGCCTGCTCATGCCGCACGAACAATTTCACGGCCCGTCCCCGTGAAGAAAAAATCCTCCGGCATCTCGATGACCTACGGTCTCATCATGCTGATCCTGGTCATCGCTCTCGGGTATCTCGCCTACAAACGCTATCTTGGCGAAGCGCTTTTTATCAAACGCAGTGTGATCACGCCCGGCGGCAACAAACCGCCTGTCAAACCTGGCTTTTAGGCGCCCGCATCAAGTCATAAGCACACTACGACGTTTCGAGCCCTTGGAATGGTCCCAGATGGTCATGCGAAACAAAGTCGAAATGATCATCGCCACATGCCGCGAATCACTCGGTGAGAATTTGGAAAATTTCGAAGGCTTGCTTGCATCAAATTCCCGCTCTTGGCCCCAGCTTCCGCTGGCAGTGACCGCGATCCCGCCTAAACTCGCGGCGTGCCCAGCCCCAAGAAAACCTCAGCGGCCGCGATCCGGCTGCGCGGATGCCGCCAACACAACCTGCGCAACCTCGACCTCGAGATCCCGCTCGGCAAACTCACGGTGGTCACCGGCCCCTCCGGCTCGGGCAAATCCTCCCTCGCTTTCCACACGCTCTACGCCGAAGGCCAACGGCGTTATGTCGAAACCTTCTCGCCTTATGTCCGACAGTTTTTCGACCGCATGGACAAACCGGATGTCGACGCGATCGAAGGCATCCCGCCCGCCATCGCGATCGAACAAAAAAACCACACGCGCTCAACCCGCTCGACCGTCGGCACACTCACGGAGATCAACGACTACCTCAAACTGCTCTTCACCCGCGCGGCCACCGCGCACGATCCACACACCGGCGAACTCATCGCGCCCGACACCGCCACCAGCGCTGCCGCATGGGCGATGCAACATCTCGCGGATCAAACGGTTCTGATCACCTTCGCCGTGCCCGCGCCCGCAGGCACGAAACCCGCGGAATTTTTTGCCTTCCTCAACCAACAAGGATACCTGCGCGTCGTGCTGAATGGCGCGATTGTCCGCACCGACGAAGCACCAAGCCTAACGCGATTGCCGGCCACGGTCGATGTCCTCCAGGACCGCATCACGCTCACCCGCGCCAACCGCAGCCGCTTGCTCGAAGCGATGGAAGCAGCCTTCACCTTGGGCAAAGGCCGCGCATCCGTCCGTGCGGTGAACGCAAATGGAAAAGCCGAGCTCGCCCGCAGTTTCAGCGCCGATTGGACCAACCCCACCACCGGCTTCACGCTGCGCCCGCCGACGCCCTCGCTCTTTTCGTTCAACAACCCAGTCGGCGCCTGCCCGACCTGCCGCGGCTTTGGACGCGTCATCGGCATCGATCCGCAAAAGTCCGTGCCCGATCCCTCACTCTCGATCCGCAAGGGCGCGATCAAACCCTTCCAAGGCGAGCGCGGCGGCGAATGCCAACGCGACCTACTGCGCTGCTGCAAAGAACGCGGGATCGATGTGAACCAGGCATGGGAGGATCTCTCCGAGGACGAACAGGAATGGATCTACTATGGAGATCGTAGAAAATCCGACCTGACACCCGAAGAGCTGGAGGAACTCTGGAGCTCTGGCTCATGGTACGGCGTGAAAGGATTTTTCGATTGGCTCGAAACCAAGGCCTACAAGATGCATGTCCGCGTCTTTCTTTCGCGCTACCGCTCCTACACGACCTGCCACACCTGCCGTGGCAAACGCCTGCAACCGGAAGCCCTCTGTTTCAAAATCGACGGCAAATCGCTGCCCGAGCTCTGGGCGCTGCCGGTGAGTGATCTGCTGGAATTGCTCAAACAACTCAAGTCGACCGACCGCATCAAAAATTCCACCGATTCCACGCTCGCTGTGGTGCTGGCGGAAATTACCTCGCGCCTCGGCTATCTGGTCGAGGTCGGGCTCGGCTACCTCACGCTCGATCGCCAGACACGCACATTGTCCGGCGGCGAAGTTGAACGCGTCAACCTCACGACCTGCCTCGGCGCCTCACTCACCGGCACGCTCTTCGTGCTCGACGAACCAACCGTCGGCCTCCACGCCCGCGACATCGATCGCCTCGTCGGCATCATGCACAGCCTGCGTGACAAAGGAAATACGCTGGTGGTGGTCGAACACGAAAACACGGTGATGCGCGCCGCCGATCATCTCGTCGACCTCGGCCCCGGTGCAGGTCAACACGGTGGCCACATCATCTATCAAGGCCCGCCGAACTGCGCCGAAGGGAAAACCAAAAAATCTTTTGCCCCCAACGAAACCCGCCGCTGGCTGAGTGGGGGAAAATTCATTCCGGTGCCCACCAAAAGGCGGTCACGCGGCAAAGCGAAACTCTCGATTCGCGGTGCCACACGCCACAACCTGAAAAAACTCGATGTCGATCTGCCACTCGGCCTCTTCGCCTGCCTCACCGGAGTTTCGGGCTCGGGGAAATCAACTCTCGCCCACGATGTGCTCCACGCAAATGTCGCCCGCCGTCTCGGCATTGAGGATGCCTCCTTGGATCCAGCCCAGATCAAGGAACTACTAGGAACACAGTACTTATCAGGCATCGCTCTCGTCGACCAATCACCGCTGGCCCGCACACCGCGCTCAACACCGGCATTGCTGCTTGGCGCCTTCGAGCCGATCCGCCAGCTTTTCACAATGACCGATGAGGCCCGCGCCCGCGGACTGCAGGGTGGGTTTTTCTCATTCAATTCCGGCGATGGACGCTGCGACCGCTGCTCGGGTACTGGCAGCGAGCAGGTGGAAATGCAATTCCTTGCCGACATTCACGTGACCTGCCCCGCTTGCAATGGCCGCCGTTACAAGTCATCGACGCTCGAGTTCACCTACCGAGGCCGATCGATTGCCGATGTGCTCGAGCTCACTGCCGCCGAAATTCCCGAGGCATTTGCCCTCACACCCGAAACCCCAACGGCCGAAGCGAGGCTGATCAAAAAAATCCACGCTTCGCTCGCTCCGCTCGTCGAGGTCGGCCTCGGCTACTTGAAACTCGGCCAAGCGCTCAACACGCTTTCCGGTGGCGAGTCACAACGACTCAAGCTCTGCCAGCTTTTGGGCGATCCGCCCTCGTCTTCGCAAGGCACGAAACTTCTCATCCTCGACGAGCCAACCACCGGTCTCCACTTCTCCGACATCGAACGCCTGCTCGGCGTGTTTCAAAAACTTGTCGATGCCGGACACTCGCTACTAGTGATCGAACACAATCTCGATGTGATCAAATGCGCCGATTGGATCATCGACCTCGGGCCCGATGCCGGCGCGAATGGCGGACGCCTCGTTGCCGAAGGCACACCGGAAGAAATCGCCAAACTCAAAAGCCCGACGGCGAATTACTTACGCGAGGCATTGAAAAAAGTCGGCAAAACCAGCGCCATTGCCGCGCCACGATCAAAGCCAGCCAAAACCAGCGTCATTTCATCATCCGCCAACGCCATCACACTTCGTGGCGCGCGCCATCACAACCTCAAGAACCTCTCGCTAGACATCCCGCGCGATCAGTTCGTCGTGATCTCCGGGCTTTCAGGCTCGGGTAAATCCACCCTCGCCTTCGACATCCTTTTTGCCGAAGGCCAACGCCGCTTCCTCGATTCGATCTCGGCCTACGCGCGGCAATTCGCCGAACAACTCGAACGCCCGGAGATCGACCAACTTCAAGGCCTGCCACCCACGGTCGCGATCGAACAACGCGTCTCACAAGGCGGCGGCAAATCCACCGTCGCCACGGTCACCGAACTCTGGAACTTCATCCGACTGCTCTACTCAAAGCTCGGCACGATCCACTGCCCGGACTGCTTGGTGCCGGTCGAAAAACAATCGGTCGCCGCCATCGAAAATGTGATCCGCGCCGAATTGAAAAAAGGCGATGTCTGCCTGCTCGCGCCGCTGATCCGCAGCAAAAAAGGCTATCACACGGATATCGCCGAATGGGCGCTGAAACAAGGATTTACTAGACTTTTAGTAGATCGTCAGTTTCGCGATGCGGAAAATTTCACGCGCCTCGAACGCTTCAAGGAACACGACATCGATGTGGTGACTGCCGACTTCAAACGCCACGCCAAAAACACGGCGCTGCCAAATCTCGCCGAATCCATCGAGCGGACGCTCACGATCGGCAAGGGCCTCATCAAGCTGTTCACTGCCGACAAAAAATTCATCCTGCTCTCGACGCAGTCAAGCTGCCCGAGCTGCAACCAATCCTTCGAAGAGCTCGACCCGCGACTGTTTTCCTTCAACTCACCGCGCGGTTGGTGCGGTACCTGCCGCGGCCATGGCAAGGTTCCGAAAAAACATCGAGCGATTGTACCCGACACCTCGCGCTTCGACACACTGCTCGAAGCGGAGCTCGATGCCGACCGTGCGATGGAGCGCATGGACGATGACGAGCTCGTGCCATGCCCGGATTGCCATGGCACCCGACTCAACCCGACGGCATCGGCCGTGCGCCTGATCACCGGAACCCCCGCCGCCAAGGCGAAAAAAACATCGGCCGGGCAATCGATCGGCGAGCTCTCACGCTTCAGCATCACCGAGGCAGAAGAGTGGTTCTCGAAACTTTCGTTCAACGATTCACGCACGGCCTTGATCGCCCGCGACATCTTGCCGGAAATCGCGCGCCGCCTCGCATTTTTGCAAAGCGTCGGCCTCGGCTACCTGCAACTCGACCGCTCGGGCAACACGCTCTCCGGCGGCGAGTCCCAACGCATCCGCCTTGCCGCACAACTCGGCTCGAACCTCCGCGGCGTGCTCTATGTGCTCGACGAACCCAGCATCGGCCTGCATCAGAAAGACAATGACCGCCTGCTCGCCACGCTGCGCCGCCTGCGCGATTTGGGTAACACTGTCATCGTCGTTGAACATGACGAAGACGCGATCCGCACCGCCGATTGGGTGGTGGACTTAGGGCCCGGCGCTGGCGTCCATGGCGGCACGGTCATGGCCGAAGGCACTTTGAAACAGATATTGAAATCGAAAGACAGCCTGACCGCCGCCTACCTCAACGGCACGCGGGAAATTCCGGTGCCCAAGACACGGCGCAAGGGCAATAAGAAGAAGCTGACCGTCCACAACGCCCGCGCCAACAACCTGAAAAACGTCACCGCGAGCATTCCGTTGGGCACGTTCACCTGCATCACCGGCGTATCGGGATCGGGCAAGTCCAGCTTCACCATCGACACGCTCTATGCCTCGGCGGCACGGTCCTTAAATGGCGCGCGCGTCATTGCCGGCGCGCATGACAAGGTTACGGGTCTGGAACATTGCGACAAGGTCATCGACATCGACCAATCCCCCATTGGCCGCACCCCACGTTCGAACCCCG
>Ga0214168_1001257_pt1 | contig 10156 bp, 10 predicted proteins | sample LakMenepilimnion_FD_153002 | JGI IMG/M metagenome (GOLD analysis project Ga0214168, IMG submission 153002) | Freshwater microbial communities from Lake Mendota, WI - Practice 29OCT2010 epilimnion v4 | ecosystem: Environmental > Aquatic > Freshwater > Lake > Epilimnion/Euphotic zone | place: Lake...
ATACACCTGCGGGTGTAGCTCAATGGTAGAGCCCCAGCCTTCCAAGCTGGCCATGCCGGTTCGATCCCGGTCACCCGCTCCATATTGTTTATCCGATAGATCCAACCTTGTTTATCAAGGCTCTCCCCATGAAGTTAATTGAATCGCCACCTACCACAGCGACTTGATTCGAAATGAGCAAATCAAAGACTGTACCTACTGCAACATTTGCAGCCACTCCTATTATCGTGAATCCATATTGCCTGCCTGAGATTCCATTTGCAAACGAATCAGCATTAGACGCGATCGCAAATTGATTCGCAATTGCAGAACCGGCTATCACAATTTGAGCTTTCAATTTAAAGTTATCTGTTGATTTTGCAACCCCGGCAATGATTATTTCAAAAGAGTAGTCCCCTGCCGTATCTGCCGTGAAAAAATTTTGCGCTGTAACACTTCCATCAGTTGTTATTGCAAGTGTGGTTATTGGAATTATTCCAAATTTAAGAATCGATACTCCTGCGGCACCTGTTGTTCCGATATCACCTTTAGCGCCAGCTGTACCTGTCTCACCCTTTATACCTTGAATGCCTTGAATACCTTGCGTACCGGTATCACCCTTAGCGCCTTCAACACCTTGTGTTCCTGCAGTGCCTGCTGCACCAGCTACTCCAGTTGCACCCACAACTCCTTGAATTCCTTGAAGTCCTGTTGAGCCAACTAAACCAGTTGCACCTCCTGCACCTTGGAGTCCTGTTGCACCAGTGAAACCAGTTGCACCCGCAACTCCAGGAATTCCTTGTGTTCCATTCAAACCAGTTGCACCTTTATCACCGGTAGCGCCCTTATCTCCCTTTGCACCTATCTCTCCTTTCGCACCAGATTCTCCTTTTGCACCAGATTCTCCTTTCGCACCAGATTCTCCAATTATGTTTGAGACAACTGGAACTTCATGGGAACGTAGCGAAGTTGTAATCTTCCAAACACCTTTAGTTTTTGGGCCGTATAGATTTAAGTTTTTTGTATCAATGTAGAAATCACCATTTATGCCTAACGTCTTGGCTGGTACTCCTGCACCACTACGAATGGTGTTAACAACAGTTGTCGGTGACGGACCGGCAGCTTTAGTGCTCATCTTTTCTGCTCCGATTGCAGATGGAATAATTGCTACAGATAGAGCAACAGCGATGACTAATAAGGATTTGCTGGTTTTCATGGATCACCAAAATTTCTGTGTGGGGATTTAAGTGTGAATCTGTGAATATCCTTAATGAATAAGGGTTCCCGAATGAGACTTACGCAGTGATGTAGGGGTAACCCAAGGAGAAATTGATTAATTCTCTGCCACATTTCACAGGGTCAGTGGTTAAAGTTCTCAGCATGAACCTGTTGATTACAGGTAGTCGATGACGAGGGGTCAGGGACAAGAAAAACTATCGAGAGGACATGAAATGTCATCAAAGAAAAGAATCGCAGCAATTGCAATCACTATTGCAGCACTCACCACAGGATCAGTCGGAGTTGCATCAGCGCATGACGGAGCAAACAAAGGACTAGTTAAGGCAACAGTCCTTGCTGATCTAGTTAAGGCAGGAACAATCACACAGGCACAAGCCGATGCGATTTCAAAGAAGTTTGATGAAGTTCGTGCAGCCAAGCAGGCAGAGCGCGCTGCTAAGAAAGCTGCAAACCCAAATAAAGGCGCAAAGCACCGTAAGGGTCCACAGGGTCCACGTCCTTAATATCTAGAAACTTTCTATTTGAAAGTAGAAAAACCCGCCACGTGAGTAATCACTTGGCGGGTTTTTCTCTTGTCGTGGCAAGATGCGCACATGCGCATTCATATTGGTAGCGATCACGCCGGTCTGGAATTAAAGGCAGCACTTGTTGAGTACCTGCAGAGCAAGGGCCACGATGTAAAGGATCATGGGCCGCATGAATATGACGCAGTAGATGATTACCCAGATTTTTGTATTCCGGCAGCGATTGCAACTGTGGCTGATCCAGCGTCCCTTGGAATCGTTCTAGGTGGATCTGGAAACGGTGAGCAGATTGCCGCTAACAAGGTTAAGGGTGTGCGCGCAGTGCTTGCGTGGAGCGTTGAAACGGCAAAGCTTGGCCGCGATCACAACAATGCAAATGTTGTTGGAATCGGTGGCCGCATGCATTCAATCGAAGATTGCAAAGCGATTATCGATGCTTTTATTGAAACGCCTTTTTCAAATGATGAGCGCCATGTTCGCAGAATTAACAAGATTGCTAAGTATGAAAACGAAGGTTCGCTTTAAGCCTTTACATACAGCATGTCGTTAACGGCGTGATCTTTATCGATTCCCTGTCCTTCAAAGCGCGTAACTGGTCGCCACTCAGGCTTATCGATGACTCCCCCAGTAAACAAAGTTGAACCAGCAAAAACTTCTTGAATGCTTACCGCGTATGGAACCCAATCTGTAGCGATGTGAATAAATCCACCCTTTTTAATCTTTGGGTGGATAAGCGCTAAAAATTCTGCATTAACTATTCGGCGTTTATTGTGTTTCTTCTTGGGCCATGGATCTGGAAAGAAAAGGTGAATGCCATCAAGAGATTCATCTGCGATCATGTGCTGCAAAACAACATGAACATCTTCTTCAATAACTTTTAAGTTTGTTAAATCATTCTCAATTATGCGAGCGAGCAGTTTGCCGATTCCGGGTGGATGAACATCAACTGCGATGTAGCCATTGTTGGGGTGATTCTTGGCAATGATTGCGGTGGCCTCACCCATTCCAAAGCCGATCTCCATGATCACTTTGTCGCTGGATGGAAAAATCGCTGGGATATTTATCTGTTCTTGCTTGAACTCAATTCCGTGAACCTGCTGCAAAGCATCTTTGGCTGCTCGCTGGGCTTCAGTAATTCGGGAGCCTCGGATGCTGTAGCTACGAACCGAAGGGCGTTCCATGGGGCAACTGTGTCATGGTTGGATAAGAACCTACAAAATACCAAAGGGAGATACCAGTGCCAGGTCTGAATTTGAGCCGTGCCGAAGCTAAAGAGCGTGCGGACCATCTTTATGTAAACAGTTATGTCGTAACCCTTGATGTCACAAAGGGCGAGGAAACTTTTTACTCAAAGTCTGAGGTTTCATTTACATGTAACAAGCCTGGATATTCAACCTTTATTGATGCCGTTGGCCGCTCAGTAATCAGTGCAACTCTAAATGGCGTGCCGGTTGATACAAGCAACTTTGATGGCGAAAGTATTTTCTTAACAAACTTAGCTGCAGACAACCTCTTAGTGATTGAAATTGAGGCTGAGTATTCAAAATCTGGTGAAGGTTTACAGCGTTCTGTAGATCCCTCCGACGGTGAGGTTTACTTGTATTCACAAGGCGAAACCGCACATATTCGAAACATGTTCCCTTGCTTTGATCAACCTGCGCTGAAAGCGACATTTACTTTGACCGTTACAACTCCAGGTCACTGGGAAGCGGTTTCAAATAACCCAGTTGAATCAAAGGTTGCAAAGGGCGACTTGGTTGAATGGAAGTTCTCAACCACACCCCGCATCTCAACATACTTGGACGCTTTGATCGCTGGCCCTTACTCATCTGTCCATGATGTTTACAAGGGTCAAAAAGAGATCCCAATGGGAATTTACTGCCGCAAGTCAATGATGCAGTATCTAGATCCAGAAGATATTTTCCTGATTACTAAGCAAGGTTTTGAATACTTCGAAAAGACTTTTGGTTTGGCGTATCCATTTGAAAAGTACGACCAGATCGCAGTTGTTGACTTCAACTTTGGTGCAATGGAAAACGCGGGAGCAGTTACCTTCCGCGAAGATGTATTGGTGTTCCGCAGCCACATGCCAGATAAGGCATACCTGTCCCGCGCAAACACAATTCTGCACGAGATGGCACACATGTGGTTTGGTGACATGGTCACAATGTCATGGTGGGATGATCTGTGGCTCAACGAATCATTTGCTGAATGGTCTTCATATTTAGCACTTGCTGAATCAACTCGCTTTAAGGGTGCCTGGTCTGAATTTAACTCTGCTCGCAAAAACTGGGCATACCGTCAAGATCAATTGTCATCTACCCACCCAATCATCGCTGACATGGTTGATATGGAAGCGGTTAACGCAAATTTTGATGGAATCACATATGCAAAGGGTGCTTCGGTTTTGCACCAACTAGTTGCACACGTTGGCCGCCCACAATTTATAGCTGGGCTTCAGAAGTACTTTGCTAAGCATGCGTGGGGAAATACAACCCTTGAAGATCTACTCGTTGAACTAGAAGCATCTAGTGGTCGCAAACTTGATAGCTGGGTAAACACCTGGCTACAAACCGCTGGTGTAAATACATTACGTCCGGCTTTAGAGATTGAAGGCGATGCATACAAGAGCGTCACAATTTTGCAAGAGACTCCGTTAGTTCCAGCAGATTCAAAAGAGCTTCGACCTCACCGTTTAGCAGTTGGTCTGTATGACATCAGCGGCGATTCATTAAAGCTTCGTAAATCTGTCGAACTAGATATTGCTGGTACATCCACTGTTGTTGTAGAGCTAGCAGGTGAAAAGGTTGCAGATCTATTGCTTATCAATGATCGCGACCTTTCATATGCAAAATTGCGTTTTGATGCTCGTTCAATAGCAACGCTAAAGACTCATCTGGGCAAGTTTGATGATGCTTTGGCTCGCGCTCTGTGCTGGGCATCTATCTGGGATATGCATCGTGATGCCGAAATCTCTGCTGCAGACTTCCTTGAAATCGCACTTAACGGTTTAGCCGGAGAAACCGATGATGCGATCGTAAACATTGTCTTGGCTCAGTTGGGAACTTCTGTTGAAGCCTATGCAAAGGATTCAAATCGCGATGCATATCGCGAAAAGCTAGCAAATGGTCTGTGGTCACTAGCGATGAACTCTGCGCCGGGAAGTGATCTTCAGCTTCTTATTTCGCGTGCATTTGCAGTCAATGCTCAAACATCAGAACAAACTGCAAAGGTCCGCGAACTTCTTAATGGAAGTGCGCCAGGGCTAAAGGTTGATGCAGATCTTCGTTGGTACTTCTTGATTGCGCTAACAGAGCGTGGTGCAACAACAAAGGCTGAACTCGATGCAGAACTTGCAAAGGACAACACAACTACTGGAAACCTTGCCTATGAAACTTGCTTAGCAGCAATGCCAAATAGCGAAGCCAAGGCATACGCCTTTAATAAGGTGCTAAACGAAGACATTGTTACTTCGGTTCGCACCGCATTGATTGTTGGTTTCCAGCGACCAATCCAGCGTAATCTTCTAGAACCCTTTGTAGCTTTGTACTTTGAAAACTTGATCAAGGCTTGGGAATCAAAATCATACGAAGGCGCAGCCAAGTATGTAACTGGTTTCTATCCAAACTGGATTGTGAAGCAATCAACCGTTGATGCGACCAATGCATGGTTAGCAGGGGCTGGAAAAGATTCGCCAGCGGTGCTTCGTAAATTGGTTAAAGAGTCACAAGATGGAGTAATCCGTGCACTTAAGGTTCAAGCACTAGATAAGTAAGCCTAGAGAAAGAACTACTCGATCGTTGTGATCGAAGATGTCTTGGCCTTTCTAGGCTTTGACATCGCGTAAGCAAGAACTGAGATCACAACGAACATGATTGTTGGAACTACGAAAAAAGTTACAACAGTTTCGAGAACTGACATTCCTGGGTACTCGACAATTGGACCTTCGTTATTGTTCATGGCGAAAGTGTAATTTATCTATGCCGTTGCTGCAGCCACACCAAATGGCTCTAGGTACTGCAACCATCTGTGATCTGTGCGACCAGTTCCAAGGATTCGCCATGCCGCTCCAACTGGCTCGCGTGGAAGAGTCCTTAAACGCCAACCTAATTCCTTCAAGTGTTTATCAGCCTTTAAGTGATTGCACTTGTGGCATGCTGAAACGACATTCTCCCAATTGTGCCCACCTCCACGACTGCGCGGAATCACATGGTCAATCGATGTAGCAGGTGCGCTGCAATAAACGCATCGGCCACCATCTCGCGCAAATATTGCACGACGTGAAAGTGGCACTGCATGACGATATGGAATTCGAACAAATTTATTAAGTCGGACTACTGATGGCAATGAAATTTGCCCGCCAGCAAAACGTAAAACTTCGCCGGAATCTTCCACCATTGTTGCTCTGTGATTGAGAACCAAAATGAGCGCGCGACGATCTGTGATGACACCCAGTGGTTCATAGGTGGCGTTAAGAACTAGTGTGCGCGACATCAATCGCTCCCGATCTGGCGCGTGGCTCGTGCCGATTGGGTTATCTTGCACCAAAACACCCGACCGCGTGGGTATTTGATGAGGGCTTTTAGGTAAATATTTGGATACAGTCTCATCATTATGAGTGACAACGTGCGTGAATTTCTGGACTGGATGGCGGGTACTCCCCTTCGAGTTCTAACCATCCTTGTGGCAGCTACCCTGATTCAGTCCTTTGGTTCACGGGCAATTGCACGCGCTATGGCCAAATTGGCGGCAGCTGATTTAGTTCCAGGACCGCGCAACATTGTTGCTCGTCAAAGAGAACGTGCGACCACTTTGGGTGGAGTGCTCACTGCAACCCTAAAGTCAGCAACATGGATCATCGCGCTAGCGATGGCACTAGGTGAATTTGGTTTTGATTTAGGGCCTTTGATCGCATCCGCCGGTGTTGTTGGTGTTGCACTTGGTCTAGGTGCGCAAACTTTGGTTCGCGATATTTTGTCTGGAATCTTTATGTTGATTGAAGATCAATACGGCGTCGGCGACACCGTTTCTGTCTTGGAAGTTGAAGGCGTTGTTGAAAAAGTTGGTTTGCGCGTTACAACTGTTCGCGATGGTCAAGGAACTTTGTGGTACTTACGCAACGGTGAAATTCTAAAAGTTGGAAATCAATCTCAATCAGGCTGATTAACTAAAGAGTTAGCTGCCATTTCTAGATAGATCCAAAGCTCTGCCTTTAATGCCGCGTCAATTTCAACTCCATTTACTGCTTGGTGCATTGCATTCAACCAGGCATCACGAGCTTCTTGGGTGATCTGAAATTGTGCATGACGCATTCGCAAACGTGGGTGCCCGCGATTTTCTTGATAAGTACTAGGACCGCCCCAATACTGTTCTAGAAACCATTGCAAACGTTGCGCAGCACCCTTCATATCTGTTTCAGGGTACATCGGACGCAAAATGGGATCGGTCGCAACTACTGCGTAGAACTGAGAAACAAGATCGGCGAAGAACTTTTCGCCACCAACTTGTTCGTAAAAAGTACTCATGGAATAAGGCTAGCGGAGTTTAAGAGAGCGCAGGCCGAGAGCCAGTACTGGAACAGCAGCAAAGAAACAAAGCCATCCATAACTCAGAGTTCCAATGATTAATCCTGCTACAGCGCCCCCTGCTGCACCTGACAAATTCATTACTAAATCACTTGCACCTTGTGATGAGGCTCTAAATTCTGTTTCAACGCTTTCAGATAAAAGTGCAGACCCAGCAATAAGAGTGCAAGACCACCCAAGACCAAGAAGAAATAGTCCAACGCCAAGTGTGTACGCATCATCTGCGCGGGCAAAGCCCGAAATAACAGTTGAAAGAAGCAAGGTCAGGATTCCAATTTGAATAACACGGATGCGTCCAAGTCGATCACTGAGTGCTCCAACAAGTGGAGAAAACGCGTACATACCCAAAACGTGGATGCTGATTACCAAACCAATAACAGTTAGCGTCACATCAACATGTGCCATGTGCACGGGAGTCATAACCATGACTGACACCATGGCAACGTGACCTATGGCAATTGCAAGAATTGCAAAAAGTGCTTTGGGGTTGTTTCGAATATGTGCCAGCGATTTCTTGGTGTCACCTTTTTCGGGTCTTTCTAATATTTCTTTGTTTGCCACAAGGTAAGGATCTGGGCGAAGAAACATTGCAATAACTAATGTTGCCAAAGCCAAAGTCGCAGCAGAGATTAAATATGGCCCAACCAAGCGCGGTAAACCAAAGTTTTCAGCCAAGTTTCCTGCCGGTTGCATCAAATTGGGACCCGTTACTGCACCAATTGTTGAGCCCCACACAACAAAAGACAGTTGCTTCGCCCTAGTTTGATCCGTTGATAAATCAATTGCAGCAAATCGAGCTTGGTATCCAGCTGCAGATGCTGCTCCAACCAAAAAAGTTCCAAGCAACATGAAAAAGATATTGCGTTGTGCGCCACCAAGAATTGCAAACACTGAACCAATTGCACCTGCGATATAGCCAACTGATAGCGCCAATCTGCGTCCACCGCGCGCGGTTAAACGTGCAAGCGGTAACGCCAAAGCTGCAGCCCCAAGAACGGCGCTTGTTTGTGCAAGGCCGGCAAGGGTTTCTGAATCAGTAATCGATGACACAAGAAGTGAACCAGCTGCAACTGTTCCGGCAACGCCAACACCACTCAAAACTTGCGCGCTGGCAAGAACCCTTACGGTTCTATGTTGCAGCGCAGAATTTGGCATTATGGAATTAAGCGCACCCAAACTGCGGTATCGGTTGGCAATGTGTGTCCTGTTACTGGCCCACTTGCAACAAGAATTTGGCTATTGCTTGGCAACTGAATTGGCGCACCAAAATTGATGTAACACGCAAAATCTCCTGGACGTTCAAATGCGACAACATCTTTACCTGCTTCGATCCATTCCATCGTGCCATCACCAAGACCTGCTTCGGTCTTTCGAATCGCAAGTGCTTGACGATACATTGTCAGCGTTGAACCTTCGACACCATCTTGTGTATCTACGGCGTACTTGCCCATCCATGGTGATTGTGGCAACCATGTTTCATTAAGTTTCAAAGAATCATTAGTTGAAAAACCAAATCCACCTTTTGGATCTGACGACCATGGCAATGGGACGCGACAACCGTCGCGACCGCGATCTTGGAAACCACTCATCTTCCAGCGAGGATCTGTTAATCGATCTTCAGGTAAATCACGAACTTCGGGTAAACCTAGTTCTTCACCTTGGTACAGATAAGTACCACCCGGAAGTGCCAGCGCCATCAAAGTTGCACTGCGTGCACGCAGAGTTCCGCGCGCAATGTTTAACTTTGAGGCATCACCTTGGCGAGACAAAGTTGTATCGCCGTGATTGGTTAACCCTAGATCTAAACGGTCAACAGATCGCACGACATCGTGGTTATTAAATACCCACGATGTTGGTGCTCCGACTTCGGCCAACGCTTCGATTGAGTTATTAATCTTTTTCTTAATTTCTGCTGCATCCCACAATGTAGTCAGCATTTCGAAGTTAAATGAGTTCTGAAGTTCATCTGGGCGAACATAGCGAGCGATGCGTGAAGCTGGACTTACCCATGCTTCGGCAACTGCCATGCGATCTCCTGGGTATGAATCAAAAATCTTGCGCCATGAACGGTAAATATCGTGAACGCCTTCTTGATCCCAGAATGGTTTGTGTTCTGTACCAAGCATGGTTGCAGTTGGATCGATGCGAATATCTGGCAAGCCAGCTTCTTTGACCATTCCATGTGCAACATCGATACGGAAACCATCAACACCGCGATCTAGCCAAAACTTGAGAACATCTTCTAGGTGATCTTTTACTTCTTGGTTTTCCCAGTTTAGATCTGGTTGTTCGACTGCAAACAGGTGTAAGTACCACTGACCTGGTGTGCCATCAGCTTCGGTGATGCGATGCCATGCAGGTCCGCCGAAAACTGCTTCCCAGTTGTTGGGAGGCAAATCTCCATTTTCACCTTTTCCATCACGGAACATGTAGCGATCACGTTCTTTTGATCCAGGCTTTGCAGCAAGTGCTTCCTGGAACCATTTGTGATCACTTGATGTGTGATTAGGAACGATGTCAACGATTAATTTAATTCCAAAATCATGTGCTTCTTTGATCAACTGTTCTGCCTGAGCCAAAGTTCCATACGCTGGCTCGATATCCATGTAATCAGAAACGTCATACCCATGGTCATGTTGTGGCGATGGATACCAGGGAGAAATCCAAATTGCATCAATACCTAATGAATGTAAGTAAGGAAGACGTGAACGAATTCCTTCGACATCGCCGATGCCATCACCATTTGAGTCAGCAAATGAGCGTGGATAAATTTGGTAGGTAACAGCATCTCTCCACCAAGGGCGCTCTTCGCGTGAAGCCAACGTGCTC
>Ga0214168_1001259_pt1 | contig 10137 bp, 7 predicted proteins | sample LakMenepilimnion_FD_153002 | JGI IMG/M metagenome (GOLD analysis project Ga0214168, IMG submission 153002) | Freshwater microbial communities from Lake Mendota, WI - Practice 29OCT2010 epilimnion v4 | ecosystem: Environmental > Aquatic > Freshwater > Lake > Epilimnion/Euphotic zone | place: Lake...
CGCCGCCACCATGGCTTTGGAATATGTGTTTGCCTTCCATGGCAATTTCTTCCAGGGTTTCCAAGCAGTCGCTGCTAAAGCCTGGGCAGATGATGTCTATGCGCGCGGTTTTAGCTTTGCCTAACTCTTCCAAGGTGCTCGCTAGGTATGGTTTTAACCACTCTTGTTTACCAAAGCGCGATTGAAAGGCCACCGTGTACTGTGCTTTGTTTAATTGCAAGGCTTCAGCCAGCAAACGACCGGTTTTGTGGCATAAGCAATGGTAGGGATCGCCGTTGTTTAGATGCGCTTTGGGCACGCCATGAAAACTCATGACCAATACGCTGGGCTGGCCGTGCACTTGCCAATGTGCTTTGACGCTGGCGGCCAGGGCAGCAATGTAGTCGGGGTGGTCGTGGTAGCTGCGTATGCTGCGCAGTGCCGGTTGGTTGCGGGTTTTAAGTAGGATACGGTAGACCGCGTCCATGGCCGAGGCGGTGCTGCTGGCGGCGTATTGCGGGTACAAGGGCATGACCAAAATGCGATCGCAATGCTGGGCGCGCAAGTCATCCATGGCCGATTGCATGCTGGGGTTGCCGTAGCTCATGCCCAAGGTAACGGCGAATGGCGATGGGATTTTTTTGGCCAGCGCCTCGTTTAATAAGCGGCATTGGTTTTGCGCGTGCACCAACAAAGGCGAGCCGGCATCGGTCCAAACTTGCGCGTATTTTTCTGCTGATTTCTTTGGGCGTATCACCAAAATAATGCAATGCAGTATCCAGCACCAAATAAAACGTGGTATTTCCACCACGCGTCTGTCCATCAAAAATTGCTGTAAATACGGGCGCAATGCCTTGGCCGTGGGCGCGTCGGGCGTGCCTAGGTTAGCCAGCAGTATGCCCACTTTGAGCTGGTCGCCGTGGCTGTATTTGGGTTCTTGATTGAAGTAAGCCATCGTTGGTCTCTTTATATTAATCTTGTTTATTAATTTTGCGGTTTAATTGCTGTTATTAAGGGCGTTGGACAGCAACTTTGCCGTCACGTCGACTATGGGTATCACTCGTTCGTAGGCCATGCGGGTCGGGCCTATGACGCCTAGGGTGCCGACCACTTGGCCGTCTGCTTCGTAAGGTGCGGTAATCATGCTGCATTCGTCCAAGGCCAAATAGCCACTCTCGCCGCCTATGAAAATCTGTATGCCTTCGGCATGTTGGCTGTTATCCAACAGTTGCATTAAGGAGGTGCGCCGTTCAAACAACTCAAACAGCTTACGTAGACTGGTGACGTTGGTGGACAGTTCGTCGACTTGCAGTAAATTTCGCTCACCGGCAATGATGACGCCGTCTTTGTCACCCTTGGCTTGCGAGCTGCTGGCGGCCAGCGCGGCCGACATCAAGCGGTTCATGTCACTTTGCATCTGTTGCAGTTCCTGGTGCAAATTTTGCTGCACTTCTTCAAAGGTTTGCCCGGCGTAGTGGCTGTTGAAGTAGTTGCTGGCTTGCGTCAGCTCACTGGATGAATAGGGTTTGTCGGCCAGAATGATGCGGTTTTGCACGTTGCCGTCGCTGGTGACGATGATCACCAGTACGCGTGTTTCCGACAGCGGCAAAAATTCCAAATGCTTGAAGGCGATGCGTTTGCGCTTAGGAATCATCACCAAACCGGCAAATTGCGTGAGTTGCGACAGCATGTCGGCCGCGCTGTTAATCAGTTCATTGGGGTTGGGTGAAGACAAGCCACTTTTTAATTGCTGCACGGCTTGGCTGCCCAAGGGTTGCACGGTTAATAGCGAGTCGACAAATAAGCGGTAGCCTTTTTGCGTGGGCACCCGTCCGGCTGAAGTGTGCGGGCTGGCGATGAAGCCTAACTGCTCCAAGTCACTCATGACGTTGCGTATGGTGGCAGGGCTAACGTCCAAACCGGAATGCTGCAACAAGGTGCGCGAACCTATGGGTTGGCCATCACTGATGTAATGCTCCACCAAGGTTTTGAGTAAAATTTGCGCGCGTTTATCCATATGGGCTGTATTTTGCCCGATTTATGCTTATCGTCATACTGCTATGCGCTAAATCTTAGTCACATCGTACGCTTTCCCTTTGCGCAAAAAGGCATCTGTGATTTAATTTCGGCATGACGCTCGCATTCCAATCCATCGCCATCATAGGCAAATACATGAATCAATCGGCCTTGCAATTAATGCGTAAGGATCTGCTTGATTTGGCCGAGCATTTGACGGCAAAAAACATACAAGTTTGGGTGGAGCAAGACACCGCCCAGCATGCCAATATCACCGCCTACAAAACTGCTGCATTAAACAACATAGGCAGCGAAGTGGACTTGGTCATCGTCATGGGTGGCGACGGCACCATGCTGAGCGTGGCACGCAGTTTGATTGATTTTAATGTGCCCTTGGTTGGCATTAATCAAGGTCGGTTCGGCTTTCTGACCGACTTGCGCGTGGAAGACATGTTGGGCCAGTTGGATCGCATTTTGGCGGGCGATTATGTCTTGGAGCCGCGAGTGATATTGAGCGCCACCGTCACGCGTGATGGCCAAGAAGTGCATGCCAATTACGCCCTGAATGACGTGGTGGTGAAAAGTGCGCTGCGCTTGATTGAATTGGAAGTCAGTGTGGACGAAAAATTTGTCCACAAACAACGCTCGGATGGATTGATTATCAGCACGCCCACCGGCACCACCGCCTATGCCTTGTCCGCAGGTGGGCCGATTTTGCACCCGAATTTGCAAGCCATTTCCTTGGTGCCGATTTGCCCGCATACCTTAAGCAATCGCCCGATTGCCGTGCACAGCGACAGCAAGATAGACATACGCATGCTGCAATTGGGTCATGCGCAACTCAGCTTCGATGGCCAGTTCCAAATGGAATTAAAACAAGGCGACAAGGTGACAGTGAAACGTGCCAGCCAAAGTGTGTCTTTACTGCACCCTAGCGATTATTGCTATTTCGATATGCTGCGCAACAAGCTGAACTGGGGCTAAATGTTACACAGCCTTTCCATACGCGATTTTATTATCGTCAAGCAGCTCGATTTGGAATTCAATGCGGGCTATACCGTGCTGACCGGCGAGACCGGGGCCGGTAAATCCATATTGATCGATGCTTTATCCTTGGCTTTGGGCGCGCGCGGCGAGGGCGGCATTTGCCGAGCCGGTTGCGAAAAAGCTGAAATCAGTGCCATTTTTTCCATACAAGACAACCTGGATGCGCAGCAATGGATGCAAGCTGCCGAGCTGACTGAGGAAAGCGGCGAATTGGTGTTGCGCCGGGTGATGTATGCCGATGGCCGTTCGCGTGCGTTTATCAACGGCACCACGGTGACCGTGGCGCAACTCAAAGAATTGGGTGAGCTGCTGTTGGATATCTACAGCCAAAATGCCCACCACTCCTTATTAAAACCCATCACCCAGCGCAATGTGTTGGATCAGTTTGCCGGCTTGTCCGAACTGGCACTGCAGGTGGCCGAGCAATTTAAGGCTTGGCATAAGCTCAATCAACAGCGTTTAGAGGCGGAAAAAAACGCCAGCGTTTACGCGCGCGAGTTGGCGGAATTGCAAGAGACGGTGCAGGTCTTGACGGATTTGGCTTTGACGGCAGAGGATTGGGCGCAATTGCAGCAAGAACACCTGCGCTTATCCAATGCCGCCGATTTGATGAGCGGTGGCGCCGCATGCCGTGATTTATTAAGCGAGGGCGAGCAGTCGGCGCAACGCTTGCTGGCCAAGGTGCGCTATAAATTGGAAAATTTAAGCGAATACGATGGCGCCTTGCAAGAAGCCATGGAAACCTTGGATTCGGCCATGATACAACTGGTGGAGACCGATCGATTTTTAAATCACTATCTGCAAGACGCGGAATTGGATCCGGCCAAGCTGGCCGCCCTGGATGAAAAAATACAAAATGTGCACGGCTTGTCACGTAAATACCGTGTGCCACCAGAGAGCTTGGAAGCGCTGTTGCAGCAAAGCCAAACCCGCATGGACGAATTGGCCTTGTATGCCAATGACGATGCCTTAGCTAAATTGGAGGCGCAAGCCTGGGCCAGCTATCAAGCCAGCGCTCTGCAACTAAGTGCAGGTCGTCAGTTAGCCGCACGAGAATTAAGTGAGAAAATCAGCGCGCAAATGCAAGATTTGTCTTTAGCCGGCGGTCAATTTGAGGTGGCATTATCGCCCCAGTCAGCGGCTGCCAGCGGCTTGGAATTGGTCGAATTTTTAGTGGCCGGTCATGCTGGCGTTGCGCCAAGGCCGCTTAATAAAGTGGCGTCGGGTGGCGAGTTGTCTAGGATTAGTTTGGCGATAAGGGTGGTCACTGCCCATAAAGAAAACGTGCCGACCATGATCTTCGATGAAGTCGATGTCGGCATAGGCGGCGGGGTAGCGGAAGTAGTCGGTCGCTTGCTCAAGCAATTGGGTGTGCCAACCGCGTCGCAAACTGGACAAACCCATGCCCGGCAAGTGTTGGTGATTACCCATCTGCCGCAGGTAGCGGCCTTAGCCAGTTGGCACATGCAGGTTAGTAAGTCGCAGCAAGATGGCCAAACCTTAAGCCATATTAGCCAACTTGATCATGAAGCCAGGGTGGAAGAAATTGCCCGTATGTTAGGAGGCTTGGCCATTACCGAGACGACCCGGCAACACGCGAGAGAAATGCTGGCCTAACTTTAAGATGGGTTTAGTCTTTGGAGCAGGGTTGTTGCTTGCACATGCCGTATATCGTTAGCGCGTGGTCTTGCATGGTAAAGCCTAATTTGGCGGCTGCGCTTTCTTGTCTTTTTTCAATTTCCGCATCGTAAAACTCTTCAACGCGTCCGCATTTAACGCAAACGACGTGATCATGGTGACCGCCGCTGTTAAGCTCGAACACGGCTTTGCCGCTTTCGAAATGGTGACGCACCAGTAAGCCGGCTTGTTCAAATTGCGTGAGCACTCGGTAAACCGTGGCCAAACCCACGTCTTCACCGGCATTAAGCATGACTTTGTAGATGTCCTCGGCAGAAAGGTGCCGCTCTTTGCTGTTTTCAAATAAGCTTAGTACCTTAAGTCTGGGTAAAGTGGCTTTAAGGCCAGCGTTTTTTAAGTCTCTTTGGTCTTGCATACGGGATTACTCACTATTAACAATGTCGGTGTTTTGGCTTGGCTGTCTACGTGTTATATTAACGCTAATTCTAATTTAAGTCATACTATGCGCAATTTATCTGCTATGCGTTACCCCATCCTCTTATTAGCCTTGTTGTGTGCGTCCTGTGGCACCGCTTTGCCTAGCGTTAAACCCTATAAGTTGGATGTGCAACAAGGTAACGTGGTTACCTCAAAAATGCTCTTGCAGTTGCGCCCTGGCATGACCCAGTCGCAAGTGCGCTTTATTATGGGTACCCCGTTGATTCAAGACAGTTTCCACGGCAAACGTTGGGATTACGTCTACCAAATGCGCGAAAATGGCAAAATCACCGAGCAGCGTCGGGTGATATTGGATTTTGAAAAAGACGTATTAAAAACCGTGCGTGGCGACGTGATTCCATCTACTACGGATGCCAGTAAGTCCAATGAAGTAGCCGACAACAGCGGCACGCGCGTGATTAATCCATCCGCCAAAGCGGAAGACAAAAGTTTGTTTGGGGCATTGAAATTCTGGAAAAAAGAGCCGGTGGCTAATCCGGCGCCAGAGGTCAAAGCAAAAGCAGACGAACCGACCAAGCAACCAGTGACCCCCGCTGTTACCAGCGAAGCTAAGCCCGTAGAAAGTAAGCCGCTTGAACCAGCTGCTACGCCAGTGGTTGGTAACCCAGAGTCACAATCGGTATTGGCCGTGCCCTTGTTGCCGGCTGAGCCCAGTCCGGTTGCCGCCACACAAGCCCCAGTGGCTGCCGTGGTTGAAACGCCAGCTGCGGTGACGCCTAGTGTGGAATCGACAAGTGTGGAATCGACAAGTGTGGAATCGGCTAGCGTGGAAGCCGCGCCTGTCCAGACTGAAGCTGCGCCATCGGCTGCTGTTGAATCGCCTGCTGCTGAACCGGTGGCCGCTGAAGCTGCTACGGAAGCGAGTCCAACTGAAGTGACTGGTGTTGAAGCCAGCTCGGCCGAGCCGCTTGCTGCACCAGCCGCAACACCAGTCTACGAGTCGCCGTCGGGCATGCAGTTTGAGCGTAACTTAAGTAAGTTGCCGGAAGACATTGCACCGCCACCGGTGCCTGAGCCGGCCCCAGTGGTAACCAAGCCGCCTGCGGCCAGCACCGAGCTGCCTAAAGCAAAAGAGCTGCCGGTCACCGCTAAGCCTAGTTTTTTTGATCGCATGCTAGAAAAAATTGGCTTCTAAGGCCGCTTTACAATCCAAACAGTATTTATCAGGTAGTTATTATGGCTAATCCATTAAAAATCGTTATCGCCGGTTGCTCAGGTCGCATGGGCCACGCCTTATTAGAAGCGGTGTTTGCTGATGCCGATTTAGTCTTGCATGGCGCCTTAGATCGCGCCGGCAACCCGCAGCTTGGCCGCGATGCCGGCGAGCAGTTTGGTATCGTGTCCGGTGTGAAATTAAGCGATGACGTCAATGCGGCTTTAAAAAATGCCGATGTCTTGGTTGACTTTACCCGCCCAGAAGCAAGCATGGTTTACTTGGCCGCTTGCCAACAGCACGGGGTGAAAATGATCATAGGCACGACCGGCTTTTCGGCAGAACAAAAATTAGCCATTGAGCTGGCTGCCAAACAAACTGCTATCGTCTTTGCGCCCAATATGAGCGTGGGCGTGACCTTGTTAATTAATTTGGTGCAAGCCGCAGCCAAGGTCTTGCATAGCGGTTACGACATCGAAATATTGGAAGCGCACCATAGGCATAAAGTGGACGCCCCATCGGGCACGGCTTTGCGTTTGGGTGAGGCGGCCGCCAGTGCCTTGGGCCGCAATTTAGACGAGTGCGCGGTCTACGGTCGCGAGGGCGTCACCGGTGAGCGTGACCCCAGCACCATAGGCTTTGCTACCGTGCGCGGTGGCGACGTGGTTGGCGATCACACGGTCTTGTTTGCCGGCACCGGCGAGCGGGTTGAGTTGACGCACAAGGCCAGTAGTCGTGCAACCTTTGCCTTGGGCGCTTTGCGTGCCGCTAAATTTTTAAGCAGCAAAGCACACGGCTTGTTTGACATGCAGGACGTGCTTAATTTGCGCTAAGTTATAAGCTGGCCTAGCCGGCTTTGGAATAAAATTATTCCACGGCTATTTTGCAATACGACGTTGAAATGCGAGCCGATTTTCGCTATAATTCGTTAATTCTGAAACGGGAAGAGTATAAAAACTCATCCCGTTTTGCGTATCTACCATCCGTTCATGATGGAAAACGATTATAAAAATTATTATTAGCGCGCTTAAAAGCATTTAAGTGATCTAAAACAAGGAGTTGCTGTGTCACAAAACCTGCCCGCCATACTAGTACTTGCAGATGGAACTGTGTTTCGTGGTAGCTCTATTGGTGTCTCAGGTCAGGCCGGCGTCGGTCAAGCAGTCGGTGAGGTGGTGTTCAACACCTCCATGACCGGCTACCAAGAAATCTTAACCGACCCTTCTTACACCAAGCAAATTGTCACCCTAACTTACCCGCACATCGGCAATTACGGCGTTAACCTAGAAGACGTCGAGTCTGGCCAAGTTTATGCGGCCGGTTTGATTATTCGTGACCTGCCTTTAATTCACAGCAATTTCAGAAACAGCCAATCTTTAAGCGAGTATTTGGTGGCCAATAAAGTGGTCGCCATTGCCGATATCGATACGCGTAAATTAACCCGTATCCTGCGTGAAAAAGGCGCCCAAACCGGCGCCATCATCGCCGGTGAAACGGATGAGGCGAAAGCTATTGCCGCTGCCATGAGCTTGATTCAAGGCTTCCCTGGTTTGACTGGCATGGATTTGGCCAAAGTGGTCACCTGCAACAAGCCCTATGAATTCACTGAAGCCGAGTGGGCTTTAGGCCAAGGTTTTGCTCAGCCGCCGGCTAAAAAATTCCATGTGGTGGCTTACGACTACGGCGTCAAACGTAACATTTTGCGTATGTTGGTGTCGCGCGGCTGCAAAGTCACCGTGGTGCCGGCGCAAACTGCGGCGGCCGACGTGTTGGCCTATGATCCGGATGGCGTGTTTTTATCCAATGGCCCGGGTGACCCAGCACCATGCGATTACGCCATTGCTGCCATTAAAACCATAGTCGACAGCGGCGTGCCCACTTTTGGTATTTGCTTAGGTCACCAATTGTTGGCCCTAGCCAGTCAAGCGAAAACGCACAAAATGAAGTTTGGTCATCACGGTGCCAACCACCCGGTGCAAGACATCAAAACCAAGCGCGTTTACATCACCAGTCAAAACCACGGTTTTGCGGTCGATGCCGCCAGCTTGCCGGTCAACCTTAAAACCACGCATGTCTCATTGTTTGATGGCAGCTTGCAAGGCATAGCCCGCACCGATAAACCGGCCTTTAGTTTCCAAGGTCACCCTGAGGCCAGCCCGGGCCCGACAGAAATGAGTTATTTGTTTGATCAATTTATTGAATTAATGGAAAAAAACTAGGCTGACCTTAAACATTGGTGAGCCCGCTAAGCGTGCTAACTGAAAACGGTCGACCTAGGATTAACAACTGAGAAACTATGGCAAAACGTACAGACATTAAATCCATACTTATCATAGGCGCAGGGCCTATCGTAATTGGTCAAGCATGCGAGTTTGATTACTCCGGCGCGCAGGCATGCAAAGCCTTACGCGAAGAAGGCTACCGCGTTATTTTGGTGAACTCCAATCCGGCCACTATCATGACCGATCCGGAAATGGCTGACGCCACCTACATCGAGCCGGTGACCTGGCAAGTGGTGGAAAAGATTATTGCTAAAGAACGCCCGGATGCCTTGTTGCCTACCATGGGTGGGCAAACCGCGCTTAATTGCGCCTTGGATTTAGATAAGCACGGTGTCCTAGCCAAATACAAAGTGGAATTAATAGGCGCCTCCAAAGAGGCCATAGACAAGGCCGAAGACAGGCAAAAATTTAAAGAAGCCATGACTAAGATAGGTCTAGGCTCAGCCCGTTCCGTGATTGCCCACAGCATGGAAGAGGCCTTGCAAGTGCAGCCCGGTATTGGTTACCCAGCGATTATTCGCCCGTCCTTTACCATGGGCGGCAGCGGTGGCGGCATTGCCTACAACCGTGAAGAATTCGTTTCCATCTGCGAGCGCGGTTTGGATGCCTCGCCCACCAGCGAATTGCTCATTGAAGAATCCTTGTTGGGTTGGAAAGAATACGAGATGGAAGTGGTACGCGACTCAGCGGACAACTGCATCATCATCTGTTCCATTGAAAACCTAGACCCCATGGGCGTGCATACCGGTGACTCGATTACCGTTGCGCCTGCCCAAACCTTGACCGATAAAGAATACCAAATCATGCGCAATGCCTCCTTGGCTGTGTTGCGTGAAATCGGCGTGGACACCGGCGGTTCGAACGTGCAATTTGCCATCAACCCAGTAGACGGTCGCATGATCGTCATTGAGATGAACCCACGCGTGTCGCGTTCATCGGCCTTGGCTTCTAAAGCCACCGGTTTCCCTATCGCGAAAGTGGCCGCCAAATTAGCGGTGGGCTTTACCTTGGACGAATTGCGTAACGAAATTACCGGTGGTGCAACGCCGGCTTCGTTTGAGCCGTCTATCGATTACGTGGTGACCAAGATACCTAGGTTTGCCTTTGAGAAATTCCCGCAAGCCGATTCGCGTCTAACCACGCAAATGAAATCGGTAGGCGAAGTGATGGCCATAGGCCGCACTTTCCAAGAATCCTTCCAAAAAGCCTTGCGCGGTTTGGAAGTGGGCGTGGACGGTTTGGATGAAAAAACCACCGACTTAGACTTGATCACCAAGGAAATGGGTGTGCCTGGCCCCGAGCGCATTTGGTATTTAGCCGATGCCTTCAGAATGGGCATGAGCGTTGACGAGGTGTACGCCATCTCCAAAATAGACCATTGGTTCTTGGTGCAAATTAAAGATTTGATAGACCGCGAGCAAGCCTTAAAAGGCAAGCAGATCGCCGATCTGGATAAAGCCGCCATGCTGAAATTAAAACGCAGCGGTTTCTCCGATAGGCGTTTAGCCAGCTTGCTCAATACCG
>Ga0214168_1001262_pt1 | contig 10133 bp, 8 predicted proteins | sample LakMenepilimnion_FD_153002 | JGI IMG/M metagenome (GOLD analysis project Ga0214168, IMG submission 153002) | Freshwater microbial communities from Lake Mendota, WI - Practice 29OCT2010 epilimnion v4 | ecosystem: Environmental > Aquatic > Freshwater > Lake > Epilimnion/Euphotic zone | place: Lake...
CGTGTGAAGTCGATGTGTTTTCTGGAGAAAATGACGGGTTAGTCTTAGCAGAAATCGAGCTTACTAATGAGAACGAGCACTTTGAAAAACCCCAGTGGCTAGGTGAAGAAGTTACCGCTGACAAAAGATACTATAATGCTTATTTAAGCAAAAGACCTTTTTCAAAATGGTAGGGATTTAGTTGTCTACTTCTATTTTAACCAACATACTTCCGCTATTCTTATTACTAGCGATTTCCATAAATGCGCGTTTTGAAAGATCAATTTCACGTCCTCTAGAGAAAGGTCCGCGGTCAGTAATTTCGACTAAAACACACTGACCATTGGCTTCATTAGTAACTCTTACAATTGTACCAAAAGGCAATTTCCGGTGTGCGGCAGTATATTTTTTGTTACTGAATTTTTTTCCACTAGCGGTCTTTCTACCGTTGAATTTATCTGCATAATAAGAAGCATGTGCGCTTTTTTTGAATAATCTAAATTTGCCTTTAACAGCAATTACCGTATCATTAAAAATAATCTCTGGCTGCACTATCGCGGGATTTTCGATTGAAATCGTATCCTTTAGTACTGGTGCCTTACCCTTTTTCTTCGAACTAGATTGAGCACTGCCAAGAGTTACAAAACCCAATAAAAAGAATATATATATTGCTTTTCTCATGTAAGACTAATTTAATATTCCTTGAGTATTGATAACTATCACTGTTGAATTTGCGTTCAATTAAAACCACAATGCCCATGGTATTCTGGACAATATTAAAAGCAGTCCAATACCATAAAAAATGGCTATTGCTTTAAATTTGGCGTGATTTGCTTCCCCTTTTTTGTGCTTTGACCAGCCAATTGTAATTAGAGCGATTGCAATAATGTTGACTAAAGGATGCTCTAACGATGTTAAACGTAGTGCACTATCACTCATTTGTCCAAAAGAAGCTAATCCGAGCGGTGAAACTAGATACAATATCAGCCCGAAAACCAATTGTAAATGTGTTGCAATCAATGCTAAAAGCGCAAATTTTTTATCTTTCGGCCCAAATTCTTTCTTGGAGTTCATTCCAATAATGGAATTCAATATTGCAACAAATAAAGCTATTAACACTAAATACGCCCATCCTGAATGCGCTTTCTGAAGAATTTCGTACATTTCTTTTATTTTTAGGAATTCAAATATACATAAAAACCGTAAAAAAATACTTGACCTTCCTACGGATTTTTATATCAACGACTGCGGATTTTTTACTTATTCAAAAAATGCTCTAATAAAAACGCGGTCGAAGAATCATGCTGGTTTATTGTCTTAGAATTGATTTCGTCTAGAATGGAATTTGCTAATTGTTTTCCTAGTTCAACTCCCCATTGATCGTAACTAAAAATGTTCCATACAACTCCTTGAACAAAGATCTTATGTTCATAAAGAGCAACTAAAGAGCCTAACGACTCCGGTGTTAGTTTATTGATCAAAATGGTATTTGTTGGTTTATTACCCTCAAAAACTTTGAAAGGCAATAAATATTGTGCTTTTTCTTTTGAAATACCTTGCTTATCAAACTCCGCTTGGACCTGTGCTGCAGTTTTGCCATTGAGTAGTGCTTCTGTTTGTGCGAAAAAATTCGACATCAATTTATTATGATGGTCTTTATCTCCATATAACGGCTCCACAAAACCGATGAAGTCGGTTGGAATTAGTTTCGTGCCTTGATGAATTAACTGAAAAAAGGCATGCTGTGAATTGGTTCCTGGTTCACCCCAAATGATAGTTCCTGTTTGATAATTTACGCGTTGCCCATCTCGCCCAATGCTTTTTCCATTACTTTCCATAATCCCCTGTTGGAGGTACGGAGCTAGTTTTTGCAAATATTGCGTGTATGGGATCAGAGCCTCACTTTCAGCTCCAAAAAAGTTATTATACCAAATGCTTAAGAGCGCAAGAATAACAGGAATATTATCTTCAAAATTACTTGTTTTGAAATGCTCATCCATTTTATTTGCGCCTTTCAATAATGCCTCAAAATTATCAAATCCAACTGCCAAACTAATCGATAATCCGACAGCACTCCACAATGAAAATCTACCTCCAACCCAATCCCACATTGGAAAAACATTGTTTGCATCGATTCCGAATTCGGTTACATTCTTAATGTTCGTAGATACTGCGACAAAGTGTTTTGCAACATCTCCTTGTTTTGCCGATTGTAAAAACCATTGTCGGATGGTTTCTGAATTCGTTAAAGTCTCTTGCGTAGTAAAAGTTTTTGAAACAATAACGAAAAGCGTCGTTTCAGGGTTTATTTTCTTAAGAATTTCGTGAACGTGGTCTCCATCAACATTGGAGACAAAATGAACATCAAGATGGTTTTTGTAATACTGCAACGCTTCTACAACCATCGCTGGTCCTAAATCAGAACCTCCAATTCCAATATTTACAATATCTGTAAAAGGCTTACCTGTATAACCTTTTCGGGCTCCGCTAATAACTTCGTCGGTGAATTTTCTGATGTTTTTTTTGACTTCAAAAATCTCAGGAATCACGTTTATACCATCAACCTTAATGATGGCGGTGTCAGGTGAACGCAAAGCAGTGTGAAGTACCGCTCTATTTTCCGTTTGATTGATAAGATCGCCATCAAAATATTTAGAGATTGCCTCTTTTAGCTGCATATCATGAGCTAACTCCAGCAACAAACTAACGGTTTCCTTCGTGATATTGTTTTTTGAAAAATCAACCACGAAATCATTCCATTGAATATGAAATTGTTTTGTTCTTGTCGTATCATTTCGAAACATTTCTTTCATAGAATTGTGCTCCATGGTTTCAAAATGTGCTTTTAACTTATGCCAAGCGTGCGTGGATGTAGGATTAATTTGGTTTAATGCCATTTTTCTTTTGTTTTATTTGACGTGCAAATTTACAATTATGTTTGTAAATAAACGGTTAACAATTAGCCCAGATAGTAGTGAAAACTTTGCTGGGAAAAACAATTTTATTTTTGGAGGGAAAAGAGTGACCATAGGAACTCCTTTTACGTCTAAAAAATAACTTGTTTTAACAAAAAGTTGCAATGGATAGCTGGAAATAGCTGCCTAAAATCAATTCTTTACTTTCATTCGTGCAACACTATCCAATTCTCTTTTTAACGGTTTCATTTGGGTTAGAAAACGAGGTAAATTTCTTTTGTTCATTGGTTCTGAATTGGGTAATTTTAATCGCAAAGCATCGACCTGCGTTCCGTTTTTCCAAAATCGATAGCAAACGTGCGGTCCTGTAGCTAAACCAGTACTTCCTACTTTTCCAATTACATCTCCTTGATTTACTCTTTGTCCGCGTCGCACTAGAATTTTCGACATATGTAGATATTGTGTCGAATAGGTGCGGTCGTGTTTGACTTTGACGAAATTCCCATTACCTGCGGTAAATCCGGTTTGTTCAACTACTCCTGACGCTGTCGTCATGATAGGCGTGCCTGTTGGTGCAGCGTAATCCGTTCCCTTGTGCGCTTTCCAAATCATTTGAACAGGGTGAAAACGTGTTTTTGCAAAGCGAGACGTTATATTGACATACTTTAGAGGCGCTTTAAGGAAAAAGTTTTTGAGTGCTTTTCCTTCATCGTCGAAATATTCTAATTTTCCTGAGCCTTCATTTTGTTCGAAAGGGAACGCATAAATTGTTTTTCCTTTGTATTCGAAAAAGGCTGCTTTTAAGCTATCAACTCCGTCGTAAATCGTGTCGTCAATAAATCTTTCAGTGAAAGTGATTCCAAATTTATCGCCTCTTTTGAGTTTGAAGAAATCTATTGACCAAGCGTAAATCTTGGTAATTTTACTAGCTAAAGCGGGATCAACTCCTTCTTTTTCAATCGCTTCCGATAGCGAACCGTTTAGGCTACCTGCAATAGTTTTTCTTTTAAATGTTACCGGTCTAGTTCTCTTATACACCTTAATAGAATCTCTGAGGTTGATTACATAGTAACTCCCTTTGTCAGGTTGATACACAAAAGCTTGTAATTTTTTATTTCGGTCCTTAGATCTGAAAAGTGTATATGGTTTTCCTATTCTCATGATTCTGACATCAAAACTGTCTTTCACTTTCTCGATGATATCATATACTTTTAGATCCCCTAAGTTTTGTTGATCTACGATACTTCCGAATGTGTCACCGCTTTGAATGGTATCATTGGAGACATTAAAATCATTGTATTTGAAGCCAAATTTTTCTACAATTGGAATAGGTTTGCTTTCTTCAAATACAACTTCATCTCCCGACTTTTTGCAGGAAAACAATGTTATAATTAGAAAACCTAGAAGAAATATTCTTGTCAAAATATTAAAGTTGTGTGATTTAAGATTCAGCGCCCCAGTTTTTCAATTCCTCCTCAGACCATAATTCTGGAAAGAAAATTCTTCTTTGGTATTTTGGGTGCATGTATTTTTTCCAGTCGCTTCCACCAGTTGCCTCGCCAGTTCCTTGACCGCTTTCAATGTATTTCTTAGCAGCGTTGAGATGACCCATTACCCAAGTAATATTTACGGTGTGATCATAATGTCGCATTGCTTTGATCAGAGCAGGATTTTCTTGATCTAATTCAGGAAGCTGTTTAAATTTCTGCCACAAATTGATTGTGTTGAAATGCTCCATTTCTCTTAGAAATAAGCTTTTATACTTTCTTTCAAATTCTAGAATTAAGAATGATTTTTCTCCTGTTTCATGATCTTTCCCGGCCGCTTGCCAATATAGATGTTCAAAAGCATGTTCATAGGGTGTATTTCGATCTATTGTCGCTCGAAAGCGGTAATCGATAAGGTTAATCAAGTCGGTGGAAGCAAATTCGATTAATCGATATTGTGCGCTTTGGAAACCACTTGCTGGCGTTAGGGTGTTTCTAAACTTCATGTATTGTGCTACTTCCATTCCGTCTCCCATAATGTCAAATGACGTGGTAAGCATGTCAAAATAGCGACTAATGCGCATGAGTCTTTCAGTAAAAAACGCTGTTTGGGGCTTTTGATGGTTAGATATTTGGTTTATTTCCCAAAGAATCATTTTGAATAGTAATTCATTAACTTGATGATACATGATGAATACCATTTCATCGGGCAAGGTGGTTCTCTGCACTTGAAGATTTAATAGGGCATCCGTTTGTATATAATCCCAATAGGTTATTGGTTTTGCCCACAGCAACCCCTCGAGATGCGTTGCTGTTTTTTGATTGATTGCTTCAAACTTATCTTCTAGATTATCTAAGATTTCTTGATTAGTGTTGTTAATCTCCATTAGGTTTTGCTTTTACTTTAAATGTGTATTTCAGTCCTTTGAAGCCATCCAAATCTGCTTTAATTGAACCAACTGCTAGGCTTGCTTTTATGCGTAATGGTACTTTATTATCGTCGTTTGAAATCCAAACCGTTAAACTTTCTTCTTCTTTGAAGACTCTTCCAGACTGAACCAAAGGTCTAAAAATCATTGTCGAAACTATCCCGAATTTAGTTTCGATGTCTTCATAACCTAGAAATTTTAATTTGAATTTTGTAGATTCATTATCAAAAAACATATCAAGTGCGATCGATTCGCCGATTTTTAATTTGTCGACCGACGGGTAATTTCTAAGGTAATAAAAAGTAGAGACGATGTCTTGCGAATGAGGTGGAAAGGGAAAGGTTTTTTCTGTTCTATTTTTGTAATCTTTAACTAGAATTTTATTTGTTTCTTGATTGACAAAACCTTCTTGATTTTTTGTATAACCACCTTCGTTTATCTTTCGTATAAATTGATACGAATTACCCGTTTCCTTGTCGAAATAACTTTCGTAAAGATCGTCAACCCTGAAAAAAAACCTAGATAAGCCAGTGGTGTATCCTTTTCCGATTGCGTGATACACTTTCTTGTTATTTATTGTCGCTTCCTTTACTTCTAAAGTGGCATATCCCGCATTTACAAGACCGTAATGAATCCTAAATTTGAACCATTCGCCAGCATCAAATGCTCTTTCTTTCTGCGAACTAAACCCAAAGGTTAACGCGACAAGAACTAATACTAGAATTTTCTTCATTTTTTTTGGGAATTGATTTCGGGCCGAATTACAATATCTGTTCCAAATGTATTAAAACAAAAAAACTCAGTCAAATAATGACCGAGTTTTTATGCTATTAACCAACCAAAAAATATAAACTATGAATAATCTATATAAAAAAATCCAGAAACCACTCTTTCATTTTTGTTGGCACAAAGGTAGTTTGTTTTTGAAGTATCTCTATAAAAAAATAGACTTTAACAAGACATGTTTAATATCAACATCACTACATCGTTGTATTTTATTAATAATTCAAAAAAAATGACGAAACACTACAAAGTCCCTCTTTTTTCTTGTTCTCTTTCAATAGATTCAAAAAGCGCTTTAAAATTGCCGGCGCCGAAACCTTTCGCTCCCATTCTCTGAATGATTTCGAAAAACAAAGTTGGTCTATCTTCTACCGGTTTGGTAAAAATTTGAAGTAAATACCCATCTTCATCTGCATCGACCATAATTGCAAGCTTTTCAATGATGTTTAAATCTTCGTGCATCATTTTCATGTGTTCACCGAGTCGATTAGGAATATCTTCGTAATACGCCCGCGGTGGAGCCGACAAGAACTCGATTCCTCTCGCTCTCAATTCGGTTACAGTAGCAATGATATCATCTGTTGCAATAGCAATATGCTGCACACCCGAACCTTCATAAAAATCTAAATACTCTTCAATTTGCGACCGTTTATTTCCTTTTGCTGGTTCGTTAATTGGAAATTTTATTCTGCCATTTCCATTACTCATTACTTTACTCATCAAAGCAGAATATTCTGTGTGAATTTGCTTGTCATCGAAAGAAAGGAAATTGACAAATCCCATGACTTCTTCATACCATTTCACCCAAATATTCATTTGATTCCATCCTACATTTCCCACCATATGGTCTACATATTTTAGTCCAACAGAAGTTGGATTATAGTCCGATTTCCATTCTACATAACCCGGAAGAAAAGTTCCCTTATAGTTCTTACGTTCGACAAACATGTGTACAGTTTCTCCGTAAGTGTAGATTCCTGCTCGAACCACTTCGCCGTATTCGTCCTTTTCGACCACTGGTTCCATATAAACCTTTGCCCCACGTTTTGTGGTTTCTTCAAATGATTTTCTAGCATCTTCTACCCAAAGCGCAATGACTTTAACGCCATCGCCGTGTTTCTTAACATGATCTCCAATAGTAGAATCACTTGTTAAAGCAGTCGTTAGTACAAGTCGGATTTTATCTTGCTTCAAAACATACGAAGCGCGATCTCGAACTCCTGTTTCCAATCCAGCGTAGGCTAATGATTGAAAACCAAATGCTGTTTTGTAAAAATGCGCTGCTTGTTTGGCGTTTCCTACATAAAACTCTATGTAATCTGTTCCCATCAAAGGAAGAAAGTCTTGTGCTCCTTCGAATATTTTTTCGAGTCCGTACTCAACGGAAGTTACTTGTTTTGACATGATTTTTATTTTTTTAAGCTTCTTTTGTTAAGAATTATATTCTGTATAAACATTAAGGAAGCGAATTTCAATTAATTAAAAAAGTTGTTTTTATTTAGGATCCCTAGCCCTGATGGCAACGGCATCCTTTTGTGCGGTTGTTCAGCACAAAAGATATAGTGAACAGCAGGAAGTTGCTACTTCATATTATTCAACCCAAGATTTATAATATTTCCCATCGTCTAGTCCCATTGCTTCTTCTGTTACCATTAAAGGACGGAATGTATCAACCATTACGGCTAATTCACGCGTTTCGGTTTGACCGATACTGCGTTCCATAGCGCCTGGTGCTGGACCATGAGGAATGCCTTTAGGGTGTAATGTTATATGACCTTGTTCAATGTTGTTTCGCGACATGAAATCGCCGTCAACATAATACAAAACCTCATCACTATCGATGTTGCTATGGTTATAGGGCGCTGGAATTGCCTTTGGATGGTAATCGTACAATCGAGGCACAAAAGAGCACACTACAAAAGTGGCGGTTTCAAAAGTTTGATGTACTGGTGGCGGTTGGTGAACACGTCCTGTGATTGGTTCAAAATTATGAATTGAGAATCCGTAAGGAAAATTATAGCCGTCCCAACCAACAACATCAAATGGATGCGTCGCATAGACTACTTCGTGAATCATTCCCTCTTTCTTGATTTTGATGAGAAAATCACCTTTTTCGTCATATGTCTCTAGTTCTGTTGGCAACTTAAAATCTCGCTCGCAAAACGGTGCATGTTCAAGGTGTTGTCCAGATTCGTTTTTATAGCGTTTCGGTGTATAAAACGGCGCGAAAGATTCTACATAAAACAGGCGGTTTTCGACAGAATCAAATTCAATTTGGTAAATCATCCCACGAGGAATAATTAGGTAATCTCCGTACTCAAATGGAATATTCCCCATCATCGTTCGTAATTTCCCTTTGCCTTTATGAATGAAAATCATTTCATCTGCATCTGCATTCTTATAGAAGTAATTGGTAAGCGATTGTTGTGGCGCTGCCAATCCAATGGTACAGTCTTTATTGACTAACATGGGTTTTCTACTGTCAAGAAAATCAGCGCTAGGTTTTAATTCAAATCCTTTTAGCAACAACGACTTGATGTTCTTATCAACTGCTATTTTGGGTTCAACCGAATAAGATCTAACGATCTCTTTTACTTGTGTTGGTCGGTGTACATGATATAGGATAGAAGAGTGTCCGCTAAACCCCTCTGTCCCGAATAGTTGTTCGTAGTAAAAACCTCCGTTTGGCTTTTCGAACTGTACGTGTCTCTTGCTTGGAAAATTGCCGAGGTTATGATATATAGGCATGATTTAAAATTTTATAGTTATGATGAGATAGTTAACTGCTTTAACGCTATCCATCATTCTGGATTTCTCTTCATGAGAAAATGCAGATACTCTTTTAAACCCTTCCAATTTGTTTTCATAAGTGTGAGCTTTATTTGTTATAGGTCACTTATGGCATCGCCTTTTTCTAAAATGAAACTTAAACTTAAGGCAATTTCACAGTAACAAATATCGTAAAAAAACCTTTTTTAATGATAATATCGAAAGGATATTTTTTGTCTAATAAAAAAAGGCACTTTTAGTAATAATGTACTAAAAGTGCCTTTTGCCATGTTCTAAGAATTCTATTCTTCAGGATTGTTTAATTTACTGTGTTTCTTGCCATAAAAAAAGTAGATTACTAATCCGATTGCAAGCCAAAGCAACAATCTTAGCCAGTTGGTCCAACCTAGGCCATAAATCATTGCCAAACAAACAACAATGCCGAGAATTGGAATCAAAGGAACGAATGGTGTCTTAAATTCACGTTTCATGTCCGGTTCTGTTTTTCGTAAAACAATAACAGAAAAACAAACTAGTATGAAAGCGAATAGTGTTCCAATACTTGTCATATCTCCCACAATATCACCAGGGATAAATGCTGCGAATAGTCCGACTATTACAAGAATTGCTAAATTTGCTTTATAGGGTGTTTTGTATTTAGGATGCAAGTCTCCGAATGCTTTTGGCAACAAACCATCTTTCCCCATTGCATAAAAAACCCTTGATTGACCTAACAACATGACCAAAATTACGGAAGAAAATCCAGCAAGAATGGCTACTGTTACGAACTGTGCTAACCATTCATATCCTATCATGTATTTATTAATTGCAAATGCAACTGAAGCTTCTTTACCACCTGTTCTAAAATCTTCAACAGTTGCTACTCCTGTTAAAACATGCGCAAACAAAATATAAAGAATGGTACAAATCGCAAGTGATCCCAATATTCCTATCGGCATATCTCGTTTCGGGTTTTTGGTTTCTTGAGCTGCGGTGCTCACGGCGTCGAAACCAATAAATGCAAAAAACACCGTTCCTGCGGCACCAAGTATCCCCATAATACCACCATAGTGATGTCCGATCCCTTGATCATCAGTATAAGTTCCAACTTCTGGAATGTATGGTGTGTGATTAACTGGATTGATAAAATGCCAACCCAAAACGATGATCAAAACTACAATTGTTACTTTCACAACAACAATTAATCCGTTGACAAAAGCTGATTCTTGTGTTCCTTTTATAAGGAGTAAGCTAATAACCCCTACTATAAA
>Ga0214168_1001266_pt1 | contig 10124 bp, 8 predicted proteins | sample LakMenepilimnion_FD_153002 | JGI IMG/M metagenome (GOLD analysis project Ga0214168, IMG submission 153002) | Freshwater microbial communities from Lake Mendota, WI - Practice 29OCT2010 epilimnion v4 | ecosystem: Environmental > Aquatic > Freshwater > Lake > Epilimnion/Euphotic zone | place: Lake...
GCTGCCGTCGCTTCCGCCGCCGTACATGCTGCAGAAATTGGAACAACTCTGGCATCTGGTGCATCTCATTGGCATCGAGAAAATATTGATAGAGATATCTTGAAAAGGATTGCCATACCGGGCGGCATCGGGGCCATCTTGGGAGCAACATTTCTCTCTAATATAGATTTATCGGGCGGCAAAATATTCATCTCAACCCTTTTGCTTCTACTTGGCTTGGTACTTCTTTACCGCAATATTTTCGTGCCTACGACAGCTAATATCGCCGAAATTACAAACCCCAAATACCTCACATTTCTAGGCGCAACTGGTGGCTTTGTCGATGCTGCCGGCGGAGGTGGCTGGGGTCCGATAGTTACGCCAACGCTATTAGCTACTACTCAGACTGAGCCAAGAAAAGTTATCGGCACTGTCTCGGCTGCTGAATTTGTCGTAGCCATATGTGCAAGCCTGGGTTTCTTGCTGAATATAAATAGATTAGATATTGATTGGTCGGCAGTCGGCGGTCTTGCATTGGGTGGAGTTTTAATGGCACCCGTGGCTGCAAAGTTAGTTAGCTGGATGCCTCGCCGGCAACTCGGAATTGTAGTAGCTGTCGCAATTATCTTGCTCAATGCCGTAAGACTCCTAGGATTCTAATGAAGAAGAAAGTCTATTTACATGTCGGCTTTCACAAGACTGGCACAACTGCCATTCAAGAATCACTTTTTTCTCACTCTGATCAACTTAGAAACTTAGGTATTAATTACGCAACCAAAAAAGGAAAAGCAAACCATCGAGAAGCATGGGCGCTAAGTGAAAGATACTGGGGTTGGAAAAAACGTGGTGGCGAGAAGACTTCGATAGTTGAATGGCAGAAGAGAGTCAAAAATCTTAAGGCTCAAAAGATTGATTCAGTGATAAGTAGCGAATTTTTCAGTGAAATAAATGATGATCAACTTAATTTAATGGCTAATGATTTAAAAGGTTTTGATGTCGAAGTAATCTTTACGATTCGGCCCCTAGCTAAATTATTAGGTTCTTCTTACCAGCAGTATTTGAAATATGGAATCAAGGCTTCTTATGAAGAATGGTTGGAAGATATTTTCCATAATTCTGAGAAACCAAAATTCACACCTACATTCTGGAAGCGACACCGACATGAAGAAGTAATATCTCGTTGGGCCAAAGCTTTCGGAAATCAAAAGATTCATTTAGTGGTAGTTGATGAGTCAGAGCCCGACTTACTTTACGACTCTTTCAATAAGATTTTGAAGTTACCAGCTGGAACTCTCAAAGAAGTTAAAGGCCTAGGTTCTAATAGATCTTTAAATTACCCGGAGATAGCTCTTTTATTAGCCATAAACAAGGCTTTTCCTAAAGACCGGGCCTGGAGTGACTATGAAGTATTTATCCGTGAAGGTTCAATCAGACATCTCACTAACCAGATTCAACTTGCCGGCCTGGGCACAAAATTGCTCACTCCACAGTGGGCAGTGGATGAAGCAGCAAAACTTAGCTCTAACAGTATTGCCAAAATAAATGATCTCGGAATCATAATTTATGGTGACTTGAGCAAGTTAAACAGCACTTCGATTCCGATTGGAGTTAACAGTGAAATCTCGGAAATTCCAATAGATATTGCGGTCAATGCTTTATTGGCTTTTGATAAGACGAAAGTAATTAACAAGTACTCGACTAAAGAAATCTTTAATGAAGCTGTAAAGCGTTTAAAGCGGATTGTTAGGAAATTTTTAAAGCTTACTTAAGTCCCTTATTGGCTCTGTCTAGATCGTCTTGGAAATCAACTTCAACTGCGAAAAGATCAGAAATGTCGATTGGCTCCATTTTTAGGCCGTGTTTTTCAATTGCTAACTCAAGTCCACGCTCGAAATAATCTTGCTCTCCACATGCGTCTAACTGGGTAATTACATCAGCTTTCTCACGGCTAGAAATAAAGTTGATCCCGACTGCTTCGCCCAACGCACCTTTAACGGTTTTAGATAGTTCCTTAATGTATCCCTGTGCATCTACTGTGTACTTAACTTCTTCATCAGCAGTAGCAGAGGTATTGACGCAAACAAAAGATTTATCAGCAGCAATGCGGTCAGCTACTCGCTCAAGAACTTTGTGATCAAAAACCACGTCGCCGTTTAGCCAAAGAACACCACTTTCTTGGCTAGCACGAAGTGCACGCAAAAGACTCTTCGAGGTATTGGTTTGATCGTAGATCTCGTTGTATACGAAAGAGGCAGTTGGGTGAGCTTCCATGATCATTTCGAGTTTAAAGCCAACAACAACGGTTACGCGCGCTTTATCGCCAAAAACAGTCTGCACATTTTCCATTTGTTGCTGCATAATCGAGCGACCATCAGAAAGTTGCGTCAAAGGCTTTGGCCAAGGCTTACCTAAACGAGTGCCCATGCCTGCGGCCAGGATTACAACTTGAATCGCCATTTTTACCTCTTCTTGTAAAGCGAGATAGTCTTAATTTCATCTCTCAACACGATAGATTACAGGTTGTGAGCGTAAATCTTCGGACTCTTGTCGTTAATAAGAGCACAAAGATCTCGGAAATCATTGAAATCTTTAGCGAAAGCAACACCGATCTCTTATTGGTCGATGAAAATGCAATTATCACCAAGCCCCACTTGGAACTTCTAACTGATTACCCGCGTTCAACAACAACAGCACTTGTCGCACCAATCTTCCATGGCGATGTTCGGGTTACCGGTGATCGAGTGGCTGGGGCTAGCTCGAAGTTTCATAACCTAGAAGATGGAAATAACACCTTTGTTGGAATTTTACGGTTATCACAGAATCAACGAGAAGCGATAGTCACAACTTTAACTGAGGTAAAAAACAGTGAAGCTTATGGTGAGGCAATTGATTTAGTTTTGGTAGCGCTAGTTCGTGCAGCGATAGTTGTTTCACCAGCTTCGCTAACAGGTGCACCATATATTCGAAGTGCAGATGAAAGCGCAAAAGCTAAAGTTCAAGAGGAAATAAATGGTTTAAATATTGCACGTTTGCGCTTAAAGATGGCCAACCGTGCAAATGATGGTTTCTTCTCGGTATTTGTTTTGCGTAAGTTCTCTAAGTTATTTACTTGGGCTGCGGTGCGCCTCAAGATGACACCAAATCAAGTTACGTTGATTTCATTCGCAATTGGTTTGCTTTCGGCATATGAATTTAGCCGCGGAACTTTTTGGACAATATTTACCGGTGCAATTTTGCTACAGCTCAGCATTATTATTGACTGTGTTGATGGCGAACTAGCTCGATACACCCGCCAATTTTCAGCACTTGGCGCCTGGCTTGATGCCATCACTGATCGCATCAAGGAATACCTAGTCTTCTTTGCTCTGGCATACGGCGCAGCTAAAAGCGGCAGGGACCTTTGGATACCGGCCATGTTTATGATGGTCTTCCAAACCTTTCGTCACCTCTCTGATTACAACTTTGCGCGTATTAATAAGGTGCGCAGTACAAACCTGCCTATCATTGACTTTAATCAAGCATCCGATGGGTTCATACCTGTCGATAAAGTTAAGAAATCTAGAATTGAATATTGGGCTAAGAAAGCACTTCAGTTCCCAATTGGCGAACGTTGGTTAGTAATTAGCGTTGCGTCCATTATCGGCGGAGCCGCTTTTACCTTCACAGTAATGCCAATTTTGGCGCTTATCTCAATCGTTTTGATATTCCGCTCGCGAGTCAGTAAATCTCGAACCTGGCCAAAGCTGCGCGTGAATAAGAACTTAATTGATGACCAACTAGATTTCTTCAAGAATGAAAATTCTTCTAATCGTTTTGATTGGCTAGAACCATCAATCTTGCGCGCTCTTGAAGGTGCCATCTTTATTTGGGCAGTTGTGGCAACAGACTTAAATCGACCAGCTGCCTTCTTATTGCTATTTGCCATTCTTTTTGGCCATTATGACAATATGTATCGTGCTCTTCAAGGTGAACATAAACCAAAGTGGTTAGCCATCGCTGGTGGATTTATCCTAGGCCGAGTCACTCTCCTTGGAATATTCTTAGTACTCGGTTGGTCCATCGTTCCGCTAGTTTGGTATTTTGGTCTGCTCTTCTTTGTAATTTCATCTATCCAGTGGATAGCCGGACATAAAGCGCGGGGTAATTAAATGCAAGCTCGTCCAGCACGTCCAACCATTGCGCAAATTCGTGAAATATCGCAACCACCCTCAGTCACTGGTCGATCAAATGCCGAACACTGGATTGCAGACCTCTACCTTCGTAAAATTTCGCCATATGTAACTCGAATTCTGCTGCGCACCCCAATCACTGCAAATGGCGTTACTTGGCTAATGATTTTGGTGGGCGCTTCAATTGGCCCAGCTTTATTGATTCAAGGTTGGATTGGAATCGCGTTAGCTTTACTTTTGAGTCATAAACAAATGTTGATTGATTGCTGTGATGGCGAAGTCGCTAGATGGCGCGACACCAAGTCACCAATGGGAATTTTTCTCGACAAGCTGGGCCACTACGGTGCCGAAAGTTTGATTCCAATCTGTTTCGGCCTGAGATTGGCAGACTGGCCAAATCAACCAATAACTTCAAGCATTTATCCATACCTAGGTGCGTTGCTTGCAGTTCTAATCATTATTAATAAAGCACTTAATGATGCGGTACATGTGGCACGTGCATTCTCTGGATTGCCAAAACTTGAAGATGCCAAAGGTGTTAATTTGCCTCGCAAAGGATTACTTCGGTTAGCTCGTAAAGCCTTCAATTTCTTGCCCGCACATCGAATCTTCCATTCAGTTGAATTCACCATGTATGTCGCAATCTTTGGCAGTTTTGCCATTTCACTGCAAATTGCTTTGATTATTGCGCTATTCGTAACTGTCGGCCATATTTTGGCGATCACAACGTCTGCCAAGCTGCGTAATAACTAGCCACATACGATAAATTTGCCCTCTAACTAGGCTGCAGAAGAGGAAAATTAACGATGAAAGTTATCTTGTGGAACTTGCGCAAGAGCTTGCTCGAATTATTTCCTAATAACAAACTTAGATTGATTCTAATCAGCCTTTCATTATTAGCCGCTTCTATTTCAGTTTCAGAGCTTTTAGTCGCAAAATTCTTTACTGAAATTATTTTGCATGAGGGCGAACTTTCTAGAACAGAGCTAATAATCTTTGTAGTTTCGTTCTTTTTATTTTATGGAATAACTCGCGCGGGTCAATTTTTTCAACGCATTTACCGGTTAAGAGTTTTTGAGAAAGCATTCAAGGCTAGTGATAGCGAGATTACTAATTTTCAAGATAATTGGCGCTGGTCCTTAGCAATTGAGTTAACTAACATTCTGGCAACTTTGACTCAATTAGGTGTAGTCGTCATATTCTTTATCTACTTTAACCCAGTATTTGGTTTAGTAGATCTGATTATAGTGTTGATAGTTCTTCAGTTAGTCGGTCGTATATTTGCTAAACAAATCAAAGAACAGCGAAACTTTGCAAATGCTCGCAAGCTGAAAAAGAAAGTTTCACCAGCTGACAAATTTAGAACCCGAATTAAATCTGGCGAGGTAGGAATCTTATATTCAGGCGTTGCAATGATTGTTTTGCTCGGCCTACTTCTGTATTTAAGCTATCAAGGTGAAATCAGCCCAGCTAATACCGTGGTTCTTTTCTTTGGTCTGAGATTGCAGAATTCAGGTCTCTCGAGCATGTCAACCAGCCTGATGAGATTCGCAAGGGCTCGTACGCATAGTGAGTAACGAACTTTTAACTATTGGGTTTTCGACGCTTTCCGAACGCATAAATAATATTGAACCCCCACGCGTAAGCGTTCCGCATAAGGTTTTCATCTCTATTCAAGACCCGCATAATTCAACTGAGCCACTACCGAGCAACTTTAAATTCGATTCAATTAAATCCGCTGAACTTGGCGTCGCCAAGAGCAGAAATACCGTGCTTCGTAACGCCGAAACTAAGTACTTGCTATTTGCCGATGACGAAATCGTATTCTTAGATCGAGGAGTCAAGTCAGCTGTTGCTTATCTAGAAGCACATCCGGAATGTGACCTAGTTTTAGCGCAAGCAATTGATACCACTGGCGCACTTCGTAAGCGCTATTCGAAGAAGAAAGTTCAGTTGACTAAGTTCAACTCAGCGAAAGCTGCCACCTACGAAATGATTGTGCGCGTCGAGAGTATTAAATCTAAAGATGTTTACTTTGATGAGAAATTCGGTGCTGGCGTAAGCAACTACATCGGCGATGAATACATCTTTATTACCGACTTACTTAATAAAGGTGGAACTGCGATCTTCTTGCCAATCACAATTGCAATCCACCCGAAAGATAGCTCGGGAAGCCTTTGGGGTACTGAGCGGGATCTATTGGCGCGAGCACAGGTATTCCAGCGGGTATTTGGATCATGGGCGCCAATAGTTCGAGCAGCTTTTTACTTTAAGAATTATGGCAAGACTAATGGACTTCGTAATTTCAAAAAGTTTGTGCGCGGAAAGATTTAGTCGCGAAGCGCTTTAGCTAAAGATCTAAAATCTTCAACCAAAATATCAATTTCGGTTTGGCCATGTGCCAATGAAATTAACCATTGCTCATCAAGTCCCGGAGGCGTGATGATTCCGCGGTTTAGCGACCATAACCAAGAGAGTTCAGCGACTTGGAAATCAGTTGCTTTGTAATCGCGGTAGTTGCGTACTGGAGTTGTAGACCAAGTAATACAGCCCTTTACGCCAAAACCAACAGTATGCGCAGGCAAGTTGTATTCATCAATAATTTCATTGATGCGCACCAATGCTTGTTGATTTAACGCTTCGGCTTTTCCTAAAGCTTCAGGGGTACAAATTTGATCAATTGCACGAATTCCTGCCATCGCAAGTGGGTTTCCGTTAAAAGTACCGAAGTGGCCAAGTCGACCATCGGTAACAGCTTGCATGTATTTTTCTTTTCCACCGAAGGCAGCAACTGGAACGCCGCCACCAATAGATTTAGCAAGCGTAATTAAATCTGGTTTAACCCCAAGACGCTGAGCAGCACCCTGGTAACCAGCAGTTAAGCCAGTTTTTACTTCGTCAAAGATCAAAATGATTCCATATTGATCACAAAGCTGGCGAACAGATTCGAGGTAGCCAGCATCTGGCAACACGATTGCGATATTTTCGAGAACTGGCTCGAGAATAAAGCAAGAAATTTTGTCAGCGTGTGCTTGGAATACTCGTTCAAGGGATTCGATGTTGTTAAACGGCACAACATAAACATCGCCCGGATCAGTTCCGATATTTGGAACTGGCGTTGGATCATTAGCATCGCCAACTTGCGACAAACTTGGCTTACAGGAAACCATTAATGGATCGAATGAACCGTGGTATCCGCCTTCAAGTTTTACGACCGCATTCTTGCCAGTGTATGAGCGCGCTAAACGCACTGCATACATAGTTGCTTCAGTACCAGAGTTTGCAAAACGAACTTGATCAATTGCAAAGCGCTTACAGATTCGTTCGGCTGCATCACGAGAAATTGGTGAAGGAGTTACAAAAAGCATTCCTTCGGACAGTGAATTCTTAATTTCTTCAACCACTACTGGATTTAAGTGACCGGCAAGCATTGCGCCAAAGCCCATCGACATATCGAGCAACTTGCGACCATCAACATCGGTCATGTAGGCGCCTTGCGCTGAAGCGATGGCAATTGGGTATGGGTCCCAGTGCTGGAAGCTAGATGTCACGCCCATAGGCATGGTCTCTTTAGCAACCGCATTTTCGATTTCAGATTTGCCAGTTCCTTCTTTAAAACGAGCCCATTCTTGGTCTAACAGAGCGGCGACTCGAGTTTTGGAGACTGGCGTTGATGTTGCAGGAACAGATCTAAACGTTTGCGGATGATTCGCAGTGGTTTTCATTTTTTGCACTTTCGACTTCAAGACGATCCTGAAGCCCCTAGTGCCTTACTCCCAACAAATTTTGTTACTTAGGCAGTTTAGCCGTTTATAACTTTTAAGCAACGGGAGCGCTCGTTCACGCGTGGTTTATCGTGTGTTTTCATAAATTTAACTTGATTTAGATAGGGTCTAGATATGAAAAATACTCTAAAGACCCGCAAAAAACTGAGCTTCGGCATTTTCGCCGTTGCCGCCACTCTATTGGTAACGATGGTTACTCCAATCGCACAGGCAAACGTTGTTTACGCAAAGCCTGCTGCACCGACAAATGTCACCTCGTATTTATGGAAAAACGGCATTATGGTTAAGTGGACGCCAGCAGAGGCAACTCCAGCTATCACACACTATGTAGTTTCAGCCGGTTCAGGTTCATGCCCTGTAATGATTGCGGCAAATGGCCGTTCATTTGTAACCATGCCAGTTGTAATCGGCCAACCTGGTGGAACTCCAGTTGTGCAAGCAGTCAATGCTTACGGTTTCTCTGCAGCTGCTAAGTCAAACAAGTCTTACACCGCGGAAGAACTCGCAACTGTTGTATCACCTTCGAACATCAAATCAGTTCAAGTTCTGCAACTCAGCGACTTGCACGGTGCCATTGAGGCTAGTTCATCAAACATTGGTGCTGCAGTTTTAGCATCTGCTTTCGCAAACGATCGCAAGAACACTGCTGCCACCGTCACACTTTCAGCAGGTGACAACATCGGTGCAGCGCCACCTATTTCAACTGAGTTTGAAGAAATGCCAACGATTGAAGCAATGAACTTAATGAAGTTCGATGTTTCAGCTTTTGGAAACCACGAACATGATCGCAACTTGGCGCACGTGCAAAAAGTTATTGGTGCATCTGATTTCGAGTGGGTCACATCAAACTACGGTGACTCATCCCTTGCTGTGCTTAAGTCAGGTACCAAGGCTGCCAAGAGCTACCACATTGTCGAGCGCGGTGGCGTGAAGATCGGCATCGTTGGTGCAAATACTGAAACCACTATCGAGCAAGTATTCCCAGGTAACTTGGATTACACCGATGCAGCTGGCGTTAAGCGCACTATTGAAATTCAAGCCGGTGTTGATGGAATCAATGCAGCAATTGTGGCCGCCAAGAAAGCTGGCGCTGACTTAGTAGTTGCAGTCATTCACCAAGGTTGGTCTGAAAATGCTGGCGGAGTAGCAGTTGGCATACTCAACGATATGGCCCCGCAAATCAAGGGTGCTGCAGCAATTTATGGTGGCCACAGCCACCAGACTTTCACCTCTGTAGTTCCAGGCGCTCGGGCAAATAATGGAACTCTGGTTGGTCAAACACTTAATGCAGGCGTTGAATACACCAGATCACAGATCTGCGTAAATACAAGTTCAGACAAAGTACTGGGTTCATCAATTGAATTGATCAAGAAAGCTGACGTAGCGAAAGTTACAGCAGATGCTGACACTGCTGCGCTAGTTAAGAAGTACAAAGATCAAATGACTAGCAAGCTAGATGTGAAAATTGGCTCGGTATCAGGCACATTCCCACGTGGTGGAACACCTGCAGTTGAACGCTCTGGTGAAAATCCAATGGGTATTTACATCGCAGATCTACTACGCGCTAAGTACAAGACTGACTTTGTGCTAACTAATGGTGGCGGAATTCGAGATACCTTCCCAGCTAGAACATATGCGCCAGTAGATAAAACCTTAGTTCGTACTGGTACCGGCGCACTTGATGTAACACTTGGAGATGCACTCACTGTTTACCCATTCGGTAATCAAGTTGCAACAACAGTTGTTACTGGTGAGAACCTATGGAAAGCACTAGAAAATGGTGTTGGCGGAAACTATCCAGGCGATGGTCGATTCCCACAAATTTCTGGTTTCAAGTTCACCTTTGATCCAACTAAGGCAGTCGGAAGTCGCATCGTTTCGGTAACTAAGAACGATGGAACTGCAATTGCCAAAGATCAAACTGTTTACACCCTGACAACTCTTGACTTTATTGTTTACGGTGGTGACGGATATCTCAATGTATTCTCGCCATCAAAAGCCCAAGTTAGGGATGCGCTACTAGATGTATTTGTTAATGCACTCAAGGCTGATCTAGCTGCTGGAAAGGTCACTCAACTCCCAGCACTTGATGGTCGTGTTAAGAAAGTTTCTTAACAGTAAAAGAACTGCTTAGAAATCAGGGGTACATCCAAACGGGTGTGCCCCTGATTTATTTTTACGCGATACACTC
>Ga0214168_1001267_pt1 | contig 10123 bp, 9 predicted proteins | sample LakMenepilimnion_FD_153002 | JGI IMG/M metagenome (GOLD analysis project Ga0214168, IMG submission 153002) | Freshwater microbial communities from Lake Mendota, WI - Practice 29OCT2010 epilimnion v4 | ecosystem: Environmental > Aquatic > Freshwater > Lake > Epilimnion/Euphotic zone | place: Lake...
CAAGCTAGTAGGTAAATGACTGTTTTCGCCACTTAAAAAAACGTCTACTTGTCCATATTGTTGCAAATAGGGTAGTAGTTCTACCGCCCTGCTAATATGGCCATTGCCGGTGGCTTGTACTGCGTAAAATATTTTCATCTACTGGGCTATTAAGCTATTAAAAAACAAAGCAACGTCTTTGGTAAGTACGTTTAGTTCTGGTAATTTATTTTCTGCACTTAAAATAGGCACCACTTTTGCAGCTTGCTCTTTTTCGTTGTATTGGTGAATATTCCATTCGCCATTTACATATTCTAGTGCCGTTAAATTTTCGATCCAGTCACCACTGTTTAAATACATAACTGATCCGTGCTCATTGGTTACCATTCTTTTTTGCGGCTGATGGATATGACCACATATTACATAGTCGTAACCCTGCTGTATAGCCAGTTCTGCGGCTGTTTGCTCAAAATTACCAATCCAAGAAACCGCTTTTTTAACGCTATTTTTTACCTTTTTACTGAAGCTCATTTTTTCTTTACCCATTAATTTCAGGGCCCAGTTAATAGCGCTATTAAGCATAATTAAAAGGTCGTAGCCATGGCCACCAAGTTTAGCAATTATTTTGGCGCTGCCTTTGGTGGTGGCATCAAAAATATCACCATGAAAAATCCAAGTTTTTTTACCATCTAATTCAAGTACCACTTTATCGGTTAAGGTAAAGCCACCCATTTCAAGGTCTGTGTAGCGGCGAAGGGCTTCGTCATGGTTACCTGTTATGTAGTATACTTTGGTGCCCTTGCTTAATAAACTAAAAATTTGCTTGATTACCTGCATGTGTGCAGCCGGAAAATAATGCTTCTTAAACTGCCAGATATCAATGATATCGCCGTTTAAGACCAATACTTTGGGTGCTACACTTTTTAAATAGGTTACAATTTCTTGGGCGTGGCAACCAAATGTGCCGAGGTGTAAATCACTTAGAACGAGAACATCAATGCCTCTTTTTTCCATTGTGTAAGTTTGTCAAAGTAATAACTCTAATATGAACAAATCTTTACCGCTATGTTAACAAATTGTAACTTTAAACTCGGTCACAATGCTTTGCATGTTTAGTTTAGTAATATCGCATACCACTAATTGTAATGATTTATGCCTAAGTATTCCTACATACCTCGCGATTTAAGTTGGTTAAGTTTTAATGGAAGGGTGTTGCAAGAAGCCAACGACCCATCGGTGCCTTTAAAAGAGCGTATCCGTTTTTTAGGCATATTTTCTAATAACCTCGATGAGTTTTTTAGGGTGCGTGTTGCTACTTTAAAGCGCATGATTGAATTTAAAGGAAAGGGCAAGAAGCTTGACATGCATTTAGAGCAGCACTCGCAAAGTATTTTAGATGAAATACAAACCATTGTACTCGAACAACAAAATGAGTTTAACCGTATTTGGAAAAATATTGTCAGAGACTTAAAAAAAGAAAATATAACGCTGGTAGATGAAAAGCATTTAACCAAAGAGCAGCAGATTTTTGTAACCAAGTTTTTTGATGAGCAGGTGCGTGGTAATGTAATACCCCTAATGGTTGAGTCGATTAATGAAATGCCTTATTTGCGTGACAAGAGCATTTATTTAGGCATTGTAATGCGCAAAAAAAATAGCGCTTACAAAAGTAAGTATGCTTTAATTGAAGTGCCTGTTTCTGCAATTGGTAGGTTTGTGGAACTTCCCACAAAAACGGGTGGGCATCAAATTATTTTACTAGAAGATATTATTAGGTTTAACCTCCCACTTATTTTTTCTTATTTCGACTCTGATTATTTCGAGTCTGCTATTTTTAAAATCACCAAAGATGCAGAAATAGATATTGATAATGACCTTGCGAGTAGCCTCATCGAAAAAATAGAAAAAGGGTTAAAGAACAGGCGTAAGGGAAAGCCCGTTCGTTTTGTATATGACAGAGAAATGGACGCCGGTTTACTCGATTATTTGATTAGACGGTTACAGCTCACTCAAAAAAGTAATATAATTCCCGGAGGGCGTATTCATAATTTTAGACACTTTATGGATTTTCCAGACCTAGTTATGGAAAAAAGTATCCGTAAAGCTTCATTAACCCATCCTGATTTGGTTAAAAGTATACGCGTAACGGATGTGGTGTTACAAAAAGATGTGATGTTACATTTCCCTTACCATAGTTTTAATTCGGTGATTGATTTACTGAGGGAAACTGCGATGGATCCAGATGTGCTCTCAATTAAAATTACTGCGTACCGTTTAGCGCCTGCTTCAAAAGTGATTAATGCGCTTATCAATGCGGCACGAAATGGAAAGGCCGTAACGGTGATGCTTGAAGTAAAAGCCAGATTTGATGAAGAAGCCAATTTAGAATGGAAAGACGTATTGGAAGAGGAGGGTATTACTGTTTTATATGGCATACAAAATATGAAAGTGCACGCCAAAGTTTGTGTCATTAAAAAGCGTGAAAAAAATAAAACGGTACAATACGGCTTTGTAAGTACCGGTAATTTGCATGAAAAAACAGCTCGTGTATATGGTGATCATTGCTTACTTACCAGTAACCGCAATATCATGGCCGATATTAATAAAATATTTCAATTTTTAGAGCATCCCGAAAAAGGATACGGCCCACTTTTAAGCTGTAAAACGCTTGTGGTTTCACCTATTTCTATGCGACCAACCATTGTAAGCTTAATCAACCACGAAATTAAAAATGCAAAAGCGGGAAAACCTGCTGCGATTACCATAAAATTAAATTCGTTGAGTGATGTGGATTTAATTAAAAAACTAAATGACGCTGCGGTTGCGGGGGTAACTATCAATATGATTGTGCGTGGTATTTTTTGCGCCTCTGTCGACCATAAAAAATTTAATGCAAAGCCCCGTGCCATCAGTATTGTTGATGAGTATTTAGAGCATGCACGTGTAATGATATTTAGTAATGGTGGCAAAGAAAAAGTATTTATTTCTAGTGCTGATTGGATGGTGCGTAATATTGATCACCGGGTTGAAGCGGCGGTTCCCATACTTGATCCTGCCATCAAACAGGAATTACAAGATATTATCCACATTCAGTTGCAGGACAATGTGAAGGCGAGGGTGCTCGACAGTGCTTTATTAAATAACTATGTACCTTTGGGGTCTAGAAAAAAAATACGCTCTCAGATTGAGACTTATTTATACCTCCAACAGAAAACGAACCGTAAATAGTGAAGTTAGCCGCCATTGATATTGGAAGTAATGCCGCCCGACTATTAATTAGTGAAGTGACCAAACAACCAAAACAGGATCCTGTATTTAATAAAGTTAATTTAGTGCGCGTGCCACTCAGGCTTGGCTTTGATGTTTTTGAAACTGGTGAAATATCTAAGCCAAAAGTTAAAATGTTGATGCAAACTTTAAAAGCCTATCAGCATTTATTAGAGGCTTACCAAATAAAGTATGTATATGCTTGTGCAACCAGTGCTATGCGGGATGCAAAAAATAGCAAAGACATTATTAGAAAAGTGAAACTCGAAACCGGGATCGAAATTAAAGTGATATCTGGTCAGGAAGAAGCATCTTTTATTTATGAGAACCATGTGGCCGAAAATCTAGATACCGATCACTCTTATTTATACATTGACGTGGGTGGCGGTAGCACCGAGCTTACTTTTTTTGCAAACGGGGCACTTGTTTCTAAAGAGTCCTTTAATATTGGTACCATCAGGCTCCTTAAAAATCAGATCAAGGAAAAAACTTGGGATGATATGAAGGAATACGTGAAAAAAAATATCAAAAGTGAGCTCCCATCTATTGCCATTGGAAGTGGAGGAAATATTACAAAAATATTATCTATGAGTAAAACCAAAGAGGGTAAGCCCCTTGCTTTGGATCTTCTCAAAGACTATTATAAAGAGCTTTCTAGTGTTGATTTAGAGGACCGTATGCATTTGTACGGCCTCAAAGAAGACCGCGCCGATGTGATTGTGCCTGCCTTACTTATATATATACAGGTAATGAAATGGGCCAATATTGACGCTATTTATGTGCCTAAAATAGGCCTAGTGGATGGCCTCATCCACCACCTGTATGATCAGGTTGGTAACATTCCGGTAACATAGAGGTAACACTCTGTTAACATTGGCGTAACAATGCCGTAATACGCCAAAACTAGTTTTGCTTCATAAAAGAAATACCCAGTGAAGCAATTATTATCTATCGTTTTTTTACTAGCAATTAGTAGTTCATTATTTGCTCAAAAATCTAGAATTGTTGGTAAAGTTACCAATAGCAAGAATGAAGGATTAGCGAGTGTAACTGTAAAATTATCAGGTGCTGCAACTGCCATGACCAGAACAGACGTGGATGGCCGTTTTTCTTTTGTTGTAGAAGTTCAAAAAAAATATACCCTTACTTTAAGCTACGTAGGTTACGAAGAAAAAACAATTGATGAAGTAACCGTTGCAAAAGCGGGGGAGGAAGAAACCGTAAATATTATTCTAAACGAAGGCGGTAAAGTTTTAACTGATGTAGCGGTAAAAGCTACTGCCAGATCTACAACTGCCAAAGGTGAAACCGTTAACGCGCTTATTACTTTTCAAAAAAATACAAATACAGTCGCATCAGTAATTTCTGGCGAAGCCATTAAGCGTTCTCCAGATAAAAATACAGGGGAAGTTCTTAAAAGAACCCCTGGTGCAAGTATTCAGGAAGGTAAATTTTTGATTGTAAGAGGACTTGCAGAGCGTTACAATTTGGCACTTTTAAATGGAGTGCAATTAGGTAGCACCGAGCCTGATAGAAAAGCCTTTTCTTTTGATTTGATTCCGGCCAACATGATTGATAATATTGTTATTAACAAAGCGTTTGTTCCTGAGCTTCCGGGTGAGTGGGCAGGTGGTTTAATTCAGGTAAACACAAAGGATATCCCAACTAAAAACTTTTTTAATATTCAAATCGGTTCCGGTTTTAATAACCAAGCTGTTCAGGGTAATTTTTACGAGCATAAAGGTGGTAAAACAGATTATTTAGGTATTGATGACGGTACAAGATCTTTACCTGCTAGCTATACGACTAAGTCAAAATTTGACGCCTTACCAAATGCCGACAAAACTTATATTGGATCTACTATGCAAAACAGTTGGAATCCAATCGCAGCTAGTGGATTAACCCGTTTAAATGGTCAGTTTCAAATGAGTGCTGGATTTACCAAAGACTTAAAAGGAACTAAAAAGATAGCGGGTATTTTTGCTATGAACTACAATAAATCTGCAAGACACACGATTGGCACCAACAGTGGTTTCAACTTTGTTGGAGATGGTTCATACACCACTGATTTTGACTTTGATGACAACCGATACAGTAACGATTTATTATGGGGTGGACTAGGTAACGTTACTTTCCAACTCAATAACAATAATAAAATTTCTGCTAAAACATTATTTAATATCAATGCCACAGATTTTACTTCATTAAGAACGGGGATTGAAGGAAATGGCAATCAGTTTTTTGACAGCACCAGAGGGTATGAATATGGTTTTAAACAAAACACTTTTTGGAACTCTCAAATAACAGGTGAGCATAATGTAAAGCCTAATGTTTTAAAACTAAAATGGTATGGTTCATTTACAATTTTGGATAGCTATACTCCTGATCAGCGCAGATTGTATTATTTGAAAGATAATAGTGTGCCAACTAATCCTTACACTGCCCTTTTGTCAAACGTACTGTCTCAAAAAAGCGGTAACCGTTTATATCAAAACCTAAACGATTACATTTATATTGCCGGTGCTGATCTAGCCTACACCTTTAACGCACTTGGTAGCAAGCAAACCCTTAAGGGCGGCTATTTATTCCAAGTAAAAGACCGTTTGTTTGATGCAAAACCATTCTCGATCTATTTACCAAGAGATAATGCTGCAATACGTTTACAAGATCCATCTTCTATTTTTGCGCCTAGCAACTTCGGTAGAGGTGAGGTGAATAGTAATTTATTAGCATTTGACGCTATTAAGGGTAATATTTACCGCTACTTAGCCAATACAATCTTAAATGCAGGGTATGTTCAGTTGGACAACCAGCTTGGAAATAAATTACGCGTTATTTGGGGCTTGCGTGTTGAAGATTATGATCAATTAATAGGAAGTGTTTACAAATCAGATCCGCGCCATAACTATACAAGGGTAACAGATTTCTTACCAGGTTTAAACGCAACTTATAAGCTTAATAATTTAACCAACTTGCGTTTATCCGCTTCTCAAACAGTGGTAAGACCAGAGTTTAGAGAGCTTGCTACTTTCCAGTATTACGACTTTGATTTAAATGCAGCTGTTCAAGGACTTCCAACACTTGAGCGTACTAAAATTACAAACCTAGATTTGCGTTACGAGTTATATCCAGCTTCTGGCGAAGTAATTACGGTAGGTGCTTTTTACAAGTATTTTGATAAGCCTATCGAAATGGTGTACAACTTTGGTGTGGGTGGATCTAGTACTTTCAATTTTGCAAATCCAAATAGCGCCAATGCCTATGGCGTTGAGTTTGAAATCAGAAAGAAGTTAGATTTTTCTCAAACATTTAAAAACTTTACCCTACAAGCCAATGGTTCTTACATTAGCAGTAGAGTACAAGATGGAAATTTATTATTAGATCGTCCATTACAAGGTCAGTCGCCGTATTTGATTAACTTCTCTGCACTTTATGATTTACCTGAAAAAGGGTTTAGTGCAACTTTACTTTTCAATCAAATTGGGCGTCGCGTAACATTTGTGGGTAGTCTCGATCAGCCAGATATTTATGAATCTTCAAGACCGGTTTTTGATTTTCAAGTGAGCAAAAAATTCGCAAACAACAAAGCCGAGTTAAAGCTTAATGTCCAAGACATTTTAAACCGTACACTTTATTTCTACCAAAATCCGGACGGTAATGCAAGACTTGATAAAGCAAATGATCCGTTTCGTTTAAGTAGAACTACTGGTACCAATTATGGTGTTAGCTTTTCTTATTCTTTATAATCATCAATACTTAGTAAAAATTCTTAAAACAAATAAAAAATGAAAAAATCGATTTTGTTAGCAGCTGCCTTTGTTGCACTTATTGCTACAAGTTGTAGAAAAATTGAAATGGATGGCGGAACAAATGTTATCCAACAACCTACAACACCCGGTGTTCAAACTATTACTTTAAAAGGCCGTATCACTAAGGATACTGTTTTAAGAGAAGGTAATAATTATATTTTAAGTGGGATAGTTTATATCGTAAATAATGCAAAAATAACCATTCAGCCTGGTGTTACTGTAAAAGCTGACTATACGGGAGCTAATGTGGCTGCACTTGTAATTACGCGTGGCGCTCAAATTATTGCAGATGGTACACAAGAAAAACCAATTGTATTTACATCAAATTCTCCAACACCACGTTCTGGTGACTGGGGTGGTATTGTTATTTGTGGTAGAGCAAGTATAAATAGCACTTTTACTGGTGTTGGCGGTGGTGCAGGTACACTTCAAGTAGAAGGTGGTATCGACAACTCGTTTGGTGATGGTATCGCTGGTGGTGGTGCAACTCCAAACGATGATGATAACTCAGGTATTTTACGTTACGTAAGAATTGAATATGCTGGTTATGCATATCAGCCTGATAAAGAAATTAACAGCTTAACAATGGCCGCTGTTGGTAGAGGTACAGTTATTGATTTCGTACAGGTTACGTATGGTAAAGACGATGCGTTTGAGTGGTTTGGTGGAACTGTTAACTGTAAGCACTTGATTGCCTACAAAACACAAGATGATGATTTTGATGCTGATAATGGTTACAGTGGTAAAGTACAATTTGGTATTGTATTAAGAGATTCTACTATTGCAGATATCTCCCGTTCAGAAGCGTTTGAGTGTGATAACGATCCAAGCGGTTCTATCAATAGACCTCAAACAACAGCTGTATTTTCAAACATCACTGTAGTTGGTCCAAGAGCTACACTTGCTAACAGGGGTAATAGTTTGTACCTTGGTGCAGCTCATTTAAGAAGAAATACTGGCGTTTCTATTTTTAATTCAATCTTTTTAGGTTGGCCTGCTGGTTTAATTATTGATGCAAGAAATGGTCGCGCACAAGAATTAAATATTTTGGATAGTACTTTACGTTTCAAAAATAATATTATAGCAGGTTGCGGTCCTGAAACAGGAACTGATAACTCATCTTATACTTTTATTGCTTCTTCTGCCAACGCAAGTTTGTGGAACGCAGATTCTCTGAGAAATAGAATGAATAACACTGCGTTTGGAAATAGAGTTTTAGCAAATGTTAATGATACTAAACTGATCGCTCCATTTAGTTATAGTGCACCTGACTTTATTCCTTTTGGTGGATCTAATGGTAACCAAGACGTATTAAGAGGTGCTAGCTTCTCAGATCCTAAATTGGTTGGTTTTACAACTGTACCATTTAGAGGTGCTTGTGATGCTGCTGGTTTTGATGCAAACTGGTGGAAAGGATGGACAAGATTTGTCAATCAATAATTTGTTTAGAAGGATTTATATAAAGGTTGTTTACAAAATGGGCCCCGAAATTTCGGGGCCCATTTTGTTTTAATGATTAAAACGCTCAGGCATTTCTAGTGGGTTGTTTTTCCAATCCGGATCGTAGCGCACAAACATGCTGAGCCATAAAGAGCGGGACAGCCTCATCAGGAGGGGCTGCACGGCAAAGAGTAGCACAAAAGCCGTTCCCATCCAATAAAAAATGCGGTTATCGTCTATATCAAATGTCATGCCTATTAAAACCTTCCAGGCTACAAAAGTGGATACAATAAATGCAACCGATAAAGCGTAGCTCACATAGCCCGTGCCATAATAAAAACCTACTTCTATTTCGGTGGGTTGACCACATACCGGACAGTGTTCGTGCATGTCTGTATTGGTTTTAAATTTATAGGCTTGTTGGCTTATAAAAATGTCTCCTTCACGGCAACGTGGGCATTTGTTAGTAACTACGGCTGGAATAAAATATTTAGTAATTGGCTTAGGCATTGTACTTGCTAATTGAAAGGGTGGTGCAAAGGTAACTTATTTGAGTGCTACTTAATTTCTGATAGAACAACTTCCGCCTCCGTAACCGCAGCCCGTTTTAGTTTTAGCTGAGTAGATGCCAATTGCTATCATGAGTACGCCAAAAATGGCGGGCACCCAGTCTTTAAACTGCCAGGCAATTACTAAAAACATACCACCCATGATTAAACGTATCACGAGTACAAAGTCTATTTTTTGAAGTAAGCGTATCATAAGTCTCATTTAGAGTACAAATATCAGGCCATTTATTTTCCTGAAACGTGACTTTTGTTACGCAGCTGAATAAAACTGGTTGGGGTGAGAATGCTTAACGTGGGCAGTGCTTTTTTAAAGTCTTTGGTGTTGGTTGTTATAAAGTAATCGATCTCAGTATTTTCTAGTGCTGTATAGTATTGGACAGCGTCTTCGGTATCTAAAAAAGAAGATTCGAGGGCTCTAATGCATGTGTTATTATCTGGATTGATAAGTGTGGTATAACTTAAAATAGCTGTGGCGACTTCAATCACTTCTTTATGGTCCATTTTTGCAGCCCTTAAAATGTATATAATATTTATGAGTGAAGAAGATGAAGTATATATAGTGATCTCTTTATTTTCTGCTAATTCAAAAAGCAGTTCGGCATTTTTCCATTCTTTGCCCCTATGAATTAAAAAATCTAGATAAACGTTGGTGTCTACAAATAATTTATAACTCATATTTCGTTTTTAAATATTGAGTTTTTACATTTTTCCAATCTACTTTATCTGTTATTTTATTTTTTAGCAGACCGCTTAATTGTTTAACCGATGAAGTTTTGTTTTCATCGATAGTGCTAAGGGTGTTGAGGTATTCTTCTACCAGCTTACTTATACTTTTGCCCTTTTTTGCAGAAATAAGTTTGGCTTTTTTGATGGTTTGAACATCAATACTAAGGGTGAGTTTTGTGGTCATACAGTAACGGTTATGTTGCAATGTACGTATAAAAATTAAAACATACGTATATGAGTTAACGCCATATCTATTTCAACTATATTTGTTACACTTAAAAGGTAGGCGCATGAGCATTTCAGAAATTTATGACATTTACTTGCAGTATCCGA
>Ga0214168_1001274_pt1 | contig 10090 bp, 5 predicted proteins | sample LakMenepilimnion_FD_153002 | JGI IMG/M metagenome (GOLD analysis project Ga0214168, IMG submission 153002) | Freshwater microbial communities from Lake Mendota, WI - Practice 29OCT2010 epilimnion v4 | ecosystem: Environmental > Aquatic > Freshwater > Lake > Epilimnion/Euphotic zone | place: Lake...
GAGGATGGTAAATTAATATCACAAATAATCAAAGTAGGAGATTCTGTAACAATAGAAAGAGGATTACCACACCAACTGCAAGCTATAGATGATAATTCTACTATATACGAGGTTAGTACTCAACACTTTAATGAGGATTCATATAGAATATTTCGTAACACACCAATGGATTTAATTGGTAAATAATTTGGTAGTCTCACCTTTTTTTCGTATCTTTGTAACACAACATATAGTATAAACATGCTTAATATAAAAGTAGATTACATCTATCACTTAGCGGATTTACACATCCGTAACTTAAAACGTCATAAGGAGTATAGAGAGATTCTAAATAAATTCTTAGCGGATGTAGATTCACAAAAGAAGGAGAACGCAGTTATTTATTTAGCAGGAGATATTGCACACGCTAAAACGGAAATGAGTCCGGAATTAGTTAGAGAAATCACTTGGTTCTTCAATGAATGTGCAAACCGATTCCCTACATTTGTAATCACAGGAAATCACGATTGTAACTTAAACAATGCTGGTAGATTGGATGTATTAACTCCAATTGTAGAAGCATTAGATTTACCTAATTTAACTTATTTAAGAAATACTCAAAGTTATACCTATGGGGGTGTAAGATTTGATACATTTTCTATTTTTGATGAGAAAGAAAATTGGGTGTTTGAACCATTAACATCAGATACTAAAAATATTGCATTGTTTCATGGACCTGTATTAGATGCAACTACGGATGTTGGATATACAATTTCATCTCGTCATTTTACATCAGAAATGTTTGATGGATATGATTTAGCCCTATTAGGTGATATACATAGAAGACAAACTATGATTTCTCCAAAAGGGTGTAAAGTAGTTTATCCAGGTTCTTTAATACAACAGAATCATGGTGAAGCATTAGACAAACACGGATATGCTATTTGGAATATGGATGATTTATCAGTTGAATATGTAGATGTACCAAATGATTATGGTTACTATACTTTACATGTAGAGAATGGTATTGTACCTGATGTAACCGATATGCCTATTAAACCTCGTCTTAGAGTGTTTGTATCTAAAACCGATGCAGCAGATATTAAACGGGTTACTACGGAGATTAAAAAGAAATATAAAGTAGATGAGTTCACTATTACTCGTACCGACACTTTAGCTCGTTTAAGGACGGGTAATAAAGATGGTAAGCTGAATGTAGGTAATGTGAATGACCCTCAATACCAAGCCGGTCTTATTAAAGATTACTTAGGTAGAAACTATATGTTGGATAATGAAACATTAGGTAAGATTGAGGATTTGAATAATAAACTAAACAAACGATTAAACGATGATGATTTAGTTAAGAACATAGCTTGGAAACCAATTCGTTTTGAGTTCAATAATATGTTCTCTTATGGTGAGAATAATATCGTTAACTTTGAGAACATGAAAGGGTTAATGGGTGTGTTCGCTCCAAACGCTAGTGGTAAGTCCTCCCTATTCGATGCACTTTCATTTTGTATATTTGATAAGAGTAGTAGAGCATTTAAGGCAGCTAACATTCTAAACAATCGTAAAACATCATTTAGTTGTAAGTTAGAGTTTGATATTAATGATGAGAGATTTTTCATTGAGAGAACGGCAAAAACTACAAAGAAAGGTGATGCGGTTAAATGTGATGTAAACTTTTGGAAAATAGAGGGTGGTGAAATTGTAAACTTAAATGGTGATGAACGTAGAGGAACGGATAAAGTAATTGAATCTTATTTAGGAAAGTATGAAGATTTTGTATTAACTGCATTATCTTTACAGGGAAATAATTCTTTATTCATTGATAAATCACAATCAGAAAGAAAGGATTTATTAGCTCAGTTTATGGGTATTAATGTATTCGATAAGTTATATGATTTAGCGAGTGAAGATATTAAAGAAGTTCAAGTCTTATTAAGAAACTTTAAGAGAACCGATTTTACATCTGAATTAGCAACGGCTGAAAATAAATTAGAAACCTTAAAGGATGAGTATGAGGAATTTGAAATTGAGAAAGAAGGTTACGAAGATAGACAAGATGATTTAAATGAGGAAATAACTAATCTATCAGCTCAATTAGTTCCTATTGATGGTAACTTAGATATTACCGAATTAGAAAGTAAACAATCAACTTTACAATCTCAAATCACAGGCTCAGATGCAACTATACAAACCAAATCTTTAAGTATTGGTAAGATAATGGATGTAATGGCTGAGTTGACAATTGCAATTGATGGTAAAAAACAATTCAATGGCATTGCTATAGAAGTTGTATATTCTAACTATCAACAACAACAAAAGGATTTAATTGAAGCTACAAAAATTTATGATATTGCAAAAGTACACCTAAGTTCCGCAGAAGAAACAATTAAACATTTGGATAATCATGAATATGACCCTAATTGTAAATTTTGTAGTGATAATACTTTTGTAAAAGATGCAATGAGAGTAAAAGAATTGTTACCTGAATTGAAAGAAGCACTTAAACAAGCAACGATTGATGCGACTGGTATTCAACAAACTTTAGATTCTTGGGAAGGTATTGAAGAACAATATTCACAATTTGAGGATTACAAAGCTAAATTAGAAAAAGGTAAAGCACTTCATAAAACTACATACTTAGAATTGAGTGGATTGATTACTCAAAAAGAATTGTATGAAGCACAATTAACAGCGGTAGAATTAGATATAGAAAAATACCACGCTAATGAAACTACTATTCAAAACAACGATTCTTTAGAGGAACAAATTGATATTAAGAAGCAAGAGTTAGCGGGAGTTAGTAAAGACCTAAGAGAGATAGCGGCAAGATTATTAGATATGAATGGACAAATAGTTCAAACACAATCTTATATTACATCAGTTACCGATAAGATGACAGAAGCAAAAGATTTAGAAGAAAAATTCCAAATCTACGAATACTACTTAGATGCAGTAAAGAGAGATGGTGTTTCATATGAATTGATTGCAAAGGCTCTACCGGTGATAGAAGGTGAGGTTAACAACATCTTACAGCAAATTGTAGAGTTTGGTATCGTCTTTGATATGAGTGGCAAAAATGTGAACGCTAGGATTGTTTATGAGGATCAACATTGGCCATTAGAGATGTGTAGTGGTATGGAAAAATTCGTAAGTGGATTAGCTATTAGAGTGGCACTTATTAATGTATGTAACTTACCTCGTCCAAACTTCTTAGTAATTGATGAAGGATTTGGTACATTAGATAGTGATAATCTACAATCTATCTTTATGATGTTTGATTATCTTAAAACACAATTTGATTTCATTAATATTATTTCTCACTTGGATGCAATGCGAGATATTGTAGATACATTAGTTGAAATTAAAAAAGTAGATGGATTTTCTCAAATACAATATAAGTAATATTTATTTGTATGTTTGATGTTACCATATTTAATGAATTAAAAACAAAAGGTTATTATACGTTTGAGTTATCTAATATAGATGAATTAAATTTATTAGATAAAATACATACAATTTGTTCTAATGTAAATTACACAACAGCAGTACATACTGGGGCATATGATAATTATTCTAAAGATGTTGAGTTTGAAACATTAGAAAAATTAAAAGATGCAGCTAAAATAAATAATGCTTGGCAATTTTGGTATCAAAGTAATGATTTACAAAATTATTTATCGTTTAAAGAACAATCGTTTATAAAAGAAATTATTAATAACATATTAAATAAATGTTATCCTTCTGATTTAATTAATAAAAAAGAAGATGGTGCAAGAAATCCATCTATAACAATGTTTAATCAAAAATGTTATATAAATCCACACGTTGATGGTTCTAATAATTTTAAATTGTGTAATATATTAATTTACTTAAATAAAGATTGGAAAGAAGGGTTCGGTGGTGAATTGATTGTTAATAATACTAAAGTTTCACCTACATTTGCAAAAGTAGCTGTATTAGATTTTAAGCATGTAAATCCGGAACATTCGGTATCTGAACTATTAGATAGTAATTTTAAACGATATGCACTAATCACTGGTGTTAATTGTGATATTTCAAAAATAGAATATTTATAAAAAAGAATATTCTATAATGGCAGTTGAAATTAAATTAGCTCCGGATGAAAAATTAGAATTAGTAAGAGCACAGATTACAGATACATCACTAAATTCAGATTATTTTAATGTAACAGAACTATCTGATACTTTTTCGGGTGGTAAGAATGCATTTTTAATTGCAGGTTCGGAATTATTACAACCAAATACCGAAGTAAAAGTTCAAATTAGAGATAGTGCTGGTAAAGTATTATATTGTGAATTTTCAGATGGTTCTCCCGATGAATATTACGAAGGTATTTCTAAAGTAGTTGCGGTATATGTTTATCCAACTGAAACTTCATTTGGACCGGCAATTATTACTTTAGTAGGACAAATTAGAGATACATTAGATATAGTAAAATGGCAAAGAACAATAAACATTGATCCATCTTTACCAAATACAACTAGAGTAAGATTTTATAAAAGACCAATTGTTTCAATTGTAGAAGAATTATCACCTATATATGCATTTGATGCTACTGGTTCAAAAGTAGCATCATTAGTTACACAATCTTTTGCAAATATTAAAGTTTCTCAATTAGATACATTTGCGGGAGATGTAAAAAGAGTAAAAGTTTATAGAACATCCGAAGGTGATATTTCGGATTATGATTTAATACAAGATATATTAGTTGAATCAAAAGAGTTATTAACTACTACAACACTTAGTGGTAGTGTAGTTGGAGAAGCGGGATTATTCACATCCGAAACTTTACAAAAATTATGGATACCAACGGGTGTAACCACACAACTTACTTCTAGTAAAATTGATAATGGTGTTAAATTAAGTGGTAGTGGATATTTTACATATTCATCTTCTTTGGATATAAAAAGTGCAAATACATATGAATTAGGAATAGACGCATTTTATTCTTCATCCACCTCAAGTAATATAGGTATTTATTTAAGTCAAGTTACAACTTCATTACAAAATGGTGTACCCACTCCAATAACTATATCAAGTAGTATTGGTACATTAATAGGAACTCAACCAACAAAAAATTTATCAGATACCACACTTCCTTTTAAAATAAATAAAGATTACCCATCCGCAAGTTTATACCTTTCACAATCGCAGGGTGAATGGCATGTTGGAAATATTAGTTTAAAATTATCAGAAGATAGTGCATTTTCTCCATCGGAAATTTCATTTGTTACATCAATGCCAACTGTATTAGGTAATGAGACATATAATTTCAAATTTGAGTTTTATGATGTAAACAATAATTATGTTCCGGTAGCAGTTACACAATCCGCATTATTTACAGGCGGTAATAATAACATCGGTGGAACTTTAATTTTAATTAGTGGTTCTACATCGGCATCAAACGCATCTATATTAGCATTATCACAATCGGTAAGTGGAACTATTGGAAACGTAACAGCAAGTGTATCTCAATCATTTTTTACAGCATCGGCATTTTCTGCATCATTACAAAGTTCATCTTTATTTATAAGTTCATCTATAAGTGGTACAATATCAAACGTTAGTTCATCGGTAAGTGGAACTATATCAAATGTTTCTCAGAGTGCAAGTTCATCTTTATCATTGGTTTCGCAAAGTTTAAGTAGTAGTATTGCATCAATAAGTTCTTCAACCGCAACAACCTTTACTGATGTAAATAGTAGAATATTTACGGATGCAACTGGATTAGTAAACAAAGCCCCTTCAAATGGTGCAGCTGGTTTATATTTGGGACAATCATATTTAGGTTATCATAATGGTAATGGGTTAGTAACAGGTTGGAAAACATATATGGCTAACAATGGTAACTTCTTTTTAACAAGTTCTCTTGCTAATGGTGGATATATGGCATGGGATAGTGCAGCTGGAACTTTAGAAATAAAAGGTGCAATAAACATAACCGGAGGACAAGCCCAAACTGATATATCAAATGCAGCAACTGCAGCATCTAATGCAGCAACTGCAGCATCTTACGCATTAACAAATGCAAATACTGGTTCAATAGCAACTACAAATCTTAAAATATTTACTGATGCAGCCGGTTTAGTGAATAGAACAGCAACACCCGCGGGCAGTGGTTTGTATATGGATTCCTCACATTTAGGTTATTATAAGAGTGGTGCAGGTTGGGCTACCTTTATGAGTAGTAGTGGTTTATTTTATTTAAGTGGTAGTGCAGGAAATTCATTATTATGGAATGGTAGTGGTTTAGAAATAAGGGGAGCAATTACAGCAACTTCAATAACACTAATTTCCGGTGTAACAATCCCAAATGGTTCGGTACAAGGATTGGGGTCTTTAGCAACTAAATCTTCAATAGATTCAACATATGTAACTGATTTGGGAACATTGGCAACAAGAAATACTGTAAACGCTACTCATATAGATGATAATTCAATTAGTACCGATAAAATATTAGCAAATTCAATTGTTGCCGGAAAAATTGCATCATTAGAATTTTTCGGAAGAAACGCACAATTTAATACCGGTTCAATTGCGGGATGGAATTTTAATGCGAACTCATTATTTAAAAGTAATGGCACACATACCATTAGCTTAAGTTCAGCGGATGCTTCTTATTTTATTACAAGAGATAGTACCAATCAAACAAAAGTAAAAATATCACCGGCAACAACTATTCCGGCAATAGCTGTTTCTTCTTTTGACTTTGTTAATTTCCAAAGTCCAGGTCAATTAAGATTTACAATTAATGGTACTGGTACTCAAAGTCAAACTACAATAATAACCGCAACAAGTGGTAGAGGTGATACTGATGCTGGACTGGGATATGCTGGTACAGGTATCATATACTTAGAAAATCCTACCGAAGAAATTTGGGTTGATTCCGATGGAGATAATGGTTTGTATTTATTACAATTTTTAGCTACTATTGCTGTTAATGGGAATTCAGTTAATACCAATGATGATGTAAACGCAGATTATAGTTTAACCTTGGTCGCAGAAAAATATTCAAATTACACCAACGCTGCCAATAGAACCAATATAATTCAAACATATAGGACAACTATTGCTGACACTAGTTTAAAAAAATTAGCAGGTGACACATTTTCTTACACGGATTACGCATATAACCTTTCCGGAGGTAGTTTTCAAGTAGATAGTAATCAAAACTGGTTTTATGTTTATTTGGAACAACGGATGGAATTAAGCACATCTGATTGGGTTGGAAATGCAGAAGAAGAGCAGCTATCAATTTCAATGTACGATTATGGTGCAACTATTAAAGTACAATTTGGTAGAGTAGATAATGGATTTTCACAATTATCGCCTGCAGGTTTACAAGTGTATACGGGTGTTAGAAGTTATATGAATGCATCGGTATCAGGTGCACCCGGTGAAAACTTTTTTGAAGTAAAAGGAAAGTCTCAATTTTTATCAGGACTAGCTGTTAATGGTACGTTTTCTGCGACTACTAAACAATTCCAAATTACACACCCATTAAATCAAAATAAATGGTTATATCATACTGCAATAGAAGGCCCACAAGCAGATTTGATTTATAGAGGTAAATTAAATTTAATAAATGGAGAAGGTAGTTGTAATATAGATACTTCTTCAAGATTAACAAATGGAACATTTAATTCATTAACAAGAAATCCACAATTATTTTTACAAAATAATGATTCATTTGATAGAATAAAAGGTAAAATTGAAAATGGAAATGTATATGTTGTTAGTGAAAATGAAAACTCTTCTGCATCGGTTGATTGGACAGTTATTGCTGAAAGATGTGATACGGAAATATTGACGGGTGGTACATATGGTGGCGATGGTAAATATAAAACTGAAAAGTGGAAAAGGGAATTTCGTAATAGTTTAAGGATAACGGGTTCAATATAAAAATAAGTTATGTTTGATGTATTAGTTACAACAGGAGCAGGTAATGTTCCTATGGGTGGCAGTGATATTTGGGTAAACAATTTTTTAGAAAATGTATATCTTCATTTAGATTATCCAATCGTATTATTAATTGATGGTAGAAAACCAATAGGATTTAATCCTGATTCTATCCCTTGTCAATTTTGTTTTTCAAAAGAACATCCATTATTAGTAGAACCTCTTTTAAGAAACGCAAGAAAGATACATTTTTTACACAACAATTATTATCGTAGAGATGCATTGTGGGAATATAAAGAAAAATTTCATACATTATTTTGTCATGCGTATATTAAAGAAATTATAAACACTAATGTAGATTTAGGATTAGATAGAGTTTATTTACCTACTACAATGGATTTACAATGGGAACAAGATGTAATGAACCAATGTAAACAAATAGTTTGGATTGGGTGTAACGATGGAATGGTACAAAAAGATTTTAAAGAAAAAACAATTCAGATACCAAATTATTATGAGTTTGATAATAATATAGAATATAGATGGAATACCGATAAGATAGGATATGCAGCCCGTAGTGAAACAAGAAAGTGTTTTCATTTTTTAGATAAACATAGGGGATATGCAATTACCGATTGGATGGGATATGAAAATTTAAAAGAAGGATTAAACTTAGATTTAAAAAAAATAAGATTCTACCCATATAATTTGGAAAACCATAAAAATTTCTTTAACTTAGACTTTACGATATTCCACGGATGTTATGTAAATGAACCTTTTGGATATTCTATATTTAACGCAGTTGATTACGGCAAACTACCAATCTTAAACAAATATTGGATGCCGAGACTTAATTACAAATATAGAGCATCAACAAAAGAAGAGTTTAATAAAATGTACGATGTAATGTGTAACGATTTTGAAGTAGAAAGACAATATCAATTCAATTTATTAAAAAAAGAATTATTAAAATTTAATAATAAAGCAAATTGGATACATAGAATAAAATTAGTATTAAATAAGAAATGAAAAAAATAGTAGTATTAGGTGCAAGTGGATTTGTTGGAAAAAATCTAACAAAATATCTAACTAATAATAATATAGAATTCCTATCTCCATCAAGAAAAGAATGTAATTTATTAGATAGTAATAGTATAGATAATTATTTTACAAAACATAAACCAAATATTGTATTAAATGTTGCAGGATTAAGTGGTGGTGTGGGTGCAACATCAAAAGAACCAGCTAAATTTTATTACGAAAATATATTATTAGGTAGTTTTATTACACATTATTGTTGGTTACATAAAGTAGAAAAATTAGTATCATTAGGTGCAGGGTGTTCATATCCTATAACAGCAAACATACCATATATTGAATCAGATTTATTTAATGGAATTCCAAATAAAAATACATATGGATATGGAATGGCAAAATCACAATTAACTACTATATCGAATGTATATAGAGAACAATATGGATTTGATTCAACTGTTTTATTACCTGCAAATTTATATGGACCGAATGATAATTATGATTTAGAAAGTGGTAACGTAGTTCCATCTTTAATTAAAAAAATAATTGAAGGAAAAGAAAGTGTTACTATTTGGGGTAGTGGTAAAGCAAGTAGAGAATTATTATTTATAGATGATGCAGTAAAAGCAATTGTGGATGCAATTGATGTTAATGAAACCGGTCCTTTTAATTTAGGAACTGGTATTGAAACATCCATAAAAGAATTAGTAGAAGCAATTGTAGAAATAACAAACTATAAAGGTGAAATAATTTGGGATATAAATAAACCGGATGGACAGTTAAATAGATACTATAATATGGATAAATTTAAAAATTCATTTGGATATGTACCAAATACCCAATTAAAAAATGGATTGGAAAAAACAATTGAATGGTATAAAGAAAATAAATCGTAAATGAAAAACATATTAGTAGTGGGATGTTCATATTCAGCGTTAGCAACCCAAAAAGAATATAAAGTATGGGCTCAATTTATGAATGATGATGGGTATATGGTTGATAATTTTGCAGAACATGGAGCAGGAAATTTGGTAATTAAAAGAATACTACAAACAAAATTAGCAGAAAAAAAATATGATTTTGTTATTGTACAATGGAGTACGATTGATAGATGGGATTATCCAATTAATAACCATTATACATT
>Ga0214168_1001277_pt1 | contig 10073 bp, 11 predicted proteins | sample LakMenepilimnion_FD_153002 | JGI IMG/M metagenome (GOLD analysis project Ga0214168, IMG submission 153002) | Freshwater microbial communities from Lake Mendota, WI - Practice 29OCT2010 epilimnion v4 | ecosystem: Environmental > Aquatic > Freshwater > Lake > Epilimnion/Euphotic zone | place: Lake...
ACATCGGCAACGTCGTCGGGAAGACCTTCCTTGCGAGCAGCATCTAACAGAGCCTCGGCCACAAGGAACAGATAGCCAGGGCCAGATCCCGCCACCGCCGTCACCGCATCCATCTGAGATTCGGGCACACGCACCACAACTCCGACTGCCGTCAGAAGCGATTCTGCCCACACGTAATCGTCTTCGGTACACAATGCGCTTCCGCAGATTGCGGTGACACCTTCGCGCACGAGTGCTGGCGTATTCGGCATGGCGCGCACCACTGCGGTTGCTGCCCCGGCCGCATTCTGTAGTGCAGCCACTGAGATTCCAGCGGCAATGGAGAGCACTCGGGGAACACCGAGAGCTGCAACTTGACCGCATACCGCTGCAGCATCGGCAGGCTTGACGGCAATGAGGGCTCCGTCCGCCGTGACCACCTGGTCGCTGGTGCGAACACCGAAATCAGATTCAAGTGACGCACGCTTGGCGGCATCGAGTTCCACAACGGTGATGGTGCTTGCATCCCATCCGCCATGAATGAGCCCGCCTACTAATGCGGACCCCATATTTCCTCCGCCAATGATGACGAGACGTGCGTGAGTCATGCCATTGAGACTAATGGTGGGGGTGCCGAGACGGAACTGGCTTCCCCGACCAGCCCGTCCGGCGCTGTCATGTGCACCGGTCTTGGGCGAAAAGGGAATGGACTAGTCGGCGAATCGACTGGCGAAGCCGATGCGAATAATGACGGGAAACACGCGTTCCACTGTGGCGTACAAGGTTCCGATGACGCGATCGATTTCTTGTTCTTCCACCAAACGAAGCGGAAGTTCGCCCCGCAAGAAAATGGCATCTTCAATACCAATAGAGAAATGAGCACCCACAAGCGACTCATTGCGTCGCAGAACATGTTCATACAACTGTTCAGCATTCTCTTCGGGTGCTGGCATGACATAGGTTTCGTAGCGAAGCGTGCGCTGACCAAGCGTGAGCCACACAGTGGTGAATTCCTTCTCTTCGCCACGCATACGCACGTACCAACGGCGTTCACCAATATCGCCTCGGTCTACCGCAACGATTGTCTCGTTGCGGTCTTTCATGGTCAACAACCAATGAGTGATGTAGCCCTCGAGTGAATCGAGTTCGTGTGTGCCGAAAAGTTCGCTCATGCGTTACTTGCACACCACGCGGTCGCGAGATGTGAGGTCGGCGTACGCACGACGAAGACGTGCTGCAGCAAAACTCCACGTGTATCCACGAGCACGCTCAGCCGCAAGAACCGACATGCGTTCTGACAATGCCGGATCATCCAAGATGTTTGCGATGTGTCGGGCGAATACTTCTGGTTGACGGTCGGCAACCAAGAATCCTGTGCGACCATGTTCAACAATGGTGAGTAACCCGCCCACTGCATTTGCAACAACTGGTGTTCCGCACGCTGCGGCTTCAAGTGCAACAAGACCAAAACTTTCGCTGCGGCTTGGAACAAGAACCACATCTGCCGCGCGATAGTACGTAGACAAAATGTGGTGTGCTTGTGGTTCTACGAAACGAACTTGCGATTCAAGTTTGAATTCTTGAATGAGCGAATGAACATGGGCGATTTCTCGCTCGCCTTCTGTTCCACTTGCACCACCCACAATGAGCAACGTGGCGTTCTTGCGACCAAGTGCTGCTAGTGCGCGCACTGCAACATCGGCACCCTTGAGGGGTTGAATACGACCAACAAACAGCAATACAGGACCGTCGCCAAGGTCGAGTGCTTTGCGAGCCCCGCGTTTGTCGCCGGGCGCGAAGAATGCATGCTCAACACCAGGAGCCACAATTTCAATTTGCCCTGGCGGTGTTCCGTACAACTCAATGAACTGACGTTCTTCTTCTGTGCAGCTCACGCAAATTGCGTCGGAGCAACCAATCACTTCAGTTTCGGCACGTTCACGCAGTTCTGATTCGGGGTCACCACCCAAGGCCTTCACGCGCGCAAAAGTATGGAACGTGCTGACAAGGGGAACATTCAGTTCATGCTTCAGTGAGTGACCAGCGAGCCCACTGAGCCAATAGTTGGCGTGTACAACATCGGTACCACCGTTTGCCTGGATGTGTTGCAGCACGTTGTCGGTGAATTGCGGGACAACATCGATGAGGTTGTCCTTAGGCATAAAAGGATCGCCAGCAGGGATGTGCACCACTTTGTGGTTTGGCTCTACCAAAATTTCCGAAGGAAGGTCGTCGCGCCATGCACGTGTATATGTGGTGCAGTCAACCCCAGCGTGCGCAAGGCCAGACACAAGCTCGCGCACATACACGTTCATACCACCACCGTCGCCGACTCCGGGTTGTGCGAGTGGCGACGTGTGAAGCGAGAGAATGGCTACGCGACGCATGCGTAGTTCAACCTATCTAGACGGGCTGTCATTCCCTTCAGTGGGAGTAGCCGCTTCATTACTGCCCACAAAGGACCTGTAAACCGACAGAAGGCTCTGCTTTTGTTCGGCGGTGAGTTTGTCGTCTGAGTTAATGGACTCGGGAACCGAGCTGGCAACGGGAGGCGTTCCATCGAGAATGCCAGCACGCACATACAGCGTTTCGGCAGAAATCTCGAGTGCGCGGGCTATCTGCTGCAAGATGTCGGCCGATGGTCGACGAATGCCACGTTCAATCTGCGACAAGTACGGATTGGATACGCCAGCAGCACGTGCAAGATCGCGAATGCTTTTCTGCGCCGTTTCGCGTTGCAGGCGAATGAACTCGCCCACATCTTGTAGGGCTTCGCTAGGACGAAGTGCCATAAGAATTACTTGTCTTTCACCACGGCGCCTGCACCGCCTTCGCGAACACGTTGCACAAGCTCTGCGGTCAATGCATCAATGCGTTCGAATAAGTCGTGGCGTTGTTTTGAACAGGTCTTTTCAAACAGCGCGAGTGCGTCGCCCAACTCATCTAATGATGAGTCGTCGAGATTCTCCATTGACTCAAACTGAAAGTGCGCACACATTTCATCGAGCTCAAGAACAAGTGGATGGTCGGACGGAACATTTGTTTCACGTGGAGGACGTGCACTACCGCCACCATGCTGTTGGCCAAAGACATCGGCAAGACGGTCTGTGAGTGATGCGCTGGGCTGTTCGGCCCCGCTTGCACGTCGACGTAGTTCATCGCGAACCAGATCAAGACGCCCTTGCGCTAATCGACGCACAAATGAAATGGCATCTTCCTCGCCCTGCAATGCGTTTCGTTCCGCGCGAATATCTGCAACAGAACGTGGTTGATCTCCTGCCATCACATGCCTCCAGATACGGGCGGAAGTACCGCTACCTCATCTTTATCGCCCACGGCACGAGAGAGTGGTACCTCTTCTCCGTTCACCCACACTTTGCTCATCGACAACACAGCAGCAAACTCAGTTCCGAACCGCGATGTGGCAGTTTCAAGAACCTCTTGCACCGTGGACCCCGCACAGTTGGTGGAACTGGTGCCGGCAGCCTCGCGGGCTTGTGCGAAAAGTCGAAGAACTGCCATATGTATGGATGGTATCGGTGGCTCACTTCGTGTGTTCGGCAGCACTACGAAAGGCGCACCTGCGGGTCACCATCGTCGAATTCACCAATCACGACGAAACCGTGATCCTGCAGAGCAGAAACTGATGACGGGTGAACAGCGGCCAGCAGACCCCCCGATGTCTGCGGATCCATACAGAGGGCAACAGATGCATCGTCAACAGACGAACGGAGATGTGAACCGACATACGCGCGATTGCGTGGGTCCCCACCGGTGCGATGGCCAGCACCTGCTAGTTCGCGAGCTCCGTCATAGGTGGGGATGAGTGAGGTGTCGATGGAGAGGCCGACCCCCGACCGTTCTGCAACTTCCCAACCGTGGCCTGCAAGTCCATACCCCGTTACATCGGTGACTGCATGCACGCCGTGCCCGCACGACTGCAAAGCCTCGGCGGCCTCGCGATTCAACGTTTTCATTCCAAGAATTGCGGCGTGCTTCTGCGCGTCTGTTCCTGCCGCAGTCACTAACCCTGTTCCGATTGGCTTTGACACCATTGCAATGTCACCCGCTTGTGCTCCGGCTTTGCGAAAAATTCTCTGCGGATGAACCACGCCTTGCACTGCTAAACCAAAGATGGGCTCTGGATTACGAATGGTGTGACCACCTGCAATTGTTCCGCCTGCCTGCATGACAACTTCTGAAGCAGCAGAGAAAATTGCAGCAATGACATCGTGTGGAAGGTTCTCGGGGAATGCGGCAATGTTCACCGCAAGAATGACTCGTCCGCCCATTGCGAAAACATCACTACATGCGTTGGCTGCAGCAATTGCTCCAAAGTCGAACGGGTTGTCAACAAGTGGTGGAAAGAAGTCGGTTGTACTGACCAACGCAACATCATCGGTGATTTGATACACCGCTGCGTCGTCAAATGGCACAAGCCCCACTAAGACAGATGGATCAAAGCCCGCAGGCAAGTCGGCAACTAAATCTGACAAAAGAGATGCGCCCCACTTGGCCGCACACCCACCACATGATGTCCATTCCGTCAATCTGATGTTGCTCGCATTAAGGGACATAGCAAAAAACTACTAGTTTGAAATCGATGTCGATCGATCCAGTTCGCCCACCTTCAGTGGATGCTCTTGCCCGTGAACTCGCAACGTCCTTCGCATTGCCGCACGTTGTTCTTGTGGATTGTGCACGGCGTGCCATTCAGTCTGAACCTCAGAACGCCACGCGTCGTGCACACCAACTCGCTGACGATTTCTCGCAGATGCTTCAGGTTGACGTAGTGAACGCAACAGGGGTGTTGCTTCACTCCAACCTTGGTCGCGCTCCGCTTCCTCAGTTCCCCGCTGGTCGCGCAACCAGTGTCGAATTCAATATGAGTATCGGTGAGAGAGGATCTCGCCATCAGGCGGTTTCCCAACTCGTCTCGCTGTTAACCGGAGCAGAAGCAGCGATTGTCGTCAACAACAATGCCGCTGCACTAGTTCTCGTACTTACTGCACTTGCACAAGGTCGAGATGTTGCTGTCTCGCGGGGCGAGAGCGTGGAGATTGGCGGCGGATTTCGTATTCCCGATGTCATGGAACAATCCGGCGCACGTCTTATAGATGTAGGTACAACGAACAAAACGCGATACCGCGATTACGAGAAAGCTCTTCAGTCAAAACGCAACGACATTGCGCTCGTCATGAAGATTCATCCATCAAATTTCTCCATTGAGGGTTTCACAGAGAATGTTTCAATTCGCGAACTGTCACGATGTGGAGTCCCTGTTGTTGCAGACATTGGTTCTGGTCTTTTGGACAACACGTGTCCGTGGTTGAACGGGCATCTTCCGTCGGTTCCGCAGTGGCTTTCAAGTGAACCTGCGGCAAAACAAGCGCTCCACGACGGAGCATCCCTCGTCACGTTCAGTGGAGACAAACTTCTCGGCGGCCCACAGTGTGGAGTGATTGCAGGAAACAAAGAGTTGGTTGACGCATGCGCCTCTCACCCGTTGATGCGCGCATTGCGCCCCAGCGGCCACACCATGATGTGGTTGCAAACTGTTCTGCTGTCGTATTGCGCGAGAACCGTATGTGACGACATTCCATTTTGGAACATGGTGTCTCAATCTGCCGAGTCACTCTGTACACGTGCGCAGAACATTGTGAGTGCTGCCAAGTACGGACATGTCGTGCCGCTCACATCGCTTATTGGTGCAGGTTCGGCCCCAGGGACTTCGCTCGAGTCGTACGGAGTTGAAGTTGACGGTGATTGTCGCGAACAGTTGCGATCGCTTGCTGTACCCGTCATTGCACGAACCCACGACGGCAACACATTTCTCGATCTGCGAAGTGTTCACCCAAGTGATGATTCACTCATCGCTAGGGCACTCGAACACATTTCTCAACAATGACCGTTATTGCTACTGCGGGACACGTCGACCACGGAAAGTCATCGCTCGTGAGAGCAATTACAGGTATCGAGCCGGATCGTCTTACTGAAGAACAACGCAAGGGAATGACTATCGACTTAGGTTTTGCCCATATCACGACACAATCGGGAACGACTTTAAGTTTTATTGATGTCCCCGGTCATACCGACTTCATTCGCACAATGATTTCGGGCGTCAGTGGTGTTGACATCGCACTGTTGGTGATTGATGCAGGCGAAGGATGGAAGCCGCAAACGGAGGAACATCTAGGGATTCTTGAAGTGCTTGGAGTAACAACGGGAGTTGTTACGCTGACGAAATGTGATCGAGTGTCGAGCGAACTTCTCGCGCAACGTACAGCCGACGTAAACGCTCGTGTGAAGGAGAGTTCGATTCACTGGAAAGAGGTTGTGCACACGTCTGCACACACGGGCGAAGGGCTTGAGCATCTTGTGTCCGTACTGGAGACACTGTCTCAGCACGAATACCGCCCAGTTCGACGCGGAGCCCAACGACTCTTTGTAGACCGTGTGTTCACCATAAAAGGTTCGGGAACCGTGGTGACAGGAACCTTGGATACTGCTCCATTACATCTATCAGATTCACTTGTTGTTGCCCGCACATCTGAACCAATACGTCTTCGCACACTTCAAGTGCACGGTGAAACAGTGGAGCACTGTGATCCAGGTTCTCGATGTGCTGCGAATATCTCCGGAGTCGATGCGCACCAACTCGTTCGTGGTGATGCACTAATTGCACCAACGTCGTGGAAGATGACCGATGTCTTCGATGCAAACATCACCACGTTGACGGAACTACCTAGACCACTCACACATCGTGGAAGTTTCACCATTCACGTTGGCTCTCACTTCCAGTCCGCATCGGTGCGCATTATTGGCGCAGAACTCATTGCGGCTGCATCATCTGGACTCGTACGAGTTCGGTTTGCCCAACCACTACCTCTTGTACCCGGTGATAGGTATCTACTGCGGGATACAAGCACCAATTCCACCATCGGCGGGGGAACCATTCTTGATGTTGATCCCATTGTGCGTGTCTCGCGTGCGCAACCGACTGGGTCAGTGGAATCAATCATGAGTGGCCGCGGATTCATTCCTGTTGAGGAAGCACGACGACTGACAGGGCAACCGTTAGAACCTGTAGTGGGTCGCTGGTTTGCAACACCAAACGTTGTTGAGACTGCACTCACCCATCTGACGCAACAACTGGAAGTGCACTCAGAGTTGAGCATGAGCCAATTGCTTCCCTACGAGCGTGACCTTGTTGCATTGATTCCAGATGTGGTGAGGCAGGGTGATGTACTACGACTGCGCACCGCCACACCACTTGCATCGCATCCCTTGGCAAGTGAAATACGTTCGTGGGGTATTACCGGACCATCATCATCCACGGTTGACCGCAACATCATGCGTCAACTCATTCAGGATGGAATCGTTTTCGAGCATGATGCAATTGCTTTTCACTCAGATTCCTTGCACGCGCTTCGCCCACACCTTGAATCACTGTGGGCACTTTCGCCACAGGGGTTCACGGTCTCGCAATTGCGTGAACAACTTGGAATTACCCGTAAGCACGCGATTCCCCTGTCTGAATGTCTCGACAAAATGGGGCTCACCCGCCGAATGGGAGACTGTCGCCTTCCCGGCCGTACATGGTGAGTGGCGGAGGCGGACGGGAATCGAACCCGCCGAACGGGGATCGCCCGTTCCAACTGTGTTGAAGACAGTGAAGCCCACCAGGTACTCGTACGCCCCCGCCATGAGGGTACCGTTCTCACATGGAACGCACTGCTCCTCAGTTGCCCAATGGTCTCGTTGTCATCGTGAAACGCGAATGCGCTACATGCCAAATGGTGGACCCGGTTCTTGCTGAACTGGCCGCCACAGACATTCCCCTCACGGTGTACACGCAAGACGACCCGTCGTTCCCCCCTTCGGTGGCCTCGCACCACGACAAGGACCTCTCCATCTCGTGGCACTACGACATTGAGACAGTTCCCACAGTTCTCAAGATTGAAAACGGTCGTGAGATTGACCGAACTATTGGATGGTCGAAAGAGCAATGGCGCAACATCACTGGTGTTCGCTCATTAGGTGAGTCATTGCCTGAAATGCGACCGGGATGCGGATCAATGAGTGTTGACCCCGACATTGTTGATGCACTGCGCGCACGTTTCACCGATTCGCCAGTGTTGTCTCGCACTATTGAATTCTCAACAGCAGAAGATGAATTTGAAGCAATGTATGCACGTGGCTGGACAGACGGGTTACCTGTCATTCCGCCAACACGTGAGCGCGTTCTCAAGATGCTCACGGGCACGACGCGCCATCCACAAGATGTTGTTGCGTTATGTCCGCCAGATTTAGTGGAACTCACAGTTGAGAAGGTCGCCATCAACGCGGTCATGGCTGGTTGTCTTCCCGAGTATTTACCGTGGGTGATTGCAGCACTAGAAGCAGTATGTAACGACGAGTTCAATATGCATGGCGTGCTTGCAACAACAATGCCCGTCGGGCCTGTCATTGTGTGCAATGGTTCCGGAACCCGCGCCATTGGAATGAACTCAGGAATTAACACATTCGGTCAAGGAAATCGTGCGAACAACACAATTGGCCGAGCGGTCCAACTCACGATCCGCAATGTTGGTGGCGGTCGACCCGGAGAAGTTGACCGTGCTACTCATGGCAACCCAGGAAAGATTACGTTTTGCTTCGCAGAAGACGAAGAGCGTTCACCCTTCACTCCTCTCTCGGTGGAACGCGGTATTCCACTTGGCGTTAACGCGGTCACCGTATTCGCTGGCGAAGGACCACGCTGTGTTGTTGACCAACTTGCACGCACCGCAGACGAACTTGTGAACTCATTTGTCGCGTGTCTTCTCACTGTGCACCACCCGAAATTGGTGATTGGTTTCGACGCAATCTTGACCGTGAGCCCCGACCACGGTCGTGTCTTTGCTGAAGCTGGCTGGACTCGAGAGAAGTTGATCGAAGAAGTCACCCAACGCTCTCTTCGTCCGGGAACCGATCTTGTTCGAGGCGCGCACGGAATGGCGGAAGGGGTACCACCCCATCTTGAATCGGCAACGTTGCCCAAGTTCCGGCCAGGTGGACTACTGGTCACATACGCAGGTGGTGGTGCAGGGTTGTTCTCGTCCATAGTTGCCGGCTGGGCAAATGGAAAAATTGGTAGCGACCCCGTTACCCGCATCGTCAATCCGTAACGCTCCAACCGTGACATACTGATGCCAATGGCTTCCATCACCATTCTTGATCCGACCAATGAGTCGAAGCCTGCAACACGCGAGTTGTTGCAGCGCCCCGGCGGTATCAGCGGGCACACAATTGGTTTGCTCGACATTTCAAAGCCACGCGGAAATGTGTTTCTGGATCGTCTTGAAGAACATCTCACCGAACGTGGTGCCAAAGTATTGCGATTCGCAAAGCCCACGTTCACAAAACCTGCTCCTGTTGACCTGCGTCATGAAATCTCCACTCAGTGCACGTTGGTCATTGAAGCTCTCGCCGATTGAGGCAGCTGTACGACATGCAGTGTGCATGACATCGCAGATCTAGAACTTCGAGGAGTACCTGGGGTGTTCGTCGCCTCCGAAGAGTTCATTTCGGCTGCTGAGGCACAATCTCAAGCGCTCGGATTCCCCACTCTCCGCAGAGTCTTCACGTCTCACCCCATCCAAGATCGCTCCGATGCCGAGATGCGCGACCTTGCAGATTCGGTCTTTGACCAAATTCTTGCCGCCATCACCGAATAAGTGCTGTTGAGCGACATCGCTGGCCGTAGTGCCAGATAACTGTTGCGTGTCAAAGAGCACTGATGCATCGCAGAACTACAATGAAGCAGTGACCATGCCAACCCGAATCCTCATGCTGCGCCATGGACAAAGCGAATGGAATGCCATGGGTCGTTGGCAGGGTCAGGCCGACATTGAGCTCACCGACTTAGGGTACGAACAAGCTCGTCGGGCCTCGGAGAAATTGGGCATGTTCGACGCCATCGTTTCTAGCGATCTGCGTCGCGCACATCTCACCGCCACCATCATCGCCAATGGGTTGGGAGTTGGCATATTGCCCCCAGACCCACGGTTACGCGAGACCGACGTGGGCGAATGGCAAGGGCTCACGCACAC
>Ga0214168_1001282_pt1 | contig 10062 bp, 10 predicted proteins | sample LakMenepilimnion_FD_153002 | JGI IMG/M metagenome (GOLD analysis project Ga0214168, IMG submission 153002) | Freshwater microbial communities from Lake Mendota, WI - Practice 29OCT2010 epilimnion v4 | ecosystem: Environmental > Aquatic > Freshwater > Lake > Epilimnion/Euphotic zone | place: Lake...
ATTTTAAATTGTTTTCAAAGGCAATTATTTTAATGAGTTTATTTGTTGTTACCTATATACATTTGGTATTTTTTACACCACCTACTTTTTATGCAATATTGGAGTGTATCCTTTTTGGAGGTTTGATTGCCGCGATTGGTTTTAATGTGATGCACGATGGTAGCCATGGTAGTTTTAGTAAGTACAATTGGTTAAATAAATTAGCCTCTTCATCTATAAGTGTGCTAGGCGCAAGTCGTTTTATGTGGGCATCAAAACATGTAACCATACACCATACTTTTACCAACATTGAAGGGGTAGACGATGATATTGAAGTAGGCGCTTTAATGCGTATGGCACCGAATCAAAAGCATTATATTCTTCATCGTTTTCAACATATTTATTTTTGGGTTTTATATATGTTATTGTATATTTTCTGGATTTTTTATACCGATTATAAAAAATATTTTTCAAAAAAAATAGGATCTGTGCCATTGAAAAAAATGAGTATTGCAGATCATTTAGAATTTTGGATTGTTAAAATTTACCATGCTGCTGTATTTATCATTATACCTGTGTATATGGTGGGATGGGTAAGTTGGTTAGTTGGGTTTTTTGTGACTGGTTGTTTTGCAGGTTTTATTTTAAGTATTGTATTTCAATTGGCGCACACCGTTACAGAAACGGAGTTTCCTGTTGCAATACAACCTGAAAATGTTATGCCTGATGAATTTGCAGCACATCAAATTATGACCACTGCTAATTTTGCAACTAAAAGTAAATTAGTAAGCTGGTTGGTAGGTGGATTGAATTTTCAAATTGAGCATCATTTATTTCCTAAAATATCACATGTACATTATCCTGCAATTTCAAAAATTGTTAAAGACACCTGTGCTGATTTTAAATTAAAATACAATGAATACCCAACGGTGATAAGTGCAATTCGCGCGCATGTATTACATCTTAAATCATTGAGCAAGCCTAGCTTCGCTTAATCTTATATTACGCAGATATTGTGTAAACAAAAAGGACGCCGATGTATCGGCGTCCTTTTTGTTTTATTTCAGTTTGTATCTTTGTAATATGATTCAGTGTATTGTAAATTGAATCAGCAATCCATTTACTTAAGATGCTTTCTTTCTTCTTGCTACTTTGCGTGGGGGATTCGCTTTTAATTCAGCGATAATCGCATTCACTTCTTCAATAGTCAGTGTTTCCACTTTTTCTTGTTGTTCTTTATTTAACTTATAGTTTCTTAATCCTTGTTTGATATAAGGTCCATAAGGGCCACGTAATAATTGAATTTTCTCTTTTTCAAATACTTTAATGGTACGCTCATCCTTGGCTTTGCGCTTTTCTGCAATCATAGGAGTTAATTCCTCCAGGGTAACGGTGTAGGGGTCCATTTCCTTATTCAGGGAATAAAACTTCTTCGCATGGGCCGCATAAGGGCCAAATCGACCAATATTAACTGATACATCCTCTTCTTCAAATTGTCCTAAGGTGCGCGGTAGTTTAAATAATTCCAAAGCTTCCTCAAAACTGATGGTTTCAATACTTTGAGATGCCTTTAATTTTGCAAATCTTGGTTTTTCTTCTTCGTCCTGATGTCCTATTTGAACCATTGGACCATAGCGCCCCATTCTTGTGATTAATTTTTTACCACTCACTGGGTCGAAGCCTAATTCTCTTTCCCCTTTGGCTCTTTCCGCATTCTCTAATGTATGTTCGATAGTGGTGTGGAAGGGTTCATAAAAAGAGGCAAGCATGTCGCTCCATAATAACTTACCTGCAGCAATTTCATCAAATTCACCTTCAATTTTAGCAGTGAAGTTAAAATCCATGACTTTTGAAAAGTGTAATTTTAAAAAGTCAGTCACCACCAAACCTAAATCAGTAGGGGATAATTTATTTTTTTCAGCACCTGTAATTTCCGAGGAAGTCACGGTAGATATTTCGTCCTTATTATTTAAAGATAGAATTTGAAAGTTCCTTTTGCTACCTTCTTTTTCTCTTTTCTCAACATAATTTCGCTTCATGATGGTTGAAATAGTAGGCGCGTAGGTAGAAGGTCGACCGATACCCAATTCTTCTAATTTTTTTACCAAAGAAGCTTCTGTATATCTTGCACTAGGTCTGCTGAAACGCTCTAGTCCTGTCATTTCAATAAAGTCAAGTACTTGACCAACCGCTAAAGGCGGCAGTAAACTTTCTTCTCCTTCCCCTGCAGTTGCCTCTTCGTCTTCGTCATCATTACTCTCTAAATATACTTTTAAGAAACCATCAAACTTCATCACTTCACCAGAAGCAGATAGTGTTTCTTTATTTGTAGACACTTCAATTTTTGCCACCGTTTTTTCGAATTGCGCGTCACTCATTTGTGAAGCGATTGTGCGCTTCCAAATTAATTCATATAATCTATTTAAATCAGCGTCGTCAACTTTACTTTCATTCATGTAGGTAGGTCGAATTGCTTCGTGCGCTTCCTGTGCATTTTCGTTTTTATTTTTAAACTTACGCGGCTGGTAATATTTTGCACCAAAGCTTGAATTAATTTCTGCTTTAATTGCATCCACTGCAGTTTCACTCAAACTGATACTATCAGTTCTCATATAAGTGATTTTACCACTCTCGTATAATTTTTGTGCAAGTAACATTGTTTTACTTACACTATATCCCAATTTTCTGGATGCTTCTTGTTGTAATGTTGAAGTAGTGAAAGGCGCTGATGGCGTACGTTTCCCGTCTTTAACACTGATGTCTTTTACGGTATATTTTGCACCCTTACATTCATTTAAAAACTTTTCAGCAGCCGATCCTGTCGCTAATTTTTGTGGTCCTTCTGCTTTGAATTTTACTTTTTTCTTATTGATGTCTGGCGCAGTAAATAGGGCAGATATTTTAAAAACGCTTTCTGGTAAAAATTGGTTGATTTCTCTTTCGCGTTCTGCGATTAATCTAACTGCAACACTTTGCACACGACCCGCGCTTAAACTTTTTTGCATCCCAATCTTCCGCCAAAGTACTGGGCTTAATTCAAAACCAACAATTCTATCTAATATTCGGCGTGCTTGTTGCGCATCCACTAAATCCATATTGATGAACCTTGGATTGTCAACTGCTTTTTTAATTGCTGGTGCAGTAATCTCGTGAAATACGATACGCTTTGTTTTTTTAGGATCTAAACCAAGTACTTCCGCCAAATGCCAACTGATACTTTCTCCTTCACGGTCCTCATCCGATGCTAGCCAAACCTCCTTGGCTTTCTTTGCCATGGATTTTAAATCTTTGACTACTTTTTCCTTGTCCGATGGTACTGCGTATCTTGGTGTAAATTTATTTTTAAGGTCAATTCCCATCTCGCTTTTCTCTAAATCTCGGATATGACCATAGCAACTTCTTACTTCAAAATCTTCTCCCAAAATTTTCTCAATGGTCTTTGCCTTTGCAGGGGACTCCACGATTAATAGGTTCTTTGCCATACGCTCTTTGGGTGTTTATAAATTGAAAATCAACTATTTATGTTTAATGAAATTGGCATTGAATGCTAATCCCATATTCTTTTCTCGCGATGCAATATTAGAGCTTTCACTGAAAAAATAAAAATTACCTAGTCTTCAGGGGCTAAAAATGCCATTATTTTATCAATAACCGCTTGCGTTTTGTATACTTTATTATGTCCTAATCCTTTGGTTATCAAGAATTTAATGTTTTTTGGTGCTTTTTCTTGAAAATTTATTAAATCTTTATAAGGACAAACCTTATCCTCGGCATCATGCACCCAAAGAACGGGGCCGGTGTAATTTTCAATGGCCCTATCAGCTTCAAAATGGGTAATTGGGTGTGTTGTTAAAGTTGCCGCATAGGATAAAAATGCAGTTCTTATGATGTCATTGAACCGCATTAAATCAAAATAATTATTAAAAGTCGTGTCGGTTTTGGTAGCCGGTGCTATTAATACAAACTTATGTTGATCGGGATTGGGGATGGTTTCGGCCAACATGGCTAAAGTGATACCCCCTAAGGAATGACCTATAAAATGATCCACGGGTCCGACAGATTTTATTATTTGCTCAATGGCATTTAAATATATTAATATATTAATGTATTTACCTTGACTTAAGCCATGACCAGGGGCGTCAAAAATCAAAACACGATAGCCCATTTTCAATAAGGGTGCAACATATTGCTCAAATTTATATCCATGGCTTGCATAGCCGTGTGAGATAAGTACGGTTTTGTTATTGCTTTTTTGTGAAGTCCATTCAAAGCCTTTTAATTGAATACCATCGGATAAGGTGACTGTTAACGGCTTGGCTTGGTGAAAAATGGCAGGTGCCTTTTTTTTCTTATACTTAGGATATGGGGTACAAAATAATTCAAAGGCTATTTTACCGGCAGTTGCGGGTGAAACCAGGGCTAGGGTTTTGAATTTAGTCCTCAAATACTTTAAGTACATTCTTTCGGATAACCCTATTATTGCCATTATTTTTAAAAATTTGTGCAAAGATAGTATGGCAAAGCACAGTACTAGCATTTTTTTTGTATTTCGCAAATGAAATTGCCACTTTGACATTTACCATTGGTGGATTACAGTTATTTTTGCAAAAATCTATTGTGGACTTATGTATTCATTAAAAATCAATTTTGAAGAAAAAGGGCTATCGCCTGTAACATTAACGAATATAGCGCCAGATGAAAGCTTGCTTGAAGTGCTATTAGAGGCAGGTATTGAGCTACATCATAATTGTGGTGGGGTATGTGCTTGTAGTACTTGTCATATATATATTAAGTCTGGTGCTGCGCATGTTGCTGAACTCTCGGACAGAGAGGAAGACTTTATCGATCGTGCAGTTAATCCACGTATTGAGTCAAGATTAGGTTGTCAGTGTATTTTAGCCATGGGGGGATCTGGGGAATTAGAAATCATCTTACCTGACCAAACACAATTCTTAGGCGAGTAGTTTATAATAAATCGATTTCACATTCCTTTGAATATAGTAGTTTAGTATAACAATAATTTAAGAATAGTAAAATAAAAGACCAAAGTAAAATCAATTAATATGAGTCAGTTTGAACCCCCTATACATTGGAATGATCATGAAGATATCGCTCAGAAATTATATGAGAAGTTCGGAGATGATTTTACTGAAGCAAAAATATATCGTGTTCGTTTTACAGATCTTTTAGATTGGATACTTAGTTTGCCTCATTTTGAAGGTACCAGAGAACAATCTACCGAGGGGCATTTGGAAATGATTCAAAGTGCCTGGGTGTATGAGTGGAGGGATAATCAAAAATAGGCTTACATTTGATAACAAAAAGTATTCGCCTTGTTAGCTAGTTTTAAAAAAATAGTTTGTTTTGTGTTTGATGTTGATGGTGTATTGACCAACGGCAACTTATTGATTATGCCTAATGGGGTGATGGCTAGAACCATGAATATTAAAGATGGTTATGCATTACAATTAGCAGTAAAAAAGGGATATAAAGTTTGGATCATTTCTGGTGGTAATTCGGAAGATGTAAAAAATAGATTAGCACTTTTGGGTATCACTGAAGTTCATATGAAAGTGTCGAACAAAAAAGAATTGTTACAATCCTTAGCGTTGGAACACAATGTTGCTTTAGATACCCTATTATATATGGGGGATGATATGCCGGATTACGAAGCCATGCAATTGGCTGGCATTGCAGCATGTCCTAGTGATGCGGCAATGGATATAAAATCGATCGCACAATACAAGGCTTTGACCAAGGGTGGGGAAGGTTGTGCGCGTGAGGTAATAGAAAAAGTGTTAAAGCTCAATGATCATTGGGATATAGATGATCATATTATGGCCAAATAAATAAATTCAAGACCCTTGAAATTACTTCTATCTTTTTGTAGGCTTGTTCGATGGCCTAATTTATTTTTTATTGTATTGTCGCAATGTTTGTTTCAGTATTGTATTTATAATCCCTTATACCATATTAATAGTAGTGATACGCCTACCTCCTTTTTTTTAATGATGTTGGCCTCCGTTTTTATTGCTGCAGCAGGTTATGCGATTAATGATTATTTCGATGTGAATATTGATCAGGTAAATAAGCCAACCAAAGTGGTCGTGAGTAATATTATTAGTAGAAGGTGGGTTATTTTTTGGCATTTCTTTTTTAGCTTATCGGGCATCTACTTAACCTTAATTGCATTTTCATTTCAGCAGTATTGGCATATTCATATAGCCAACTTACTTTCAATTTTATTTTTGTGGTTTTATTCAACCAACATTAAAAAAAAGTTATTAATAGGCAATGTGTTGATTGCAATTTTAACCGCCTGGGTAATAGGGGTAGTTTATTTTTCTAAGTTCACAATCACTGAATTAATTAATGCACGCTATGCAACACCAGCTGACTTGCGACTTTTCAAATTAATGATATTGTATGCTGCTTTTGCTTTTGTTTTAACCATCATTAGGGAAGCACTTAAAGATATCGAGGATATGGAAGGGGATGCGAAATTTGGATGTAGAACCTTGCCCATTGTTTGGGGATTAAAAGCAACCAAAGTGTATTTGGCTGTATGGTTGGTGGTGGTGATTGCTATATTATCCATTATTCAATTATATGTTGTTCCATTTGGCTGGTGGTTAAGCATCTTATATTGTGTTGTGTTTATTATTGCGCCCTTGGTGTTGGTCTTATACAAGCTTAATAAATCATTCACCAGTCATGATTTTAATATACTTAGTAACTGGGTTAAATTAGCGATGTTGGCAGGGGTACTATCAATGGTTTTCTTTTATTTTTTATATTGATTTACCATTTACAAATTTGAATTTATATCATGCAATCTTTCATATTAGCTTCTCAATCTCCACGTCGCCACATGTTGTTAACCTGGGCGGATATTCCATTTGAAGTAATTGTTTCCGATTCGGATGAGACTTACCCAGCTTCATTGGATTTAAATGAAGTGCCAGTATTTATTGCAAAAAATAAAGCGCAGGCGGTGCATGAAAAAATAAAATTGGGCTATCCGCAACATATCAATAAGCATATTGTCGCAGCAGACACTATTGTCGTGTTGGAAGGGAATATATTAGGCAAGCCTGCCAATAAAGCCGAGGCCATTGCTTTCTTATCTGCATTATCTGGAAAAACACATCGGGTCATTACAGGGGTAGTATTAATTTACAATGGTAAAGAATATACATTTAGTGAAACCACATTGGTTACATTTAATTTATTGACATTGGATCAAATTGAATACTATGTTGAAAATTACAAGCCATATGATAAGGCAGGTGGTTATGCGATTCAGGAGTGGATTGGTGTTGTTGGGATACAAAGTATTCAAGGGGACTTTTATAATGTAATGGGTTTGCCTGTGAGTAAACTATTACAAAAAATAAAGCAACTAGAAGAAGCCTAGTTGCTTTAAATATTTTTTATAATTATTGATTGTCTAAATTTCAATCTATATTTTACTGCTATTGCCAGTTAAATACAATATCTAAAATAACATCCGGGTGTAAACTTCTTTCCACAGGACAGGTACGCGCAACACGCTCTAAAATTTCTTTTGTTTTTTCATCTACATTTAAGCCAGCAGGCATCGTGACATGAGCAATTATTTTTCCAATTCTACGTGGATCCGATACCATTACTTTAGTTACTTCTACTTTGGCGCCATCAAGAACGATGTTCATGGTTTCGGCTTTAATTCCCATCGTGGTAATCATACAAGCACCTAAACCTGTTGCAATTAAGTCGGTAGGTGAAAATCGTTCTCCTTTTCCTTTGTTGTCGGTAGGCGCGTCAGTTTCAATGGCAGAACCACTTTGTAAATGAAGGCAGGTGGTTCTTAAATTAGTTTCGTAAGTAACTGTTGCTGTCATAGGTAGTATTGAAATAGTATTAATTAATTGAGCGCTTGGGTAAAATAATTAAACCGCTCCATGTTGTAAAGGAGTTAAATTTTGATTACTGGAATTTAAACGAATGGTGACGATGAAGGAGAGGGCAAAGTACACCATCAATATTAAGTTTAATTGTGGAATATGTTTACTCGCACCAAACCAATCTCCCATAAAATAAATAATACCAAATCCAAATAGGCATTTCAATATTTCCCATACATAAGCATATTTACTTCCATCCATTAGGTCGGTTAAAGCATAAATATAAATAAATACAAAGGCCCCATATATAAACATATTGGGGAATCCAATATTGGCAATATTTCCTAACATAAAAGCCACACCAATAAAGATGATCATAAGTTGCATCCAAGCCCATGAAATAAAAATGGGGTCATCGCTAGTTTTGTATTTATCAAAATTATAAACATCATCAATTTTAAAAACTGGATTTTTTGCTGCAACATCTGTAGGACGCCAGCCAGTGGGCTTTGACCAAACCCTTATCTTATCTACAAAGTTATTGGCGCGCCAAGCATCCTTTATCAATAGCCACATATGTATAAAGTTAATTCGAATGGGATTCCATGTTCTCATAGGACGTGTAATGCCATATACGGGAGGAATATCTGCACGTTCTTCCATAAAAGTGCCAAACATTTTATCCCAGATAATAAATATTTGTCCTAAATTCTTATCGAGGTATTCATTATTAAATGCGTGATGTACTCTGTGATGTGATGGCGTGACAATTATTTTTTCTAAAAATCCCATACGATTAATATATCTGGTATGATACCAGAATTGCGCAAAAAATTGAATAGGAGTAACCGTTGCAACCACTAGTGGTGAAATACCCAATAAGGCTGCAGGTATCATGAAGATGGAAAATATTTTCACGAAGGATGAAATAGGTTGACGAACTGCGCAGGCCAAATCAAATTCCTCACTACTATGATGTACAATATGGCTATTCCAGAAAAAGTTATTCGCATGATCAATCCGGTGCACCCAATAATGAGAAAAGTCGAGCGCTACAAATGCAATTACATAAGTCAACCAAGTTGTAGTAATATGGGTCAAAGCAATTTTTTCCTCAATCCAGCTATAACTTATAATTGTAATACTTAAGCCTAAAACATTTTTTGTAACCATCGTAATCGCCGAAGTAAGGCTACTAACGGTGTCCATATTGTTTACCTTCTCTTTTTTTATATACCAGCCATATAATTTCTCCAGCAATATAAAAGTGAAAAATATCGGCATCGCAAAAAGTAAAATTTTTCCATATTTTTCCATAAATCTGCAATTTTTAAAATTAAGTAAACGCGTCCTATTTAATGGATATGAAGATAGCCATTAAATTTTATGATTTTGGACTGCATTTTATATTTTATAATTTTAAATATAGCGGATAAAAAATATGGGTTATTAATGACAAGTCTTGTATTTTTGTGGCTGATTATAGCGCAACGAATTATGCAAGAATTACCCATTGTAAATGTGGAGACGGAAACAAGAATAAAAAAACCAGATTGGTTAAGGGTGAAGCTGCCTATTGGGGAAAGCTATAAACATGTGCGCGGATTGGTCGATAAGCACAAACTTCATACTATTTGTGAAAGCGGCAATTGTCCGAACATGGGGGAGTGCTGGGGCGAGGGTACGGCTACCTTTATGATATTAGGCAATATATGTACCAGAAGCTGCCAGTTTTGTGCGGTGGCTACAGGACGTCCTAAACCTGTGGAATGGGATGAGCCACAACGCGTAGCAGAAGCCATTTTATTAATGAAAGTAAAGCATGCAGTTTTAACCAGTGTAGATAGAGATGAATTACCTGATGGCGGTTCAATCATTTGGTTTAATACGATCAAGGCTATTAAAACCTTATCCCCTGAGACTACCTTAGAAACTTTAATCCCAGATTTTAGGGGCATCTCTGATCAAATACAAAGAATTATTGATGCGGCTCCTGAAGTGGTAAGTCATAATATGGAAACGGTGGAAAGAAATACCCAAAAAGTGCGGGTGCAAGCAAAATATAGAAGAAGCTTAAAAGTATTAGAAACTTTGAAGTTAGGTGGCATGCGCACGAAAACAGGGATGATGTTAGGTATTGGAGAGGAAAAATCGGAAGTAATACAAACGATGAAGGATTTGGTTGGGGTAGGTTGTG
>Ga0214168_1001284_pt1 | contig 10061 bp, 10 predicted proteins | sample LakMenepilimnion_FD_153002 | JGI IMG/M metagenome (GOLD analysis project Ga0214168, IMG submission 153002) | Freshwater microbial communities from Lake Mendota, WI - Practice 29OCT2010 epilimnion v4 | ecosystem: Environmental > Aquatic > Freshwater > Lake > Epilimnion/Euphotic zone | place: Lake...
CCTCTTTCCAGCAGGCGAGCACAAAGCAACCGCCTCCTAAGCGGTAGGTCGCAGGTTCAACTCCCGCCGGGGACACAATTACCTAAAATTAACTAAAAATTATTGTGCGCTGTCCAACAATGAAGATGCGATCTTCAGCATAGAGTTTTACCGCTTTTGCAAGAACTCGTCTTTCAATATCGCGACCAAGAGCAATTAACTCATCAGGCGTTGATGAATGAGTTACGTGGGCAACATCTTGTTCAATGATTGGGCCCTCATCTAGATCAGCAGTCACAAAGTGAGCAGTTGCGCCAATGATCTTTACGCCGCGCTCGTGAGCTTGGTGATATGGCTTAGCGCCTTTAAATCCAGGTAAGAAAGAGTGATGGATATTGATGATCTTTCCAGGCATAGCGTTACAAAAGTCTGCTGACAAGATTTGCATATAACGTGCCAAAACTACGAAATCAATCTTTAGCTCGTTCATTTTAGCGATAAGAGTTTTCTCTTGTGCAATTTTGTTGTTTGAGTCAATTGGCAGGTACATAAAGGGAATCCCGTGTGATTCAACGAGTTGCTTTAGATCTTCACGATTGGAAACCACTAGTGGGATTTCGATTGGAAGTTCGCCAAGTTCAAGCAAATAGATAAGGTCGCGCAGACAGTGGCTCTCTTTGGTTACCAAGATCAGGGCGCGTGGTTTATTAGCGGTCTCACGAATTGCCAGAGAGGGAGAGAACTTTCCTAATTCGCCATTGAGGCTGGTTTGCGCTGCCGCCATTCCCTGTGAAGTTTCAAAGCGAGTGCGCATAACAAAGGTATTTGTCGTGTGATCAGTGTATTGCTGATTCTCAATAATATTTCCGCCGCAATTAAGAACTGCGCTCGTCATCGCGTGGACAATGCCAGGTTGATCTGTGCATTGCAGAGTTGCGATGAGATCCATGGTCTTAGGGTAAGCCCTCTTAGTGAGTGAGAGTAAATCTACGAAGACTCTTAGGCGCCCACCAGTTACGTTCACCAAATAAGCGCATTAGGGCAGGGACCAGAAGTGCACGTATCAGAGTTGCATCCAGAAGGACCGCGAAGGAGACTCCGAAGCCAAGCATCTTGATAGATGTAACCCCACTTGTCATAAAAGCTGCGAATACAACGGCCAGCAGAAGTGCCGCTGCGGTAATAATTCGAGCCGAGCGCTGCAGACCTACTGCAACGGATTCAATATTGCTCTTGCCCGACAAATGTTCTTCACGGATTCGAGAAAGTAAGAAGAGTTCGTAATCCATTGAGAGACCAAAGACAACAACTGCTACCAAAATTACCGAACCGGTATCTAGCGTGCCGGTAACTGTGAAATCACCTACGAGCCACTTGAGATTTCCATCAATAAAGATCCACGTGATGACACCCAGTGTCGCAACGAGAGATAAGCCATTGAGAAGAACTGCCTTAATCGGCAAGATTATGGATCCGGTGAAAACAAAGATGAGAATGAAGACTGCAATGCCGACCCAACCAAGTGCCCATGGAAGTGTGCGAGCTATGCCACCTTGCGAATCAGTGAAGTCAGCTGCAACTCCACCTATGAGAAGACCCTCGGGTTTATCAAGTGCCCGTAACTCTTTGATAAGTCTTTCGGCATCAAGTGATCGTGAACTTGTACCAGGTATAACTTGTACCCGGATATCTTTTCCAGAGTACTCAAGTTCACCCACGCGCGTAATTCCATCAACGGATTTTGCTTGCGTTAAAAATGAGTTGAGAGAACTTTCACGACCTGTGCCATCGGGGAGAATTACTTCGATGGGGCTACCCTCAAAACTTGCGAATCGATCTTCAATTACCTGAGAGCTAATTGCTGCGCGATCAGATGCTGGCAGTACGCGCGAATCTACTTGTGCAAAGGCAATATTTGCTATTGGCAACGCCATAACAGTTAGAAGTGCAAGCGAGCCAGCGACTATCGGAACTGGACGCGCCATCACGGTGCGTGCTGTTTTTGCCCAACGCCCATCTTCTTTCGGTGTAAGGCCACTTTTACGAATAACACCTTTATTTACACGCTTACCTAGGATTGCCAGAAGCGCAGGTAGCGGAATTAGAGCACCAAAGATTGCAAAGAGTGTGACGATTACTCCGGCATAACCAAACGATTTAAGGAAGTTCAGCGGGAAGAGTAAAAGCGCGCTGAGTGTGACCATTACCGTCAGACCGGAGTAAAAGACTGTCTTGCCTGCTGTCCCCACGGTGATAATTGCGCTTTCTTCGATGCTCTTTCCATTGTGCATCTCTTCTCGAAAGCGATTGACCATGAGAAGTGCGTAATCAATACCGAGCCCTAAGCCCAACCCGGTAATTAGATTGAGCGCAAATACGCTCACATCGGTTACTTGTGTAAGTAGATATGTGAGGAAGAACGAGCCGAGAATTGCACCAACTCCAACGACAAGTGGCATCGCTGATGCAACAAGTGCGCCGAAGACAAAAGCGAGCAATATAAAAGTCAACGGAATTGCTATTCCTTCAGCCAATAAAAGGTCAGTCTTAATTTTGGAGTTAATCGCATTTGTAACGACTGCTCCGCCTCCGGCATATACCTCAAGCGATTTGTATTTACCGTCGAAGTTTTCAGAAATAGTTTTGCCGACGGCACCGTATCCTTCAAAATCATAATTTTCGATATCGGCATAGATAAATAAAAAGGCAGCTTTACGATCAGATGAAGCCAAGTTAGGCGCTCCACCAGTTGACCAATAAGAGAGAGTGCGACTAATTCCTTTTGTAGCAGTGATTTCTTTCTCCAAAGATGTCGCTTCACTCGCCACGTTAGGATCGTCAACAGATCGTGAACCCGCATCTACGACAAGAATCGCAACCGGATCTTGCACTTTAAAGGTATCCGTTATGTATTTAGCGGCCTTAGCTGATTCTGAATTTAGATCGGAATATCCACCCGAATCAAGGCGGCTAAAGGAGAGTGATCCAATCGCGCCTGCTACAAGAATTGCGATGATGTAGGTGATCAAAACACTCTTACGTCGGCGAACAATAAATGATCCAAGTCGCATAAACACCACATAAGTATGTACTATGTAATTATTATGAGCGAATTTTTCCCAGCGACAACTGAAGATGAGCGAGATCCACGTGAGGATAATGATCTAAAACGTGATGCAGATATCAAAGGCGATAAGCCGCCTCATCACGACGAGTAATTACTCAGATTTTGCAGGTGTTGCTGGTTTTGCAGGCTTTGCTGCTGAATCTGTTTTATAAAAACCAGATCCTTTAAATACGACTCCAACTGCCGAATAAACTTTACGAACTTCACCCTTACATTCAGGGCAAACAGTCAGCGGGTCTTCAGAAAAGCTTTGAAAGGCTTCGAAGGCGTGTTCACAGGCAGAACATTGGTATTGATATGTAGGCACTGTGCTCACTCCTTTCCTAAATCACATCCCTGGGGGCTAGTGGACCAGTCTAAGGAAGTGAGACTATAGAGGCGAATTGAGACCACTCTCGCAGCGAAGGCAGGTTTAAAGTGAAGCGTATTGCGGCACTTATTGGCGCAATTGGAATGTCTGTATTTATGGCAGCTCCCGCCTTGGCTAACTCACTTGTTGCGACATCTCCAATCGCAGGAGCGACGATAAAAGTTGCACCGAGTGCTGTGACAATTTCAGTTGAGATTACGCCTATGGATATGGGAAATGAAATCACGGTTACTGACCCAGCTGGACGACGCGTTGATGATGGAACACTCACTGTTGCGGGCAACGACATCGTTATTGGAATGAAACCAATCACCGATGCAGGTTCTTACAAAGTTCGTTACAACATCCTCTCTGAAATGGATGTTCCGCTGGTTGGTTCATTCAATTTTAATTTTTCTGCTACATCAATTTCTATGCCAGAGGAAGTTGTCCCTTCTACCCCAGCAAAAGTTCAGGGGAGCGATTTCGGAACTAATCTCTTTGTAATTGGCTTGCTCGTTGCTTCATTTGTTGTACTAGTCACGCTTGCTCTGTACGCTCGAAAGATATTTAAAGAGCGATGACCTTTCTGGCAGCAGATCTAAATTCTGCTGGTCCGCTGATTACCTCGTTGGCCACAGTTGGTAAGTTCATTTCACTTACCGCAAGTTTTGCAACCGTTGGCCTCTTATTGGCGATGGCATTTTTTCTAATTAATGATGCGGGTAAGTTATCTAAATCTGCACAAGCGCTGCGAAAAGCGGCAACGGTAACTTCACTTGTTTGGGTGCTTGGCCAAGGTTTAAATATATTGACAACTCTGGCGAATATTTTGGGAACACCTCTAACGGGTGCCCTTGATTCAAACTCGCTACGTTCCTTTATTTCTCAGATCGACCTCGGAAAATATATGTTCATTCAGCTTTGCCTGGCGCTAATTGTCTGCGTTCTAGTCGCGCGCATACGAACTGTCGCAGCCACTAGCGCACTCCTACTTTTATCTTTAATTGCTGTTATCGCACCGGTATTTGTTAGCCACTCGGCCTCCAGTGGCTCTCACGCTTTAGCAATTGGTTCTTTAATTGTGCATGTCGTTGCGCTTACTTTCTGGGTAGGTGGTCTGATTGCAATAACAGTTCTCTCCGCTGCTGATCGCGCCGTCGCTCTGCCGCGCTTTAGCGCACTTGCACTTTGGTCGGTTATTGCAGTTGTAGCCAGCGGTAGCGCAAATGCTTGGGCCCGACTTAACTTTCAGAGCGCTTGGGGTTCAGACTATGCCCGCTTGGTAATTCTTAAAGTGGTCATCACTGCGGTTCTTATTTATTTTGGATATCTAAACCGTAAATATTTATCTGGTAAATGGCAGATCACTTTGAAAAATCTCAGCCGTTTACTAATTGTTGAGGTGAGCATCATGCTCTTTGCTGTTTTGGCTGGTTCTCGCCTTTCAAATATGCAGCCACCATTGCGCGCCGAAAGCGAAATCCTAGATCCTGGTTTAGCTATCGCAGGGGTTGCAACTCCTGCGCCACCAAATCTGTGGCGCTTGATTTCTCTTTATGACCCGGATGCTTTGATGATCGGTGTCTTAATAACCGCAGTCGCACTTTATATAAAAGGAGTCGTTATCTTGTCGCGCCGTGGTGATAAGTGGCCAGTAGGACGCACTGTCGCATTTGCACTCGGGATTAGTTTTATTGATTATGCAACAAGTGGTGGCTTAGGCGTTTACGCTAAATTCTCATTTGAGTATCACATGATTGCTCATATGGCTTTGGGAATGATTGCGCCAATCGGAATCGTTTTAGGTGCACCGATAACTTTGGCGTTACGCACTTTGCCGCAGGGTCGCACCCCAGAAGAACGCGGTGTGCGTGGAACGCTGATCGCACTCTTGCATTCAAAGCCAGCTGGAATCTTTACAAATCCAATTGTTGCTTTGATTCTCTTTGATGGTTCACTCTTTGCTCTTTATATGACGCCGTTATTTGGAAATATGATGCAATCACACCTCGGCCATTTAGTGATGAGCGTTCATTTTCTTTTAGCAGGAATACTCTTTTTCCACGTCATTATCGGAATTGACCCTAACCCGAGAAAAGTGCCACACATTGTGCGAATCGTGATCCTGCTTGCCGCAATGAGTATCCATGCATTTTTTGCAGTTGCCTTAATTTCATCTTCAACTCCGGTTGATCAGGGTTACTTCGCATCGCTACAAACTCCTTGGAACCTCGATCCGCTCGTGGATCAGCGGGCGGGCGGCTCAATAGCTTGGGCAATGGGAGAAATCCCAATTTTGCTAGCGCTGGTTGCCACCTTTATTCAGTGGATGCGTGATGACAAGCGGGAAACTAAACGTATAGACCGAAATGAAGCGCGCTTGGCTGCGATGGGTGAACCCGATGAACTTGCTCAATATAATGCCTACTTAACTTCATTAGCGGCAAAGGATACGGAACGAAATAAATGACAACTAACGATCTGTATGCGCTGCCTTCGGAATATAACGACTTACGTGCAAGTGTGCGCGCTCTTGCCGAAAACGAGATAGCACCGCATGCAGGGGCAGTCGATGAAGATCATCGCTTTCCGCAAGAAGCTGCCGATGCTTTACTTAAAGCAGGGTTAAGTGCCGCTCACGTCCCAACAGAATTTGGCGGAGAAGGTGCCGATGCACTTGCCGTAGTAATTGTTATTGAAGAAGTAGCCCGTGTGTGCGCATCCTCTTCTTTAATTCCCGCAGTGAACAAATTGGGATCACTCCCGTTAATGTTAGGTGGAAATAAGGAACAGAAAGAGCGTTGGTTGCCACAATTGGCGAAGGGGAGTGGATTTTCTTATTGCCTCTCTGAATCAGAAGCAGGCTCAGATGCCTCAGCGCTAAAAACAAAAGCGGAGCGCAGTGGCGATAACTGGGTAATAAATGGAAGTAAAAAGTGGATTTCAAATGCTGGGGTCTCAGAGTTTTACACCGTTATTGCGCAAACCGATCCAAGTAAAGGATCTAAAGGCATTACTGCGTTTATTGTTGAAAAATCTGATGCCGGTGTTTCATTTGGAGCGCCAGAGAAGAAGATGGGATTTCGTGGATCTCCTACTCGCGAAGTTTATTTCGATAATGTAACTATTGGTGATGATCGCCGAATTAGTGAAGTGGGTGCAGGTTTTGCACTCGCTATGGATACGCTAGATCACACACGAATCACAATTGCTGCGCAGGCTCTAGGAATTGCGCAAGGTGCACTCGATGTTGCCGCCAAATATTCACACGAACGCAAGCAATTTGGAAAAGAAATCTTTGATTTCCAAGGCGTGCAATTTATGTTGGCTGATATGGCGATGAATATTGAAGCAGCACGCCAATTAACTTATGCCGCTGCCGCCCGCAGTGAACGTGGTGATAAAGACCTTAAATTCTTCTCGGCAGCAAGTAAAACATTCGCTAGCGATGTGGCTATGAAAGTAACGCAAGATGCGGTGCAAGTACTAGGTGGCTACGGATATGTTTCTGACTATCCAGTGGAACGAATGATGCGCGATGCCAAACTAACGCAAATTTATGAAGGAACAAATCAAATTCAAAGAATCGTGATGGCCCGAAATCTTCCCGTAAATTAATTTTTAAAGCGCAGCAATAAATCAGGTGTAGCAGCCGCGTTAAGCGGAATGTCAAAGCGCTCGCGAGGTAAATCTTCGCTAGAAATTTCATCGGGATGAATCAACCCAATACTCCAAGCGCTTAACTTTGTGAGCGCACGATCATAAAAACCGCCACCTTGCCCCAATCGATAACCTGATCGATCTATTCGAAGTGCGGGGACAATAATTAATTCAATTTTCGATTGATCAGAAATTGCCAGTCCGGTGGGCTCTAAAATATTTTTAGATAACTTGCTGGGAGTTAGCTGATTGGCATCTCCTTGCCACTGCACCCATTCGAGTTCGTTACCGATAATTCTTGGAAGATAGAGCGACTTTCCATTCTTAAGAATTTCGGCATTTAAATCTTTTGTGCTGGGTTCATCCCCGTAGGAGAGGTAACTTGCGATATTTGATGCTTTTGTAAATTCAAGTGAAGTCGCAAGGTAAGCAAATGAGTGATCTAGATATCTTTCGCGCCGTTCAAAGCGATATCGATTGCGCAGATCAGCTTTCTCACTCGATGCACTCACGTAAATCCCCAATATTTGGTAGCTCAAGAAGTATTGTTGCTGATTATGTCAGACCGTATGCGCGTAGATGAGTTTCTCTCCTCTCTTATTGCGATATGCCGACCGCTTGAACCTTTCAGTATGTCGCTGCTTGATGCGCACGGAGCAACGCTTGCCGAAGATATCTATGCCGGTGAACGCCTTGTTTTGAAATCTGGCTCACGTATTCGCTCCACTCAAATTGGATTAGCTGCCTCAATCGGTCGCGACAATCTCCCAACTCGCCCGCACCCTCGCGTAGTCGTGCTTTCGGCAGGACCGGATTTGGTCGAGCCAGGTAAAGAGCTAAAAGAAGGCGAAGAGTACGAAACTAATTCTTGGCTACTCACCACCGCAGTACGCGAAGTCGGTGCGGTTGCTTATCGCGTTCACACAATTCCGGATGATGAAGCGCAACTGCAGGCAGTCATCGAAGATCAATTGGTACGTGCCGATTTAATTATTATTAGCGGTGAACGCAAAGATGATTCTTTTGACTTAATCACGCGCACTTTGGCTGCGATGGGTGAGATAACAACTGTAGACATTGCCATCGAATCTAGCGGCCGACATAACTTTGGAGTTATAGGTCCGGATAAAACCCCGGTCGTAACTTTGCCAGGTGATCCGGTTGCTGCTTACATTTCTTTTGAACTATTTATCCGCCCGATGATTCGCACAATGCTTGGTGCGTCGACAATTCACCGCCCATCAGTAAAAGCCAAACTTGAAAAGGCGATTACCTCGACGAGTGATTATCGTTCTTACATCAGAGCAGTGCTATCAGAAGACGGTAAATCTGTTATGCCACTATTGGATCAAGGTTCAAGTGTGCAAGATGAGCAGACAACCCTTTCTGATGCCAACGCATTTATTGCCGTACCCGAAGGCGATGTAAAGATCACGGCAGGTTCAGATGTCACTGTGGTTGTACTCGAACGCCGATATATTTAAAACCGGATTAAATCAATGTCTGAAAATTGGCCCGTTTATCTAAACTCGGGCGAGTTAGTTCTGCGACCGCTTCGTTGGCGAGATCGTAAACGCTGGCTAAACGTTCGCAATGAAAATCGTGATTGGCTATCCGACTGGGAGGCCACGCTTCCTCAAGTGCCGGGAGAAGTCGACTCAAAGAGCCTGCCCACCTTCTTCGAAATGGTTAGTTGGCATCGCCGCGAAGGTCGACAGGGTCGTTCTTATGCGCTCGCCATCTGGCATATAAATAGCCAGGGTAAGAATTTGATCGGGCAGATAACAATGGGCGGTGTGATGTATGGGGCAATGCGTGGTGCACACATCGGATATTGGATTGACCGCGCATATGCCAATCGTGGATTTACAACGAAAGCAGTTCAGCTAGTTACAGATTTTGGCTTTAACACCCTCAAATTGCATCGGATAGAAATAAATATCCGTCCCGAAAACTTGCCGTCAATTCGCGTAGCTGAAAAAGCAGGCTATCTATTTGAGGGTGCACGACCTCGTTACTTACATATAGATGGAAGTTGGCGGGACCACGTCTGTTACGTCAAGGAAAATACTCAGGTTATTTAGCCCTCTAAATCCACAGAGTAAGCAGGGTGCTCCTCTAACCTTGGTCCATCATGGCTTCAGGAATCATCTATCTATTAATAATTGGCATGTGGGTGGCTTACTTCCTCCCACGCTGGGTCCACGATAGAAATGAATTCTCCGGAAAGAGCGTCGAAAGATATAAGAGCGCTCTCCGCATAGTCGCTAGCAATTCTCCTGGCGGAAGTTCCGGTACCGGAGTAATTCATACAGATTTAGATCGTGAAGCAAAAGTTGCACAACAACTTCTGCGCCGTCGAATTATCTTCACACTAATTACAGTTTCATTCGTTATGACGATAGTGGGTGCAATTATGCAAACTCTTGCAATTTCATTTATTGGAATCCCGGTAGTTGCCTTCGTGATGTACCTGGCGCACGTTCGCCATCAGGGCAACACCGAACGCATGCAAAAACGTCGCGTGACGCAATTACATCGCAGCACTGCTGGTGTTTCATCAACCAACTTGTCAGAAGTAGTTGCTCCAAAACAAAGTACTGAACATTGGATTCCACTTACTGAACGTGAATTAACTGGAGTAACAATTTTGCCGAAAGGCAGCGCAGCAGCTCGCGGAGAATGGCAACCAAATTCTGTACCGGTACCAACTTATGTAAATGCTCCGAAGGCGATTGTGCCAAAGCGAGTAATTGACTTAACTACGCCTGGACAATGGAGCGAAGAACAAGAAAGACTCGAACGCGAAGCGCTCGCCGCGGCCGCACCATCGCGCGATGAGATATTTGATCAACAACTAGCTGATGAAGCGGTCGCTCGACTTAAAGAAAATCGCGCCGCAAACGGATAAAGGCTAGATCCACGATGGCAGCCACATGCGGG
>Ga0214168_1001286_pt1 | contig 10050 bp, 9 predicted proteins | sample LakMenepilimnion_FD_153002 | JGI IMG/M metagenome (GOLD analysis project Ga0214168, IMG submission 153002) | Freshwater microbial communities from Lake Mendota, WI - Practice 29OCT2010 epilimnion v4 | ecosystem: Environmental > Aquatic > Freshwater > Lake > Epilimnion/Euphotic zone | place: Lake...
CACCCGCCGTATTGCCCACAGGCCGCAACATTCACGGCTTTGACCCCTTCAGAATTCCCAGTGCCTTGGCCGTTCGGGATGGCAAAGTTCAAGCTCAGTTGCTCATTGAGCGTCACTGTGCCGATGGCAACCCCTTGCCAGAATCGATTGCCATGGTGCTTTGGGGCAGTGACAACTTGAAGAACGAAGGCGCTCCCATTGCACAGGCTTTGGCCTTGATGGGAGCCATGCCCCGCTTTGACAGCTATGGCCGCATTGCGGGTGCCAGCCTCATTCCATTAGAAGAACTAGGACGCCCTCGCATTGATGTGATCATGACTTTGTCAGGTATCTTCCGCGACCTCATGCCGCTGCAAATCAAGTTGTTGGCAGAAGCTGCCTTCTTGGCCGCATCGGCTGACGAGCCGCTCGAGATGAACTGGATTCGCAAGCATGCGCTGGCGTACCAACAAGAGCATGGCTGCAATTTAGAAACAGCCTCTTTGCGGGTCTATGGCAATGCCGAAGGTGCTTATGGCTCCAACGTGAACAACCTGGTGGAAAGCAGTCGCTGGGAAGACGAAGGCGAACTGGCCGAAACCTACAAGCGCCGCAAAGGTTTTGCCTATGGCCGTACGGGTCGAGCTGTTCAGCAAACGGCCCTGTTGCAAACCGCGTTGGCCGATGTGCAATTGACTTACCAAAACCTAGACTCTGTTGAGTTGGGCGTGACCACCGTAGACAACTACTTTGACACCTTGGGTGGCATCACCCATGCAGTCAAGTTGGCCAAAGGTGGCAAAACACCACCGGTCTACATTGGTGATCAAACCAAGGGCAACGCGGCCGTTCGTTCTTTGAACGAGCAAGTGTCCATCGAAATTCGAACACGCATGCTCAATCCGAAGTGGTACGAAGGCATGTTGGAGCATGGCTACGAAGGCGTGCGCCAAATTGAAACGCATGTCACCAACACCATGGGTTGGTCGGCTACCACGGGGCAAGTGCAGCCGTGGATTTACAAACAATTGTCTGAGACATTCATGCTGGATCCAACCATGCGTGACCGTCTGGCCAAACTGAATCCGACGGCCTCTGCCCGCGTGGCAAACCGTTTGATCGAAGCGTCTGAACGCAACTATTGGCAACCCGATGCCGAGACCTTGCAAGCCCTTCGACAAGTAAGTGAAGAACTGGAAGATCGCTTAGAAGGCGTCTATGAAGGAGCTACCCCATGAATGTTGAAACTCTACCGTTCCCCACGGTGAAACGCAATTCAAAATTGGATGGCGAGGGCAGCGTGCAGGTTCAACTCGACCCGAATGTGAAGATTGGCAATGCCAAAGTCTTTGCCATTTATGGCAAGGGGGGCATTGGCAAGAGCACCACGTCGTCGAATTTATCTGCGGCATTTTCCAAAATGGGCAAACGTGTTTTGCAAATTGGCTGCGACCCCAAGCACGACAGTACATTCACTTTGACCAAAAAGATGTTGCCCACGGTCATTGATGTGCTTGAAACGGTTGATTTTCACGCCGAAGAATTGCGCGTCGAAGACTTTGTCTTTGAAGGCTACAACGGTGTGATGTGTGTCGAAGCGGGCGGTCCGCCTGCAGGCACAGGATGCGGTGGCTATGTGGTGGGTCAGACGGTGAAATTGCTCAAAGAGCACCACCTTTTAGAGGACACTGACGTGGTGATCTTTGACGTGTTGGGCGACGTGGTGTGCGGTGGTTTTGCTGCACCCTTGCAACATGCGGACCGCGCCATGATTGTGACTGCCAACGATTTTGATTCCATCTTTGCGATGAACCGGATTGTGCAAGCCATTGGTGCCAAAGCTAAAAACTACAACGTGCGTTTGGGTGGTGTGATTGCCAATCGCAGTGCGGCGACCGATCAAATTGACAAGTACAACGACCGAATTGGTTTAAAGCTGGCCGCACACTTCCCAGACTTGGACGTGATTCGCCGCAGCCGTTTGAAAAAATCAACGCTGTTTGAAATGGAGCATTCACCCGAGTTAGAAGCTGTGCAAAAAGAATACATGCGACTGGCTGCCAGCATGTGGCTGGGCGGAGAAGCTTATTCTGCGGTTCCTATGAAAGACCGCGATATTTTTGATCTGTTGGGTTTTGATTGAGGCCAACACTGTGAACGAGATGACTTACGAACAGCGTCGAGGGCAGATCGAACATTACTTCGATCGGACGGCTGTCGCGGCTTGGGAAAAACTCACCTCCGACGCACCCGTTGGTCGCATTCGAGCTAGCGTTCGTGCCGGTCGCGATCAGATGCGAGCCACATTGGTGTCATGGCTGGGAGAGGACCTCCGAGGCAAGCGCATTTTGGATGCGGGCTGCGGTACAGGTGCATTGGCCGTGGAAGCAGCGCGATTGGGTGCTGAAGTGGTGGCCATCGATTTGTCTCCCACCCTGGTGGAGTTAGCGCGCGAGCGAATTCCAGCCGATGTGGCGCACTTGGTTGAGTTTCACAGTGGTGACATGCTCGACAAAAGTTTGGGTCACTTTGACCATGTGGTGGCGATGGACTCCATCATTCACTACGACACGGAAGATGCTGTCAATGCCTTGGCGCAGTTGGCTGAACGCACCAGCAGTTCCATTGTGTTCACGTTCGCACCGCGCACACCCATGTTGGCGCTCATGATTTCAGTGGGTCGCTTGTTGCCTCGCGGCGATCGCGCGCCATGGCTTGAACCCATGGCGGAAACTCAAATTGCCCAACTCATGAAGACGCACGAATCATTGAACGATTGGCAGTGCGCGCGCGCACACAAAGTCTCCAGTGGTTTTTACAAATCTAAAGCCATGGAGTGGGTTCGCTCATGAGCGGCAAGACTTTCTCCAAGTTCGTCAAGCAGCTTCCTGCAACATGGTTGCCGTTTGCCGACGTGACCAGCGCAGGTTTGCCGATGTCGCGTTTGCTCCGTTTGTCCTTGTTCAAGTTCACCATGGGCATTACAACGGCCCTCATGATCGGCACCTTGAACCGAGTGATGATTGTGGAGCTGGGCGTATCGGCTTGGCTGGTCGCCATGATGTTAGCGCTCCCACTGTTGGTTGCACCGTTTCGTGCCATCACAGGTTATCAGTCTGATGTGCATGTGTCGGCGTTTGGCTGGCGCCGCGTGCCTTATATGTGGGGCGGTACCCTGATTCAATTTTTGGGCTTGGCCGTCATGCCCTTTGCGCTTTTGGTGCTATCGGGTCGTGGCCAAGTACCTGTGCCTGATTGGGTAGGTCAGGGCGCAGCCGCCATGGCCTTCTTGCTGGTCGGTGCAGGCTTGCAAACTTCCCAAACAGCTGGTTTAGCGCTGGCCACAGACCAAGCCAGTGAGGAAACCCGCCCTCGCGTGGTGGCGCTGATGTACACCATGCTGTTGGTGGGTGCCGTGTTTGGCAGTTTGGTCTACAGCGTCTTGCTGTCTAACTTCACGCCAGAATATTTGGTTCAAACGGTGCAAGGCACTGCCTTGGTGGTGCTCATTCTCAATGGCTTTGCGCTGTGGAAGCAAGAGCCTCGCAACCCAGCGCGTGTGGCGGCATTGAAAACTCAAATTCGCAGACCCTTCAGAGAAGTCTGGGCAGAGTTCATTGCCCTTCCACAAGCACGTCGATTCTTGTGGGCAACTGCCCTGGGCACCATGGCGTTCAACATGCAAGACATTATTTTGGAGCCCTATGGCGGAGAAATTCTGAAGCTGAGTGTGGGTGCAACGAGTGCACTGACGGCCATGTTGGCGGGCGGGGGACTTCTTGGCTTTTATGTCGCAGGTCGCAAGCTGGCGAGTGGCATTGACCCGATGCGTTTGGCAGCCTATGGCGCTTTGGCTGGCTTGCCAGCCTTTTCTGCTGTCATTTTCGCGGCACCGCTTGAAGCGGGTTGGTTATTTCGCTTTGGCGCATTTGGTGTGGGTTATGGCGGTGGCTTGTTTGCAGTGGGAACATTGTTTACAGCCATGCGCATGGAGTCAGCCTACATCGGCTTGGCCTTGGGTGCCTGGGGCGCCGTGCAATCGGCTGCAGCGGGCCTTTCCATGTTCATTGGGGGTGCATTGCGCGATGTCGTGACCACGCTCAGCAGCCAAGGCGCCTTGGGCCCTGCTTTAACGGATCCTTCTGTGGGTTACAGCATGGTTTACCACGTCGAAATGCTTTTATTGTTCTTAACCCTGATTGCCGTTGGCCCATTGGTCAAGCGCAGTATTTCACCCGCAGTTCCCCAAACCCTCGGCTTGACCGAGTCTCGTATTTAGTTATTCAGTTGTTCAAAAGGAGAAGTCGTTATGCAAACCGTAGGAAACATTACAGGCTACGTCGATCTAGCGCAAATACTGTTGTATGTGTTTTGGATCTTTTTCGCAGGCCTTATTTATTATCTTGTTCAAGAAGGACACCGCGAAGGTTATCCCCTTGAGTCCAGTAGCAGCGGCCGTGCTGTGGTCAAGGGCTTTCCAATCCCTGAGCCGAAAACATTCTTGTTGGAAGGTGGCAGAAGTGTCACTGTGCCTGACCTGATGCGAAAAGAGCCCTCTTACAACGCTGTGGCCACCAGCCCTACTTCTGGCGCGCCCATTGAACCCAAGGGTGATGCCATGCTGGCAGCTGTTGGCCCCGGCGCTTATTCCAGCCGTGAAGATGTGCCAGAAATGACTGGGCATGGCAAACCACTGATTCAACCGCTTCGTGTGGTCAGCGATTACACCGTAGCCTCACAAGATGTGGACCCACGTGGTCTGCCAGTAATGGCGGGCGACGGCAAGCAAGGCGGAACCGTCAAAGACATTTGGATAGATTCCGCTGAGATGATGTTTCGCTATTTGGAAGTGGAAATTGCCGGTGGCAAAACTGTTTTGCTGCCCATGATGTTTTCAGTCATTCGCAGAAACCAAGTTGAAGTGCATTCTGTGTACGCGCGTCATTTTGCGGCTGTGCCAGCGCTGAGAAATCCTGACCAGATTACCAAACTGGAAGAGGAAAAGATCAGTGCTTATTACGGTGGCGGTACTTTCTACGCCGATGCAAAGCGCAGCGAACCGCTGATTTGAGTTTCAGATCTGTGTCAATTGAAGTCGAATTGAAAGTCTGTTGAGGAAAAGATAATGGCGATCGAAAATTTGGGTCATGAATACGAGTTTGAACCGCAGTTTGGTTTGCCCGAACGCTTGCCAAGCGACGAGTTCATTGTTTGGCAGGGCTCACCCAATGTGGCCGCCTTGGCCTATTCAGCCTTTCACTTCAAAAAATTAGCACTGTATTTTGGAGCTTTGATCTTGGTGTGTGCCTGGCCCGCTTTAGAAAGCGGTGCAGGCTTCATGGCTGTTTTGTCGGCCATCAAATGGATTGCACCATTGGCGGTCATTGGCATGGCCACTTTATGGACGCTGGCCTACTTCACCGCGCGTACCACGGTCTATACCGTGACCAATAAACGTGTGGTGATGCGCTTGGGCATCGTCTTGACGGTGTCTTTTAACCTGCCCTTCAAGCAAATAGTGTCTGCCGATGTGCGCGCGCATCAAAACGGATTTGGCGACATCACTTTAGCCTTGAACGGCGCAAACCGCATAGGTTGGGTGCATTTGTGGCCCAGTGTGCGGCCATGGCGCATTGCAAAGCCTGAACCTACTTTGCGTGCGGTCGCTGATGTCCAAGTGGTGGCTGAAAAGCTGAGGGATGCATGGACACAAAGTACGGGCCTTGCTGCCAATGCCGTTGCAGCTTCAAGCGCAGTTCAAAATGACCGCCGTGATGGCGCCTTGATGCAAGTGAGTGCAACATGAGCCAAGCCCAACTTGTTCAGTCTGCTCAAGCCGGCGTGCCAATTGCGCCAGACAGTTTCCCTCGCTGGATCCTGTATTTCTCAGCTGGCATCATGGCGTTCTCACTCATCTCAGTGGGCTTGATCCGCATCACTGGCAACGGCCCTGATCAGCTTGCCGCCGCGCCCACTGTCCAGCGCTCATTGATTTTTGAAGATCAAAAAGACGGGGGAGTACGCGTTGCCGATGGCGTCTCGGGACAAACCCTGACGGTGTTGTACGGCGAACAAGGTTTTGTGCGCGGTGCACTGCGCGCTTTAGCGCGAGAACGCTTTTCAAGAGGCATTGGATCAGCGCAACCCTTTGATTTGATTGCCCGTGTCGATGGCAGGGTCACTTTGATGGACCCGAGCACAGGACAGCGTGTCGACTTAGAGTCATTTGGACCCACCAATACAGCGGAATTTGCTAGATTTTTAGCCATGCAACCTGAATGATTCAGGATTGAGTCAGTCAACCTTTTACCAAGCTGGAGCTTTTTTTCATGCAAGCGAACACAAACATTGACACCGCCGAAAAAGCATCCCAAAAAGCGGTCGAGAGCACCATGCTCAGCCCTCGCTTTTACACCACAGATTTTGCTGCCATGGACAAGCTTGACGTCTCTCCGATGCGTGCCGAATGGGACAAAATGATGGCGGAATACGAAGGTGACAACAACCACGATCACTTCCAGCGCGACGAAGAATTTACCAGGGAAGTGGCCGAAAGATTCTCCCAAGTCAGCCCTGAAATGCGCCAAGAGTTTTTGGACTTTTTAATTTCCTCGCTGACCTCCGAGTTTTCGGGCTGTATTTTGTACAACGAAATTTTTAGAAACGTTGAAAACCCCGACATCAAGCAATTGATGCGCTATATGGCGCGCGATGAATCGCGTCACGCCAGTTTCATCAATCAGGCTTTGAAGGACTTTGGTTTAGGCATTGACTTGGGTAACTTGAAGCGCACCAAGGCCTATACCTACTTCAAACCCAAATACATTTTTTACGCCACTTACTTGTCCGAAAAAATTGGCTACGCCCGTTACATCACCATTTACCGTCAGTTAGAAAAAAATCCAGACAAGCGCTTTCACCCTATCTTTCGCTGGTTTGAGCGCTGGTGCAACGATGAGTTTCGCCACGGTGAATCGTTCGCATTGATCATGCGCGCCAATCCGCACTTGCTGCGTGGCGGCAATGTGTTTTGGATTCGTTTCTTCTTGTTGGCCGTCTACGCCACCATGTATGTTCGCGATCACACACGCCCAATGCTGCACCAAGAGATGGGTTTGGAGTCGGACAGCTACGACTATGAAGTATTTCGAATTACCAACGAAATTACCAAGCAAGTTTTCCCCGTCAGCTTGGACATTGACAACCCAGCCTTTAGGGAAGGTTTGTCACACTTATTCCATGTGCAAACTCAAATGAATGCGGCCAAAGCGCAAGGCGGCTTGGTGGGCAATCTGAAGCGTGCACGTTGGGCCATTTCGGGCGGCCTTACTTTCCTTCGCTTGTACTTCTTGCCTGTCAAGCACCATGCCTTGCCAGCAGATGTGCGCATGGTGCCTGCTTGGTAAATTGCCTGCCAACAGACACTGAAAGCCAAGGATGACCGACACCTTTGTTGCATTAGGATTTGCGATTTTTATCTGGTGGTTCAGCACCGGTATCGTGATTCTTTTGAATCGCATGTCACGCACTGCGGTGACCATGAGCTTGGTCATCTCCTCTGCGCTGGGTCTGGGTGCCTTGGCGGGGTTGTCTCACACAGCCCAACAAACAGGCGTCATGGGCGCATACTGCGCTTTCACTTGTGCCTTGTTAGCTTGGGGCTGGAACGAGTTAACTTTTCTCACCGGTTGGATCACAGGCCCGCAAAAAACGGCTATCTTAAAAAGCACTTCAGGCTGGCCTAGATTCATGGCGTCCTTCAATGCAGTAGCGTGGCACGAATTGTCCATTCTTCTCGTGGGCTTGGTCATTGTGGCTATCACTTGGGATGCGCCCAACCAAGTGGGTACGGGCACCTATTTGGTCTTGTGGGTCATGCGCACCAGCGCCAAATTGAACTTATTTTTTGGGGTTAGAAATTTGAGTGAAGAATTTCTGCCTACGCATTTGGCGTATTTGGAAAGCTTCTTTAAGCGTCGCCGCATGAATGCATTTTTTCCATTTGCAGTGCTCACAGCCAGTGTCTGTTTGTGGCTCTTAATTGAATTTGCAAACCAACCCATCACCACACCCGCACAAGTGGTGGGCGCTGCCTTGGTGGGTACCATGTTGGCCTTGGCCATTGTCGAACATTTCATGCTGGTTCTGCCGCTGGACACCACGGCCTTGTGGCGTTGGGCCATTCGCAAACATCACCACACAGAAACGCCTGCAGCCTTTGACGCACATGTGCCTCCGGTATTGCCTGCTCACTTGGATTCACATGACAAATCTCTTCAAGTCAATTAACACCGACGGTGGCGCAGGCGGTGGCGGTGGCGGTGGCGGTGGCGATGGCGATCAAAACCACCCTGCGAGCACAGCCTCCGAGTTAAGTCATCGTGCACCCACAGCCATTGTGATCGGCACAGGATTTGGTGGCTTAGCAGCTGCCATTCGCTTGAGCGTTAAAGGTTATCGCGTTCAAATGTTGGAAAAGCTCGATGCGCCTGGTGGCCGCGCCTATGTGCACAAGCAAGATGGTTTCACCTTTGATGCAGGCCCGACCATCATTACCTTGCCGCACCTCATTGCCGAGCTGTTCACATTGTGCGGCCGTGAAATGAAAGACCATGTTGATTTGCGCTTGATGTCGCCTTTCTACCGCATTCGCTTTGACGATGGCACGCACTTTGACTACAGCAACAACGACGAGCAAATGCTCGATCAAATTGCCAAATTCAGCCCTGAAGATGTGCAAGGTTTTAAGAACCTGATGGTGGCGTCTGAGAAGTGTTTCCAGCTGGGTTTTGTCGAGCTGGGCATGGTGCCCTTTGAAACCATTGGTGATGTGATCAAGGCTATGCCCAATTTGGCGCGCATGCAAGCTTGGCGCTCTATTTACAGTTTGGTGGCGCAGCACATCAAGCACCCCAAGTTGCGCATCGTCATGAGCTTTCACCCCTTGCTCATTGGCGGCAACCCTTATTCAGTCACTTGCGTTTACTCGCTCATTCATTCCTTGGAACGTCGTTGGGGCGTGCACTCGGCCATGGGCGGCACCGGCGCGATTGTGCGCGAACTGGTGAAGTTGCTCGATGAACGCCAAGTCCCCATTCGTTACAACGCACCCGTGACGCGCATTCGTGTGGAGGGCGGCCGTGCCCAAGGCGTTGAGTTGGCCAATGGAGAATACTTGCCGGCTGACATTGTTGTTAGCAATGGCGACGCCGCTTGGACTTACCGCAACCTGATTGAGCCGCAACACCGTAAGCATTGGACTGACAAGCGCATTGCCAAGGGCAAATACTCATCTGGCTTGTTTGTTTGGTACTTCGGCACCAATCGAAAGTACGAAGATGTGCCGCACCACATGATGGTCTTAGGCCCACGCTACAAAGGGTTGCTGCAAGATATTTTCAAAAATCACAAACTGTCCAAAGATTTCAGTTTGTATTTGTACCGTCCAACCGCCACGGACCCTTCGCTTGCCCCTGAAGGTTGCGATAGTTTTTATGCGCTTTCTGTCGTACCAAATCTCAGCAGCGAGACCGATTGGCCAGGCATCACCGAGCAATACCGCGATGCCATTGCCACGGTCCTGCAAGAAAGTGTGCTGCCCGATTTGAAGCAGCATGTGGTGTCTTCTAAAGTCACCACACCGCAAGATTTTCAAGACCGCTTGTGGTCTTACAAAGGCGCAGGTTTTGGCCTTGAGCCCATCTTGGTTCAAAGTGCATGGTTTCGGCCGCACAACAGAAGTCAAGATGTAGATGGCTTGTTCATGGTGGGTGCCAGTAGCCAGCCGGGAGCTGGCGTGCCCAGTGTTTTAATGTCCGCAAAAATGCTTGAAACGGTGGTGCCCGATGTCAAATCTTTTGCTTGATCCAAGCTTGAACTCGCCGCCTGTATCTTTGCCTTATGACTTAGAGGCTTGCACCGAACTTATGCGCGGTGGCTCTAAATCTTTTTTCGCGGCCTCACGCTTGTTACCCGTCCGTTTGCGGCCACCTGCCATTGCGCTTTATGCGTTTTGCCGTTTGGCCGATGACGCCATTGACGAAGGCGATGACCCGATATTGGCCATGGCAG
>Ga0214168_1001296_pt1 | contig 10026 bp, 9 predicted proteins | sample LakMenepilimnion_FD_153002 | JGI IMG/M metagenome (GOLD analysis project Ga0214168, IMG submission 153002) | Freshwater microbial communities from Lake Mendota, WI - Practice 29OCT2010 epilimnion v4 | ecosystem: Environmental > Aquatic > Freshwater > Lake > Epilimnion/Euphotic zone | place: Lake...
GGGTCAAAATCTGCCGCCAGATTTTCATCTGTCTATGATTACTACAAATCCTTAGATCCAAAGCAAGCTAAGTTAGTTAAAGCAATCTTTGCTGCTATTAAGAAAAAACACCCTAAGTTAACCTTGGTAATCGCATGGAATCAACCGATGCTTAAAAGTGGTGATAAATATGTATTTGGTCTATCTACCTCTAAAAATCACATCTCGATCGCACCCTGGAGTGAGAAGGTACTAAAACAGTTTGCCCCGTCCTTTAAAGAGTATCGAGTAACTAAAAAAACTATCGCACTCCCCAATGATTGGAAGGTTGATGCAAAATTATTATGCGATATGGTCAGTGCTGGAGTTAAAGAAAAATCAATCTAATTTATAGATCTGACCTGTCTGCTTTCCTAATATAGATTTCACATAAGCATCGGCCACAGATTGAGCAGTTACTTGGTGAAAACCAGGAAATGATGCGTGGTAGCTAGTTGCTTCAACTAAAACATTTGGGCTAACTGTGTTAATTCGTATTCCCCTTGGTAGATCAATGGCAGCAGCTAATGTGAATGATTCAATTGCCCCATTTGCAAGGGCAGCCACTGAGCCTGAAGGAATTGGATCTCTTGCTAAAACACCTGTCATTAGTGTGAATGAGCCGGCATCATTTAGAAAATCAATACCTGCTCTTACCAACTCAACCTGGCCAAGTGCTTTATCTTTTAATCCCATTAAGTAATCTTCATAGGTTAACTCTGCAACTGGTTTAAATGCCACCTTGCCAATGCAGGATGCAACTGCGTCAATCTTTCCTACCTTTTCATACATCGATTTAATTGAGGAAGGATCTTTAACATCTACTGAAATTTGAGTAGTTCTTGAAACCCCAATTACCGTGCCATGTTTGCTTAATGTTTTTGCAACATAGGAGCCGATTAAGCCGGTTGAGCCAACTACTAAAAATTTCATTTTTCTCCTTAAAAGCTTTGCCTATGTGGGGTAGATCCTATTGTATTAATGCAGATCTTTAATACTGTTGGTTATATGAAGAGCGCTAAGTGTTTGCCAGTGATTTTAACCGCCCTCATATTTTTTCTAAGTGGCTGTGCTGGAAATGATTTAGCCTTTGAAGAGATAAAAGATGGATTATGTAGTCAAAAACAGGAGCAATTAATTGAAAAACATATTGCAGGTCAGATCAATGCGCTCTCTGATCAAAACTGGAAAAAAGCATATGGTTTTGCAGCTCCCTCATTTCAGGAGGTAGTTCCAATTCAAAGATTTGAAGAGATCATTCAAAATGAGTATGAGATGATCATTAATAATGATGGTTTTAAATTTACCGCCTGCAACATCGCTGAAAATAAATTTAATCAAGTAGTTGTCTTAACCTCAAAAGGTAATGAGTTTAAATTGCTCTATCGCCTAACCTTTGAAAGTGGCAGATTAGGTGTTGAGGCGGCAACTGCAGCACCTGCAGAACCTGAGATCGCTACCTAACCAACTAGGCTTTGAGTTATCAAGCCATCCTTTATTGAAACTGTTATGCGGTCCAAGCGGTAATCTCTAGTTAGCGCAAACATCTGATCATCCTCTTGGCCAATTCGATACTGCCAACCTAATTTTTCAGCACAAGAAGCAGCCGCATCTTTTTTCATGCCAACTAATCCTTCGGCATAGGCTGGCAGAATCTTTACCTCACCTAATGGTTTAACCCATGCAGGGCATGTTGCAGGATCTAAAACTTCCCCATAAATCTCCTGGCTTCCTACTGCAACTGTTATTGCTGCCTTTGCCTTTGATTGCAAGGTAAATTTATAAATTCCATCTACTGCCGCTTGGCTATATCTTGCCAAATACAAGTAAGTGGTTCCGGTATACCGCTCAAGAAATCTAGTCCGTTCAGTAAATTTGATAACAAACTTTTTGCCAGCAGGATCGGTAATAGTTGCAACTGGTAATTGACTCTTTGTTAATTTATTCTCCGGTGACCGATTAATGATTAGATACTCAAAATTAACTGTGTCACCCTCTTTTAATGCAGCACGAAAAGCTTGTGTTTGATTTGGCTTGGTGAAGTTTGCTCTGATTGCAAAAGATACTGTGCCATCTACCAGGATTGGTCCCTTATCGGGGCTTGAGTTAGCAGCAGTGAGGTTAACTGGTTGGTGGGCTGAAGCTAAGTTTAAATTTGAGCCAACAAAAGCAAGGGCAAGTAAGGTGGTAAGTGTTCTTCTTCCCAATCGCATTTGGGGATTAAACCATATAAAGGTTAAAGCTTTATGAGAAAGGGTGAAGTGAAATTACCTAAAACCATTGCCAAGCAGAATCTGCAGGCGTAGATTTCCCGCATGTACCAACATGGAATTAAGCAAACCTTAAAGGCAGGAGGTGCTGTCTTTGGTGCCTCAGCGCTCTTCTTACTTATCGCACCAGAGTTATTTCTAGATCTACTTGATTTAGAAAGTAATGATCAGATGGTTTGGTCAATGCGAATGATTGGTATCACCTTATTTGCACTAGCTGGAAATATGTGGCAAAACTCTAAGTTAAATAACAATGCCGCTGCGTTAAAGTTTGTAGCAAGAGTTATGTTTATAGCTGCCGCATCCCTTGGCTTTTTAACTATCTTTATTCCATCAACTCTTACACCATTTGCAATTGGATACGCCATTATTGGCTTTGGCTTTGCAATTTCCTACCTAGTTAATCTGCTTAAACGACCTAACTAACCAGCAAACCTCTACCATTGGCCTATGCGGGCAAAGATAAAAAATGGTTTTAAACCAAAGGTTTGTGTTACCTGCAAATTAGAGTTTGAGTGGCGTAAAAAGCGGGCAAAAAATTGGGAGAATGTTAAGTACTGCTCCAAAAAATGTGGTGGTAAGTGAAGCGGATTATCTATGTCAGCCATGATCAATTAAATGCAAAGTATGGCGCGCTAAAGGGTGCTAATCCAAAAGAGGATTTAGTTGTTTTGGTGGAGAGTGCCCGGATGGTTTCATCTGAGTTTGGCAGCAAGGTTCGGCTTTATTTTTTACTCTCTAGCGCTGCTCACTTTGTTAAATCTTTAGAGGCAGATGGCTTTACCGTTATCTATCAAAAAGCTGCTACTACCGTTGATGGTTTAAGGGAGGTTTTAAATAAGCATCCAGATCTGCCAATTACCGCTGCCACCCCAAGCTCATTTAGATTAAAACAATCACTAACTGATTTTGGTGTCAGATTACTTGAGAATGACTTCTTCCTTACACCTCGTGCTTTATTTGATCAATGGGCTGGTGGGCAAAAAAGTTATCTGATGGAATCTTTTTACAGAAGCCAACGGCTTCGGTTAAATATCTTGGTTGAAGATGGCAAACCATTTGGTGGTGCTTGGAACTTTGATAAAGAAAACCGCTCACCACTTCCTAAAGGATATAAATTTCCACCATACCTTGTTCATAAGGCAGATGAGATTGATACCAAGATTGCATCGGATTTAGGCATTACACCAGTTACAGATTGGGCAACAACAAGAGATGGTGCAAAGCGGGTTTTAAAGAACTTTTTGGATAATCACTTTGGCCAATTTGGCCCATATGAGGATGCGATGACGGTAGATAACTGGGCGCTTCACCACTCACTACTTAGTCCATATCTAAACAACGGACTTCTTCATCCATCTGAGGTAATAGATGCAGCGGTAAAAAGATTTGAAAAAGGAGATATTCCAATTCAATCAGCTGAAGGGTTTATCCGGCAGATTATTGGTTGGCGCGAGTATGTAAATGGGATGTACTGGTATTTAGGACAAGATTACAAAGAGCTAAACCATTTAAATGCCAAGGTGAAGCTACTTCCATTATTTGAAGATCCAAGCAAGACCAAAATGAATTGCATCAAAACCAATTTAACCGATATCCAAGACCGTGGCTGGGTTCACCATATCCCTCGCCTGATGTTATTAAGTAATCTGGCATTAATTACTGGCACAAATCCGCAGGAGTTTTTATCTTGGATGAGAAGGGTTTTTATTGATGCAACTGATTGGGTGATGGTGCCAAATGTAATTGGTATGGGAGTGCATGCCGATAATGGTGTGATGATGACAAAACCATATGCAGCAGGTGGTTCTTATATTTCAAAGATGAGTAATTACTGCAAGGGTTGTGTTTATGATCCAAAGCTTAGAACTGGTGATAATGCCTGTCCCTTCACAACCTTGTATTGGGATTTTCTAGATCGCAACCAGGAAGAGTTTGCTGGAAATCATCGAATGGCGCAGCAATTATTTGGAATCAAGCGGTTAAAAGATATGCCTGAGGTTAGAAAGCGGGCGCAAGAGGTATTAGCTGGCCTAAGTAAGGGGTTAATCTAATCACCATGAAAACATTACTTGCCGTAATTGGTGTTGGCCTAGTTTTTTTCTATGTCATTGGTTCAGGAGCTTGGGTAAATACTGGTGATAATTGGTATCGCTCATTAAACCAACCAAGTTGGCAGCCACCTGATTTTATCTTTGGCATTATCTGGCCATATAACTTTATTGTTTTAGGTTATGCCAGCGTCTATGTAGCAAATAGATTAAGTACAACAAATGCGATTATTTATCTATCTATCTTTGCACTCTCTGTCACTTGCGCACTCACCTGGGCTTATCAGTTCTACCGGCCACATAATTTATTTGCCGCCTCCATCGCCCTTTGCCTTGTTGCAGTATTGACTTTGCCAATGCTCTTTTTTATCTACCAAGCATCAATTCCATTATTTTTAGCCGTAATTCCCTATCAACTCTGGGTAAGTACTGCGACCTACTTAAGCTTTTCCTACGCAAAACTTAATTAGTAACTCCTGCCATCACAGCCTGCTCCTTAAGCCATTTTTCATATAGCTCATCAAGGCTCCAGGCAGAAGATGCTCTAATTGATACTCCCCTTGCCCCAGTTCTTCTAACCACCCCCCTTGCCACAATCAAATTATTTCCTTTGATTATGTGGGCATAACTTTGTTGAGCATCTTCAAAAAAGGTTAGATCGCTACAGCCAAAGCCATCATCTAGGGTTAGAAATAAAACTCTTTTGCCACTTCTAATTGGCGGTGATTGCAGCGCCACCTTCACGCCAACTACCAACACCTCTTGATTTGATCTAACTCTTATTAGATCACTTGATTTACAAACCTTAAGTGCATCTAAAAATGGTGCGTATTGTTTAAGTAGATGCTCAGTGATATCAATGCCAAGGTTTTGTAATTCACTACCAATCTGCTCACCTTTTGTAATATCTGGAAGACCTAAACTATCTATCTCACCTGGGGATAAGGCAAGGGATAATTGACCACTTGCAGCTTTGCCAGCATTTAATTGTTTTAACTCCTGCAGATGAACATAAAGATCTCGTCGATTTAATTTGCTCTCTTTGTTTATGCCATGAAGTAAATCAAAGGCGCCAATCTCAACTAAAATTTGGGTAGTTGGCCAATGAGCACCTGATCGATAGGTGAAATCTGCTAAATCTAGATAGGGCCGGTTTTCAATAATTGATTTAATCTCACCACTTGAAATACCTGCAATATCTGCAAGAGACACCCTAATTCCATAACCTGAGGCATCTGGCAAAGTTAATTTAGCTCCACTGCTTTTTGTATTTGGTGCGGTATATAGATAATTGATTTTATTACCTGCCTCAACTTTTTCAACCCGATAACCAGCCTCTGATTTATTTATATCAACTGGCAAGATTTGAATTCCCCACTGCCTTGCCTCATCAATTAACAATCGCTTTGGATACATCCCAGGTTCATGAGTTAAAACTGCAGCTAAAAAAGCTGCGGTGTGATGAGTTTTTAAATAGGCTGATTGATATGTAGTCATAGCAAAGGCAGATGCATGGGCTTTACAAAATCCAAAGGAGGCAAAATCTCGCAAGATCTGCCAGGTGTAATCAACAACTGATTTTGAGTAACCACGTTTGGCAGCTCTTTGATAAAACCAATCACAAACCTCTTGCGCTCCCTCTTTGTTACCCAAATTTCTGCGCATCTGATCTGCAGTGCCAAAGGTTGAGCCAGTCATCTTGGCGATTATTTGAATTACCTGCTCATGAAAGACCACCACCCCTTTGGTTTGTTCCAAGATTGATGCCAAATCATCATGAATTAGATTTGGATTTATCACACCTGATCTAGCATTTAAAAAGGGTGTGATCATCTCAGATTTAATTGGCCCTGGCCGAAAGAGTGAGATGCCAATTACTAGGTCATTAAATTGATCAGGAACTAACTTGCCAACTAACTCCCGCTGTCCTGGGCTTTCCACCTGAAATAAACCTAAGGTTCTAGTTGATTTAATTAAATCAAAGGTTAATCCATCATCTAATGGGATCTTCTTGATATCTAAATCCTCATCATCACACTCTTTAATCTCTTTGATTGTGTAGGCGATGGCAGATTGCATCCTTACGCCCAATACATCCAACTTTAAAAAGCCAAGTGCCTCCACATCATCCTTATCAAAGGAGAGCATTGGGTAATTACTTTGATTAATTGAAACTGGTGCAAAATCTAATAATCTCTTATCTGAGATAACTACTGCGCATGGATGCATCGACAGATGCCGAGGCAGCTTATCTAGCCGCATTGCTAGGTTAATTGTTGCCTTAATTAATGGGGAGGAAAGATCTAATCTTTTTAACTCTGGTAATTGATTTATTGCATTGCCAATATTGCGCGCACTGATATGGGGCATTGATTTTGCAAGTAGATCAATCTGGGTTCGATCTGCCCCTAATGCATTTCCAGCATCTCTAATTGCATGGCGAGCGCGATATCGCTCAACCATCGAAACTGTGGCACACCGAGTTTGATTATTAATCTTTGCCCAATCACTATCGCCATATCTTTTAAAGATTAGGTCATAGATCTCATACCTGCGATCTGATTCAACATCAATATCAATATCTGGTAATTCATTTCGTTCAAGAGAGCAAAACCGCTCCATTAACAAGCCATTGCTAATTGGATCAACCTCAGAGATGCCAAGTAGGTGGCAGGTTAAAGATCCTGCCGCACTTCCCCGGGCTGCAACTCTTATCCCTAAAGATCTTGCAGCATCAACAATGCCAGCTACTGTTAGAAAGTAGGAGGTAAAACCTAATTGACCAATTGTGTTTATCTCTTGCGAAAGTCTGGTTTCAGCGGTTGTCTTTAAATCACTTGGATAGTAATCACCAATTGCAGCAGCTGCCTTTTGATGTAATTGATCTAGTAATTGGGCTTGGTTTGAGGCATTAAATAAGGCTGGCTCTGGCAGGTGCACGCCCCCTAACCCAATCTCACCTCTTGGTTTTAATTGGCAGCTGCCTGCAATATCTAATGTGGTTTTTATTAATTGATGGCCATCTGCAAGCCCTGCCTGCCTTGATATCTGATCAGCTAAGGAGTACATCATCTGGCTATCTTTTAAGTAAGCCTCACCATTGCTTCGCTCAATACTGGCATCACTAATTAAGGATAACTTTCGACTGGCATCTAATAGATCTGCAACTGGTCCATCTGATCGATCTAAAAATCTAACTGCATTGGTAATTACTGCAGGTATTTGATGTTTACCTGCAAAGGTGAGTGATTTAGCAGCATTTGAGGTTGAGCCTAAGTTTCCCACCCGCTCTAAATGGCTAACACACTCAATTACCACCTGATCAAAGTGGCTCTTTGCTAATTGATAAATACTTAAAGCTGCTCCCTCCTTTCTAGCAATTAGGTTGGTAATCATGGAGGATTTTGTGCCAAAGAGTGCGATTAGATCAGATGAGTACTGGTTAAACCTCTCTAATATCTCAACAGTTAACACCCCATCGGTGGTGTTGGTATTGATGGCGGTGATTAATCGATATAAGGATGAGAGCTTGCCAGCCTTGGCAAGTAAGGTAATTCGAGATTGTTTTTGAATAAAACCAATATTGATACCAAGAATTGGCGCAATCCCATAAGCCTCACAGCTTTGAGCAAATCTAACCGCTGCAGCAAGATTATCTATATCAGTTAATGCCAGGCTATCCATATTTAACTGCGCAGCTCTCTCCACCAACTGCTCTGGGTGGTTGACTCCATACTTAAAGGAGTAATTAGAGGCAACTGATAGATGAGTAAATGGTTTAACCATTTGATTTTCCTCTTGAGCTTGGCCTGATCTGCCAAGAGTTATCTACTTGATTAAATTGAATTTCAAAGGTGGTTAGTGTGCCAATTGGTGCTGCCTCAACCTGCCAATACTTACTTACCTGCTCATTAATCTGATCACTTATTTGTTCAGAGTTAATTTGTTGCCACCATGGAGAGCTTTGCAACCAGGTAGTTAAAACCTCATTGATATGAAAGCGCACCCCTTGGTAAATAAACTCAACTGGCTCACCACTTTGAGTAGTCAGGCAGATCTTGGCCAGCGGGTTTTGGCCTTGATTATGGCTTGATTTGCGTTCGAACATTTGTTCGATAAGATACTAAACCCCACTGACAGTGGCAAGTTGGCTACTAAAAGCTTGGTGGTTTAAAAAAGGGTGCCAGATGATGGCAGCGGAATTTGTGCTGCCAATTGAGAGCCTGAGTTTCTAGCATTGTTAACCTCATCTGATACTGGCCAAAAGGTTAAGCCGGTATCTGGTTTTTCTAGATCAATCATCTTTAAGTAATCACTTATTTCATCACCCGTTAAAGTTTTATTACTTAACCAGCTGCTCCATAAACTCTTTGGCAAGATCACCGGCATTCGGTGATGAACTGGTTTTAATATCCCAGCTACCTCCCTGGTAATAATTGCAGCGGTAGTAATTGGTAAGGAGGTTTGTGGATTGATCCACTCCTCATAAATGCCAGCGATTGCAATACTGCTTTTATCTGCATTTGAAATATAAAAGGGCTGCTTTGGTTTGTATTGGCCAAGCTCAGTTGCCCACTCATAATATCCAGTTGCAGGGATTAAACATCTTCTAGATCTAAATGCAGATTTAAAGGTTGGCTTTTCGGCAATTGATTCAACTCTTGCATTGATTGCATTTGATTGACGTGTTGCATCCTTTGCCCAACTTGGAATTAATCCCCACCTTGCCATATGAATCTGACGGACATCCCCTGCTTGATTATCGGCTGCGATAAATGGGATGGGCGTGGTTGGTGAGATATTCCAATTACTGGCAGTAAGCGCGGTGTTTGGCACACCCGCTGCAAACTCAAGTGCTAAATCCTCACCCGAGATATTTAATGCATATCTTCCGCACATACCCTTAACTCTATCTTTTTTATTTAGGATTAAACAGCAATGCTGCCGATCTGTGTTCCGGCTGCTTCAAGCAATAAAATCACATCAACAATCGCTGTGATCATTAAAGCTTTAAAGATCCACCTATCAGATGAGATGGCGGTTAATAGCGCGCCAATTAAGCCAACGATAAGAAGCACCTGATTGGGATTTGCACTATTTAAAGCTAAGGTCAAAGTGATAAGAAGTGCTCCGCAGATAATCCTTGATTTTTTCTTGCCCAATCGCTGCGGTAATCCCTTGATTCCAGAGGTTAAATCTTGATCTAAATCTTTCAGCACATTGGCAAAGTGGGCGGCTACTCCAAATAAGGCACCGGCTAATACAAGCCAGATCGGCACATTTTGATCAGTTGCGATCACTATTGATGAAACTAAGGCTGCGAAAGCTAGTGCATATGGCAGAGGTGAAAGCAGTGTTGATTTGAAGTAAAAGTTATAGGAAACACCTAAACCAACGCCAAGTAGGTAAAGGCTGCCACCTTTTAATCCAAGAGGACCAAGTAGATTAAACAAGAGTGCAAATGGGGCAACCACATATATTGCTCTTCTCAATTGCTTAGTCGTAATCAAGCCACTTACCAATGGCTTATTCATTCGTTTATGTTTTAAATCATCTTCAAAATCATTTAGGTCATTGGTAAATCCAACTAAAAGCTGGCCTAGGAATACTCCAAAGGCAATTACATATGCTGGGCCTTCCCACCAAAGATTACTTGCTAGCAAAAAAGAAACCAGGGTAACTGCCAT
>Ga0214168_1001298_pt1 | contig 10020 bp, 9 predicted proteins | sample LakMenepilimnion_FD_153002 | JGI IMG/M metagenome (GOLD analysis project Ga0214168, IMG submission 153002) | Freshwater microbial communities from Lake Mendota, WI - Practice 29OCT2010 epilimnion v4 | ecosystem: Environmental > Aquatic > Freshwater > Lake > Epilimnion/Euphotic zone | place: Lake...
CAGCAATCGTTGGGTGGTGAATAACAGATAAATATCTATCTGTAACCATTGCACCGCGCTTGTTCCAATCGCGTTTTCCAACGATGTGCACTGCGGTGACGTTAAACGCATTTGCTGTTCTGACGATGGAACCAATATTTAAATCGTGTTGCCAATTTTCAATTGCAATATGTAGTTTGTGACGCTTGGTATCTAAGTCAGCAACAATTGCTTCGACTTTCCAATAGCGATAGTGATCTAAAACATTTCTACGATCACCATTTTCAAGTAGCTCTGGATCGAATTGATCACCAGTTGGCCACGGCTTGTCATGAGGGCCAACACCTACGACAGGAAAGAATTCTCCTGGCCCAATCGTGGCGGGTGGTATTGGTCTTTCCATGTACGCACTCTAAACTGAATCCATGGACCTCTCAATCATTCATACAGTTGCTTACATCCTGCACATGCTTGGAATCCTTGGAGTATTAGTTCTATTACTTCTTCAGACATCCAAGAAGCCTCGCAAATTCAACACTGGAATTCTTCACAGCGCTGCCACAGCACTTATTGCTGGATTAATCATGGTCGGTGTTCAATACCCGCTCAATGAAGAGAACGCAGCTGAATGGCCTTTGTATGACAACACAAAGATTGCGGTCAAACTAGGAATTGTTCTGATTATTTTGGTTCTTGGCTATCGTCAGAATAAGAAGTCAGTATTTACAACTGGCACATGGGCGACACTGCTCGGACTCACAGTTGCAAATATCGTTATTGCATACGCCTGGTAACTGATCCTTGAATAAACGCCTGCGCCCACTGGGCTTGTTACTAGCCCTTGCGCTAGTAATTTCTGCTGCTCCCGCGCAGGCGTTAGATAAACTCGCACCGAGTGCAATTCCAACTGTTTTTCAATCACTTTCAAACTCCAAGTTCTTATCTGATCCGTCGATGATTTTGGTGGATGCAACAACTGGCGAAGTAGTCTTTGAACGCAATGCAAACGAAGGGCGAAAGCCCGCCTCCGTTATCAAGTTGCTCTCTGCAACAGCGGTGCTTAGTTACATCGATGCGCAGACGGTTTTTAATACAAATATTTATGCAGGCGTTGATCCAGGAACAGTTGTCATTGATGGTCAATATGATCCGTGGATTTCAATGATTCATTCACAGGCAGAAAAAATGGGACGCACTTCTCTGCCGCGTTTGGGATTTAACACAATGAGCAAATATGAAGAAGTGACAGGTAAGAAACCAAAACGACTAAAGATTTTGTATACGGGGCTATTTCCACAAGATTTAGCGAATTATCAAGCCTTCTTGCGAAAGCGTGGAGTGCGCACAACTGCAGAGAGAATTACATCCGATGAAGCAGTATTAAAAGCTGCTGATCCACTTGTGCTCTCTGTGTCACCAACACTTGAAACCATGGTGAAGTGGACAACGCTCTGGAGCGATAACGTTCTTGCAGAAAGACTTGCACGATTGGCAGCCGTTACCTCCGGTGAATCATTTAGTGCAAAGGGAATTGAAGCCACATTTCACACCGTTCTAAATACTTTTGGAATTGATCCTGACAAAATTGAAGCGATAGATGGAAGTGGTTTATCTAGACAGAATCGCGTGACCGCAAAAGTAATTGCTGATTTGTTAATGAAAATTAGAAACGATCCAAAGTACGCATCGATTTATGCCGGCCTGCCAATCGGTGGTGTTTCAGGCACATTGCAAAATAGATTCTTAACAACTGCGCCACAGGCAGTTGGTCTGGTTCGGGCAAAGACCGGAACCTTGTCCGGCACCATCAGCCTTGCCGGTTATGTTGATTCAGAGGATCGACAGTACGTTTTCGTGGCCATTGCAGATAAGATTCCACGCAGATTCAGTGCCTCCGAGCGAGCTCGAGATACGTTAGATCGAATTCTTGGAAAGATTGCAGCGCCAATATTTCCGGAGTTAGTTCCAGTTGTAACGCCGGTACCTACTATTTAGAGAGTTGTTTCTTGTGTCAGCACATCCGCTTGATCCCCTATCGGCCGCAGAACAAGAATCTCTCGTTAAAGCTGCACGCGCTGCGTGGAAGTTAGATCACCGCCATCTTGTTGCGATGTTGCAATTACACGAACCAACAAAAGAGTTTTTAAGTAAGTACAAGGCAGGCGATGCATTCGCACGCTTTGGTCGAATCACAATTTGGGATCAAGAAAAAGCGATGGTCTCCGAAGGAGTTATCTCCACAACTGGTGAGGTGCAGAGCTACACAGATATTCCAGGGGCAAAAGCTCCGGTGCTAGCAATTGAATCAGAGCGTGCAATTGAAATAGCGCGAAAAGATCAACGAGTAATTGATGCACTGAAGAAGCGCGGAATAAATAGCGCAGATGATGTTCATATGGAAACGTGGCCAATTGGTGCCAAGATTCCTGATTACATCGATGATGGTCGCCGTGTTATTTGGACACCGATGTGGCACAAGCGCGATAAAGATGGAAATTTTTACGCGCATCCAATTAATGGCCTGCATGCAATTGTTGATATCGATAAGTTTGAAGTTGTTGGAATTGAAGATGACGAACAGACACCGATTCCACAAACCGCTGGTCCATACCGCGAATCACAACAAGAATCACTCGTTCACTTAAAAGAATTATCTATTCACCAACCAGAGGGACCATCTTTTACAGTTAATGGCTGGCGCATTGATTGGGAACGCTGGAACTTCCGTGTGGGTTTCGACCAACGCGAAGGCCTTGTAATTCACGATGTTCGCTTTAATGACAATGGCAATGAGCGCAAGATTGCGCACCGCCTCTCTATTGCAGAACTCGTTATTCCATACGGTGATCCAAGCCAGGGCGCTTACCGAAAGAACGCTTTTGATACAGGCGAATACGGACTCGGAAACTTCACTAATTCACTCACACTTGGTTGCGATTGTTTAGGCGAGATTGTTTATCTAGACGCTGCTGTCACCGAAGGTGATGGAAAAGTTCGCGAGATTAAGAACGCTATTTGTATGCACGAAGAAGACTTCGGAATTCTATGGAAGCACGTTGATATTGATGGACATCCAGAAGTGCGCCGTAGCCGCCGCTTTGTACTCTCATCAATTGTTACTGTAAATAATTATGAATACGGTTATTACTGGTATTTCTATCAAGATGGATCAATCGAATTCGAAGCAAAGCTCACCGGAATTCTTTTAACTCTCGGTGATGAAGCACATGCGGTTCATCCATCTGCAACAGAGATCGAACCTGGTTTATATGCGCCGTATCACCAACATGTTTTCTGCGCGCGTCTTGATCTAGATGTTGATGGACCGAATAACAGCGTTGTTGAAGTTGATTCATTTGCACACCCAATGGGGCCAAAGAATCCACACGGTGGAGCATTTGAAACGAGTGAGACAGTATTTAAAGATGAGAAGAGCGCGCAGCGTCTCTATGACTTAATGAAGTCTCGTTACTGGAAAGTTGTTAATCCAAATAAGAAAAACCATATGGGCAAACCAGTTGGTTACAAACTTATAACCGGTGGAAACTCTTATCCATTTACTCTTCCAGAATCTGTGCTCGGTAAGCGCGCAGGATTTATGTATCAACATCTTTGGGTAACTAAGAACACCGAAGAAGAGAGATATCCAGCTGGTGATTATCCGTTCCAGCATCCAGGTGGAGATGGTCTGCCACGATGGACACAAGCCAATAGATCAATTGAAAATACTGATGTTGTCATGTGGTACGTCTTTGGACTAAATCACATTCCACGTATTGAAGATTGGCCAGTAATGCCAGTTGAAAGATTGGGCTTTACGTTAAAGCCAATGGGATTCTTTAAGCGCACACCTGCGATGGATGTTGCTCCAAATAAAGCGGTTTGTGGTTGTGGCAGCAACTGCAATTGCGGGCATTAATTAGTCGTCGAACCGGTGGTTCGAAAAATTCATAACCTGAAGGTAGTTCGCCTAAATGATTTTTTCAGGAACTAGCAATTACGTAGTTTTCTGGACCGGCTTGACCAGAAAATCTTTCACCATCAGAGCCGACTGAACAAGGGCTACTGTCTCGTTCGGATTTACTAGTTATTACAGAGTTCACGCCAAAACCACTTGAATTCCATTGCGCACGAATCTCAGGAGCAAAGTGCAAAAATGGTGAGTCAAATTTATTTGCCATGAAGTCAATGAGAGCAATATCTACAGAACTATTTTCTAAAGTGCCACCATTTGAAGCTGCAAAGGCACTTTGATCTTTTGACCACCAAGAAATAACAGGTGTTCCGGCTTTTACTTTATCGCCATCTTGCACCAGGGGATCTCCGTGGAAAAATACAAAAGTCCAACCATTGTCGTTCATGATAAATACCTGTGCACCATTGCCAGATTGTTCTGTCTGAATTCTTACCGTGCCTTCGAATGGCGCAATTCCTTTCACACTGCCTGCAGGTACAAATGCTGTTTTAAGAAATAGATAGTGCTTCATGGAACGAGCAATCTCTAAACCTTCAAAGGGTTTGCTCTGCAATTTTGCACTGAAACCTGGAGAATAATCGTGTCCTACACAACTTCTGAACTTACTTATTTTGCTAATGAACTTTGGATCAATTGGTGAATACACCAAGAAGTTTGCAGGATCTACAGAAGCTGCTGGGGTTGGTGTTGCAGTTGGTGTTCCAGTTGGCGCTGGAGACGCTAATGATGTCGGAGAGAGCTTCCAAGTTTTTTTCTTGCCAGTTTGGGTGCATTTAAATGTTTTACCGTTAACAATTTTTTTGGCACCTACTTGGGTACATAGTGCTCCATTTTTAACAATCGCTGCATCTGCAATAGTCAAAGATCCAGTCAGCATTATTACAATTAAAAATCCAACTACAGTTTTTCTCATATCTATAAATTAATACAGACCTCAGAATCTTTAAAAGTCTATTCTTCAGAGGTAGCACTCTTTTTAAGTCAAACAGATTGGGAAATTAATTCCCTAACAACGGCAATACAACTCTTGGTTAGTCGTCATCTTCTTCGTTATCGTCGTCATCTTCATCTTCAAATTCGTCATCATCGTCGTCTCCACCAGTAGGTGGAAGCGGTGGTGTGCCAATGGAAGCTTTAGGTTGTGCAACTGCTGAATTAAGAGATGGTGTTACAGATTGCGTCACCGAAGGTGCGGCAGAGGCTATAGCAACACTTTCTGTTTCTACGATTGCTGGGGATTCGTTGCTTGTTTGAGCTGCAACGACACCAACAGTAATTGCCAATAAAGGGATTGAAAGAGCGAGTGTTCTAAATCCACTTTTAAGGAGTGGTCGAGGCTTTGGGCCATCACTTTCTGCGAGTTTGAACCATTCAGGCTTTTTCATGGGTTCCATCGTATGCACCTTTCGTTAAGTGAACTGTATTACTCAATCCTTTGAAGGTTCTGTGAAGCGAGAAAAATAATGGCGGGTAATCTATGACAGTGAGCACATTTACCGCTGCCGAACAAGGACGCGGCTATTTAGATTTAATGAAACTACGAGTTGTTGAGTTATTACTCGTAACAACAGTGCCAGCACTCGTTTTAGCAGAAGGAAAACTTCCTGGATTAGTTGTGACTGCTGCATCAATTATTGGTGGCACTTTGGCTGCCGGGGCTGCGAACGCATACAACATGATCATTGAAAGTGATATCGATAAGTTAATGGCGCGTACATCAAAGCGTCCGCTTGTTACTGGTGTTCTAAATAAAGTTCAGGCAACTATCTTTGCAACGATTGTCGCCATTCTTTCGCTAGTGATTTTTTGGGTATTTACAACACCGCTTGCGACTTTATTGACTCTCATAGCAATTGTTTTCTACGTTGTTGTTTACACGATGGGACTTAAGCGACGTACTGCACAGAACATTGTGTGGGGCGGAGCAGCCGGATGCATGCCTGTATTTATTGGGTGGGCCGCCGTTACTAACTCTCTTTCATGGACAGCTGTTGCTTTCTTTATGGTGATTTTCTTCTGGACCCCACCGCATTTTTGGGCGTTAGCAATTAAGTACAAAGATGATTACGCGGCAGCAAATGTTCCGATGTTGCCTGTTGTTGCAACACGTGGTCGCGTGCACCAAGAAATGTGGCTGCATACGGTTGCGATGATTGTTTCCTCCATTGCTCTGATCCGTTTTGCCGATCTGCAGTTGTGGGCGTTAATTCTGACAATTGGTTTGGGGCTTGTATTTGCTGGGCAGTTAATTCAGCTGCGTGAGAAGACTCCGGATTACACAAAGGTTGCAGGCAAGATTTTCCAGTGGTCAATTACATATTTGAGTTTGTTATCTGTGTTGCTAGTTGTTGCTCAGCTATTAAAAGCTTGAGTTAAATCTTTAATTAAATCTGTGCTTGCTTCAAGGCCGACAGATAAACGCAATACCGATGGAGTAATACCCATCTCTGCTTGAACTTCTGGACTTAAACGCTTGTGTGTAGTCGATGCTGGGTGAGTAATAAGTGTTTTGCTATCACCGTGGTTATTTGAAATATCGATGACAACGAGGCGATTCATAAAGGCAAAGGCATCTTTTTTGGAACCATTTAGTTCGATGCAAATATTTGTGCCGCCTGCGCCGCCTGTCTGTTTTTGGACAAGGGCGTAATCAACGTGGGATTTAAGACCTGGGTAGCGAACAGATTTAACTTCCTTGCGAGTTTCCAGGAACTCCGCAATCGCTTGCGCACTTGCATTCATCTTTTCAACGCGCATCTGCATTGTTTCAAGGGATTTAAGAAGTATCCACGCATTAAATGCACTAATCGTTGGTCCTGTGTGGCGGAAAAATGGCAAGAAGTGTTCTTGCATGTAAGCAAAGGATCCGAGTACGGCGCCTGCTAGAACGCGACCTTGACCATCAATATGTTTTGTTGCTGAATACATAACAACATCAGCGCCGAGTTGTAGCGGCTTTTGATAGACAGGAGATGCCATAACGTTATCGACAATCACAGTTGCGCCGACTTTATGTGCAAGATCGCTGACCATTTTGATATCAACTATGTCCAACATTGGATTGCTCGGAGTTTCAATAAAGACAGCTTTAGTTGGTGTGCTTAAAGCTTTAGCCCACGCAGCGGGATCATTGCCTTTTACTAGTTCGATGCTTACGCCCCACTTAGGCAAAATTTCTGTCAGTACAACGTGACAAGAACTAAACATCGAAGCTGATGCAACAACGCGATCTCCGGACTTAACTAGACATGCAACGGATGCAAACATTGCAGACATTCCAGAACCAGTTGCTACACAGAACTCTGCGCCTTCAAGGGCTGCAAGTCTTTGTTCAAACATTGCAACAGTTGGATTACCGAAGCGTCCGTAAACAAAGTGATCTGTTTCATCGATGAATGCTTCTTCAGCTTCTTCAGCGTTTGAATATGTAAAACCACTTGTGAGGTAGAGCGCTTCTGAAGTTTCACCAAAACCAGAACGCGCAAGACCTGCACGTACTGCTTGTGTTTGTGGATCAAGAGTCCAATTCGGATCTGGACGCTCGGATCGAGGTTGGTAACCCCATGGGCGCTTTGACATGGAAGAAGTGTAATCGCCTGTGAGATAGTGGGGTTATGTCCAACTTGGCGATATCGGTACGCGATCTGAGCAAGAAATACGGCGAACGTATGGCTGTATCGCATATCAATTTCGATGTTCCACTCGGCACTGTCTGCGGATTCGTGGGGCCAAATGGTTCGGGTAAAACAACAACGATGCGAATGTTGCTCGGATTGATTTCACATACTGGTGGCGATGGGCAAGTACTAGATGCATCCATTGATGAACCAGCAAAATATCTTTCACGAGTCGGCGCGATGATTGAAGGACCAGCTTTTTATCCAGCACTTACGGGCGCCGAAAATTTGCGCGTGCTTGCAACACTCGGTGGATTCCCACAAGAGCGCGTGCAAACACTTCTTGATCAAGTTGGTCTCGGTGATCGTGCGAAATCTAAGTACAAGACTTATTCACTCGGCATGAAACAACGCTTAGGAATTGCCGCAGCGTTATTGCCAAATCCAAAGTTATTGATGCTGGATGAACCAACTAACGGTCTTGATCCAGAAGGTATTCAAGAAGTGCGTGCATTGTTGCGCTCACTAGCCGATAACGGAACAACAGTCTTTGTTTCTTCTCATTTGTTATCTGAGCTCGAAATCATCAGCGATTACTTAGTAATGCTTCGCAAGGGTGAGGTTGTCTTTGCAGGAAAAATTGAAGAGCTATTGCTCGCACAACAACATGTAATTATTGCTAAGGGACAAAATCCAGGAGATCTAGAGAAGATTCTTACTCTTGCAACTGGATTGGGTCACACGGCGTCAATTAGAAATAATGAAGTGCATATTCAAGCCAACGCGGATTGGGCAGCAACACTTAATCGCGCAGCATTTGATGCGGGAATTACTCTGGCCCAACTCTCACCACAAGTGCCAAATCTTGAGGAAACATTCTTTGAAATGACGGGGGATAAATAATGTTCCGCGTCGTATTTGCAGAGTTAAGAAAACTTCGCCGCCCAACATTGGTGCTTGGCACATTGGGCGCAGCGTTATTTTTCTCTGCGTTGATTACTTCATTCTTATTCTTACTCATTGATGATCCAAGTGGCAACGGAGATCGTGGCCGACAAATTGGACGCGAAGTACTCGTTCTTCCATCTGGTTCTGTCACTGGTTTCTCATCGGTGGGTGGATTACTTGGCCTGATTGCACTCTGTGTCTTTGCCGCACAAACAGCTCAGGAATATACATACGGCACACTGCGCAATTTATTGGTACGTCAATCGGGTCGCCTTCGCATACTTGGCGGAAAGTTAATTGCAAACACAATTTTTGCAATGGTCATGGTTTTATTTAGCGCAGTTGTCAGCATCGGTATTTCAGTTGCTTTAGCACCAGGTGCGAAAGTTTCAACAGATCTGTGGTTTACAAGTGATGGATGGTCAGCGATTATTCACACAGTTATCAACGTCTTTATTGCAGTCTTTGGCTTCGGAGTATTCGGAATGGCACTCGGAATCTTGTTGCGCTCTCCAATTAGCTCGATATCTGTCGGTGTGCTCTGGATACTCATTATTGAAAATCTCTTGGGCGCAGTTAAAGAGAGTGCACTGCGATGGTTGCCTGGGTCACAGTTAAATACGATTGCAGAAGGCGGATCACAAACAATTTCATATACCCACGCAATGCAGGTTGGCGGGGCGTATGTAATTGTGATTTCAGTAATTGCAGCGGTGCTTTTTTCTCGCCGCGATGTTGCAAACTAAGACACAGAAGACTCACAGAGTTAAATACCCGCTTTGCGCGGATACCTTCTTTATCCTTATTACATCTCTTCCCCCATGGAGGTTGTCCTAAGTGAGCCGTAACCGCGCTTTAGTTCTTGCTGTGGTTCTTGGGCTAACAATCACCACTGCCCCCGCTTATGCAGCAACACCAAAGCCAACTCTTGCTCAGATTGAAGCTGCAAAAAAGGCAGAGGCGGCAAAGAAAAAAGCTGCTGACGCTGCTGCAAAGAAATTAGCATCGGCTGCGCAAACACTGCGTGGGTTAACCGCTAAAGCAAATGCGGCGCGTGCTCTGTATGTAAAGGCACAAAAAGAATTAGCAGTGGCAACATCGGCGGCGAATGCTGCAACAGCGCATGCGTTAGAGACTGCAGCGCAAGTAAGTTCGGCTCACCGCACAATTGGAAAGCTTGCAGTTAACGCTTTCATCATGGGTGGAAGCCTTACTGACATAGAACCAATTCTTAGTTCAAATGGACCACAAGATTTAATTGATCAATTAACAACACTAGATTCACTGGGCGCGCAAAATACAACTGCTCTCAATAGATTCAAAGCTGCCGAAGTAATCGCAAAGGCTGCAAAGATTCAAGCAGATAACGCCAAGTTGGTTCAGCAGAAGGCAACTGAAAAAGTTGCTGCTGCAAAGAAGATGGCAGATGACGCTCAGAACGAACAAGAAAAAGAAGTTGCTCGTTTACAGAAGATTCAAGATGATTTGATGAAAGAGCTA
>Ga0214168_1001299_pt1 | contig 10019 bp, 11 predicted proteins | sample LakMenepilimnion_FD_153002 | JGI IMG/M metagenome (GOLD analysis project Ga0214168, IMG submission 153002) | Freshwater microbial communities from Lake Mendota, WI - Practice 29OCT2010 epilimnion v4 | ecosystem: Environmental > Aquatic > Freshwater > Lake > Epilimnion/Euphotic zone | place: Lake...
CCTGTGAACCTAACACAACTTGCTCGCTGTCGCCAGTTATACTTGAACCAGATGCTGCTGCTGTTAAACGACCAGCAGCGTCAACCGTAATATTTGCTGTTGTATATACACCAGCAACTACGCCTGTTGTACTCATGGCTGTTGAGTTTATAGCGCCAGCGTCAATGTTTGTGCCTGCCGCTAAATTTTCACAGAAAGTTTTTATAGCAGAAAAGTTTGCGTTAACTTCTGATGCGATAGCGGCTGTGCCGTTAACAAAACTGTTTGGAATAGTAAGTGTAGCCATTGTTATCCTTTAACCTGTCTAGGTTGATATTTGTATCCGATGCTGTTAATACCCCACAACTGTCCCAATGGACCATTAAATTCTAATTGAACAGTTTGGGCTAAACCCAAATTGTTTCCAGTAATCAGCAAAGAACTAACAGCACCAGTGGACCAATTATCTCCCCAATTACTGGACCCCCAAACCATACCTAAGTTTATTGGAGATTGAACCAAATTGAACGTTCTACGTTCATTACCTTCCGATTCATCAAAATCATGATAAACCTTGACACCAATAGTTTGAGTTGATGTAGATTGTTTAATAACAAACTCTGGGCGGCGAAACATCTTACGTTGCGTATACGAACCAGCGTCAAACCATTTAGTGCGATATTTGCTGGTGTAGGAAATATCGCTGCCAGTAATATTATCAAATTCTTGGTCATACATGTCAACTCGCAAAATATAAGGCAAAGTTGGATGAGTCAATAAACGATATTCAACATTAGACGCATTATGCCAATTACATCCAGCAGTCAAACCCTTGCCGTCTGCAGTTGAAAACTGCATCCAAGAACCCCTAGCACCAATAGTCGGGTCATAAACAAAATTAACAGTACTATTGGTTGCAGTACCAGTTTTAGTGTATGCTGCAGAAACCCACAGCCGTTGACCAATCCAACTCAAATGAAAACTGTCTTCAACACCAACAGTAATATAATTTAACTCAATAATTGGTCTAAGGTTTTCAAAAATGTCTGCAATACTAGAACCATTATAATAATATACTCCCTCAGGGTTAGAAAAGAAATACACGCCTTTGTCGCTGACAGCAAGATTATGTGGTGTATCAATACCAAGATTACTAGAAACTTCCACAATTTGAAAATTGTCGGAATCGTAACCAAACAAAGCAAAAATTGCGTTCGGTTTAAAAATAATTAACTGACCAGCGACAGTAGCCAAACCAGTAATACGATTACCGCCAGCATTAATCTCAATATAATCATCCGAAGCCCAGTTCTCAGGCGCATTTTCCAACGACCAATGCAAACGGTTCGGATAATCAACACCATTAATACGCACATTAGCCGCAAACATCTTATTAGCATGAACATGCAACAACTCCGCTGTTGGCATTTTACGTTCTGAAGTAGTTGGTGTAGTTTGCCAAGCATGAGGCGCAACACCACTCGCTGTCAATGCCGTAGCATAAGTACTAGCAGTATCCCAGACATATCCACCGTTGCCAGCGGTCCCAACAGCAATATAAAGTTTAGTACCCCATTGCGCAAAACTTGCGCCATGCGTACTAGTAACAACAATAGGATTACCAGCACTGTATTCCAACAAACTAAAATCAGAACCAGTAGACTGATAAATTCTAGTTTCTGTAGATAGCATTATGCGTGGTGTAGCACCATAAAACGGAAACAACGATTGTGGTGTCCAAGTACCAGAAACCGCTGTACTGTTAATGCGGCGCATACCACCACGACTAAACACACCACCTCTAGGGTCAATTTCAACATTCAACATATCAGGAGATTCGTTATCAGCCAACTGAAACTGGTCGGCACGAAAGTTAAGCCCCCCAGTAAAATCTTTCAGTTCACGAACACGAACTCTAGCCATTATCCGCTAAATCCTTACCCATGTTAAGCATCCAACCCTGAAAGGTTGGACGACCAGAAGTTTGCCCCTGAGACAAACGCAAATGCCCATGACTACTAGGTTTCATAATGTTTTCTTTAGCCAAGACAACACCTTCATCAAAAGCACGTTTATATTCCTGAGCCATAACCGTATCCTCAAGACGTTGATACACACGACTGCAAGCATAATACACCAAAGGAAAATGCAAAGACGGACTAGCATCTACAGCACCACCACTAGTAACCCAATCAATCGGTTCACGATAAGCACGAACTTTCAAAGTACGAACATTGTTCGGTTTAGGAAACAAATGAATTTTGCCTTCCCAAATAGAATAAAACAACGGGTCACTAGAAGTATCATACGAACCAATATACGTGTTTTCCGCCATGTCATGTCCAACCATCTCTAAACGCAACCCAGTACCCGTAGGGTCAACAATAGAAATAATCTGACCAATAGGGTCAGCCGTGAAAGCACTAATGGTGTATTCTCGTTGCTCAGCAACAGTATTGAAAGTAAACGACTTTTCTAGGAAAGACCAGCGTTTCTCCATATCCAATATACGGTAGTATCCGTCACGGATATAAACATTTAATAGCGAATCTGGTAGGTCTTCTGTGTCTAGGTCTGTGATGTCACGGATAGTTTGACGCAACGTTGTTGCGGTCATTGTTGCGTATGCCATTGTTACTCCTCTGAATCAATTTGTTCAGCCACTTCAGCCAAATTGACAGCCTGACGGTAATGCCCGACACATAGTTCTTGCCCCTTCATACGGTTAGCGCCACAAGTGTCGTCATTGCCCATACATTTGTTGCCCCGACCCAAGTATTCGCCGCTGGCAGCAGCCAACGGCGCATCAGCAACAGCGGAAAGCCTATAGTGGTCTACTGGTTTGCCGTATAATGCGTATGTTGGGATTGAGTTGTTCATCATAATATGGGTATCCGTTCCTTAAGGTAATGTTGATAATACTTTTTCTAACATTTTACGACCATACTTGTTACCCACACTGGCTTTACGGGTCAAAGCACCGACAGGTTTAGTTACCCCTTTAGCAAGCAACCCCAAACCTTTCATTGCTGTAGCGCCACCTCTTTGAGTATATAACCAAGCATTTAAAAGGTCACCTTTAGTTCCTTTGCCAGTTAAAATATTTTCTAATTGATTTAACGGCAATAAAGACTCACCTGCAAAAGATACTTTTTGACCATATTTATCTTCTGACCGTATAATTCCAGGACTTTTTTTATTCCATCTCAATAAATCAGCCAACTGTGCATCTAAATTTTCTTTACCAAAACGAACAACACCAGACAAATTTATCATATCGTTAAATGGTCCAAAACCAGGTTTTGTTTCAATAATAGATTTAGTACGTTGTTCGTACTCAAACCCTTTCGGGTCAGCAGCCATTTTAGCCAAATCCAACGCAGAATTAACCTTGCGCTTATAACGTTGGTTACGAGGAGTAACCATTACTTCCTCTTTGGTGCTTTAGAACCTTTTGATTGTTTTGCTCGGAACGCTGCCAAACGTGCATTAAGTTCCTCGGCAGTTTCCTGTCGCCTGCCAGAACGCAAAGGCACACTAGGTTTAACATTATAACCCTCGCCACCCTTGCCAAGAACTGCTCTTGCAGCAGCCACATCAGCAGATGTGGTCAATTTAACATTCTTAAGTTCCTCAGCAGTATACTTTCTTGCCGACACAGACAAAGGTTTAACCTTCGGACGTTTCGCTGCATTTGCGTCCTGCGCCGCAACAAGTTTACGTTCAGAAGCCAAAGCAGACAAACGCTTCTCCCTAGCCTTAGCAGACTCAGGACCCTTAACCTTAGGACCAGTTGAAGTACCAGTACCTCTGTTACGGGCAGCGTCAGCACGTTTACGTTCCAAAGCCTCAAGACGCATATTTGTTTCTTTGTCCTGACGAACCTGATAATCTCTACGAGAATCTTTAGGTTCAGCACCTTTTCTAACTCTATCCTTTTTGGCACGGAAAGCCATTCTGCCAGCCTCAGTATCCAACTCCTCTGGAGTCATCTTACCCAAATTCTTTAACCTAGTATCAACACCCCTAGATAGTTTATCCAAGTTTCTTTCAGCAAAAGACTTGATTTCTGATTCAACATTCTTGCGAAGCGATTTAACTTGCGCAGGACTAAGTTTACGACCATCCTTCTGATATAGTTGAATAAGTTTATAAGCCTCTATGTTAACCTGTTTATCTAACATGCCACCTTGGTTTGCCAATAAACGAGTCTTAAAATCAACCGAGTTCATTTTCTTTGTCAAAGCATTACTAATCAAAGGATAACCTTGTTGACGCATCATCTGCGGAGTCATCCTTGTTTCAACCTTGCTTTTTTCCTTATTGAGGAATCGTTCTCGGTTTGCTTTCTTTTGTGCTGCTTTATCTGCTGCTCTTTTATCAGCACCCATAGCACGGCGTTCAGCATCAGCCTGCTGGTTAGCCAAACGGCGTTCCGCCTTAGTCATCGGTTTAGAAGCAGGCTTACTTGGTTTGGGGCTTACTGTCTTTGCTGTTTTGCTACTAACCTTAGGTTTTCCACCTTTGCCTAAAGCCTTTTGAACAGCAGATTTTGCTGTGCTGGCAAGTTTGCCAGCATCATCTGCAACATTTCTTGCAGCAGAGACAGCAGGTTTGCGGGCTTCTAAAAGTCGTTGAACAATAGCCTTGGCGATATCGTCCGCAGAAGAACCACCTCTAGCCATTACTTTTTATCCTTTTTGTTTTTGTTGCGACCTTTTGATGTTGCTTTGCGAGCCTCAACAATATTTCCACCATATTTTTCTTCTAAAGTTGCAGCCCACTTAGCCCTGTTTGCCGCTTTGCGTTCTTCACGTTCAATGGCTTTCATTTTGTTGTATGCTTCACGTTCTTTAGCCCAATTGTCACGATTGGCTTGACGGCGGGCTTCACGTTCCATTTTATCAGCCGAACCTGATTTGCTACGTTTGGCTTTAATATTATCAACACGAGCCCATTCTTCTTGCATTAAAGTTTCCATACGTGCTTTAGCCTCAGCCTTTGAAGCACCTGGTTTTAATGGCGGTATATCTTGACTAGCGGGTTTGCTTTTAGGTGGATTCTTGGGCAACTTAGGTTTTGCTGGTTTTGCTGGTTTCGCTGCTTTACCAGTCATCTCAGACATAATCTTTGAGATGTCATCAGCCAAATTGCCACCAGCCTTAGCAACATCATCCAACACACCTGATTTTTTCAGGTTTTGCATGACTGCTTTTAAAATTTTGTCTGGGTCTGGGACCTTTGGCATAAAACTCCTATAAAATGAAAATGGTAGGGGGCTTTTTTCCCCCTACCATATCACGGGTTGTTCCCAACCCACAACATAAACGCTATTAAGCGGTTTTTGCTGTAAGTTTGCCTTGCTTCTTTGCGTTGCGGCAAGTGAGGTTGCCGTAGCACATAATCAAAGCATAACGTGCATCCAAGTTTTCTGGGCGCACGAACTCTGTTTGCTGGAACCACTTACCTGAGTGACCAACAAGAGTGAGGTACTTGCTGTTGATGAAGTACATTACACCAGCGGTGCAACTTACGTCAAACACTACAGGTGCAGCCTTGAACAGAAGGTTCTGGAAACCAGCATCTGCTGTCTTGGCATCTGTGTAGCGCAATTGTGGTTGCAACAAAGCCTCGTACTTTTCAAACAATGTTTGAGTTGTAAGCACTAGGTCTGGGTGGTCGTTACCAACCGACACCGTGTTGTATGCTGTAGCCATCTGAGCGATAGTCAAAGCACCTGCGGCGTTTTCTTCGTATGAACGCCAGTACTCGTTACCAGCAGTTGCACGGTTGATGTTACCGACAGTTCCTGAAGCCTCAACGATGTTGCCGAGACCGTTCCAGTCTTTGCCGCTGTTGCCAGTTCCGTCTGCGTAGAACATGTCGTTGAAACCTTCACGCATTGACTCCTCAGCCTGCATGATTTTGGCTTCCAACAAGTTGATGATTTCTTGTTCACCGTTGTTCTTTGCTTCCTCAATACCGCTAATTGCAATTGATGCAGCGTACTGCTTCCAATCGTATTCAGCAGCAGTGATGCCTGTTTGTGCTGTCAACGAGATGGTGTCGTAACCTGAGTACGAAGCCACTGTTGTGTTCTGTCCGTAAATAAGTGGCTCAACAATTTTTGTGCCACCGTTAAGCATACGGATGCGACCCTTTGACATAAGGTGGTTTGTCAGAACTCGGTCTGAGAACACGTTATCTGTCAATTGGTCACGATAATTTGCGAGCGTTGTTGAAAGCAACGCATCAAAGTTTACGTTAGACATTATAATCCTTTATAATAATAGTTGTTAAATGGTTAATTAGCACCCATTTGACGTTTGGCGGCAGCCCAAGCCTCGGAAACTGATTTAATTGGGGCAGCCTTGTCTGTCGTAGTAGAACTGGTAGCAGAGGAACCCCCTGAAACCACACTGGCAGCCCGTTTTGCTTCAAGCACACTTTCGTCTGCTTGCTTCAAACGTTCTTTCGCTGCCGTTTCTAACTTGGACTGTGCCACAATTTTATCAAAAGCCAATTGCTTATACACGCCTTCCAAATCGGTTGTATTCATACGCAAAGCGGATGACACAACTTCTTTTACATCAAAATCACTATACTTGTTTTGCAAACCCGCAATTTCTTTTTCAATTTGTTGCTGATTTTGAAATTCCTCAAATGACGCTACACGTTTATCAAGTTCACGAATCTTACGTTCCTCTGGGGTCAAAGATTCTTCATCTATCGGGTCAACCTGCGGTGCATTTTGTACACCATAATGTTGAGACAATAAACTGAGTGTCGCTGCTGGGTTATTCTCTAAAGCGGCTTGAAGTGTTGAAGCAAATTCTATTTTTTCACGTTGCTGAGACAATTCTTGCGTTTTCCGAGTATAATCGGCTTGACGTTGATAACCTGCAATAGCCTCACTAAGTGGGACTTGCAATTCCTCTCCATCCAACTTTACTGGAACTCTATAGTTAGAGTATTCCTGCACGTTCAATGTAGGTGTATCGGGTGTTTCTGTGACTACACTATCAGATGTGGGTGACCCTTCAACTGGTTCCGCTGACTGTGTTGCGATTTCATCGCTCATATTTCTCCTAGAATCCGTAATGGTTGTTCTAATACTATTCTAGGCGTTCCCTAGACGGGGGGTATGGTGGATACCCCCCGCTGGTTTAGATGCGTTAAAACGCATCCTAGAGTGTCTGGTGACCTATTAGGCGGGTAGAGGTGGCTGCTGTTGTGCTGCTGTTTGTTGGGCAGCCAACATTGCTTCAACTTCAGGGCTGGCAGGTGGCGCACCAGCAGCACCAGCAGGACCAGCAGGCATACCTTGTTGTTGCGGTGCAGCATTAATGAACTCGTCAGGGTTCTTCACACCAAAACCCATCTGCAACACATAGGCAGCAAGTTTACCCATGTCAACAATACCTGCACCAGCGAACGGTGCAAGTGCATCAACCATTTGTAATGCCATTTGACGGCGGAACGACTCATTTGCTGGCTGTGTTGAACCTGCAGCAACCTCAAAATCAAAGTCACCTTGCAGATAGTCACGGTCAAAGTTCACCCAAACAGGTTCCCCGTCTTTGCCCATAACACGTGCCACCTGCTCACCAATCATATACTGTTGAGCCAACTGCACCATACGGCGACCAATTTCTGCAATAGCCTGTTCAACAGTAGCCAACTTGTCTGAGGTTCTAGCATTGGCTGCATCTTGCATCAACGATGTTTCGGTTGCGGTGCGGCGAATCTCTGATACGCCGCCACGTTGAAATTCTGTAACACCAGAAATACGGTCAATGTCACCAACAATAAGATTGGTTTGATTATAGAACTCTGGCGGGTTAATAACTGCTGGGAAAGCAGAGACAACAGCCCCCAAACTTTCATCAGAAATAACAGGAACCATAACGTTATCTTGGTCAGATTCCAACGCTGTGCGACCCAACTGGTCAAATGCGTTTTCCTTGTATAGATATTTACGCGCAAACTTTTTGCGATGATTCATCATCTGTGAACGTGTTTCGTTCAATTCTTTTTGCAATGGTTCAATAGATTCCAAATCACCCATCGGATAGAAATGGTCAGGGATGTCATAGTTGCGCAACATTACAAACGGTTGCCCAAACGAGTACGGCATCTTTATAGGTTTAACTAAAAAGTTTTCACCCTGTTCCGAGAAAATACTCATCATGTTGCTGGCTACATCATAGAATTCCCAAATTTCTGCGTATCCAGCATTTTTGTCGTGAATCTTTTTACGTGACGGGTCATCAGCATAACGGCTAACAGCCATAACTTTAACCTGCTCACGAGCAGCCTTGTTGTAGCGTTTGTCTTGTTTAACATCGTTGATTGGTCGGCGGATACGTTGAGCAATCCAACGAATATCGTGCATATTTGTTGCATCTGGGTCAACAAACACGTCATTAGGTGAAACCCGTTCAGCGAACGGGCTGTCTTCCAAAATTATGCTAGTTGGTGTTGACTCGCCACCTTCAACAGCATCAGAAACCTCTGTGTCTCCACCTTGTGTGTCTTCTTCTTCAACGAAACGGTAACCAACTTTCATCCAACCATGTCCGACAGTTAACATGTCTTTGACTGCACGGCGGAAATGTGAACGAATATCACGATGTTTCCACCAATAATTAACTACCGCTTCAGCGATAACAGCCTGAGCAGCATTATCTGGATTAACAGCATTGACAGAAATCTTCGGATAGTTTACCGAAATACTAGGCGAAATAACGTTAATAGTGGAAAACGAAATATTAACCAACATACGGTCTTCAGTTTTATAGTCGTCAAAATGACGACCTTTATACATGTCAACCATGCGCCGCCAAGTACCATCATAACCATCTTCTTTACGCCACTTACGGCTAGACTCAATACGTTGTTTAGATTGAGCCAAATAATCACTCAAATTTTTCTTAGCCATTATATGTCCCTACCTTTATGCCACCCAATATGTTCATCCAATTTTGTTCCAACACTATCAACTTTATTAGCAACCTTTTGCAACAAATCCCTAGATTCGGCATGTTGACTAGTGTTTTCTGAACGTAACTTGTTTAAAACAACCACCACTGGACCCGTAATCAAAGCAACAACAATGGGGACAATGACGGCTTCCATATTACATCCAATTAGTTACAGGCTCAGCCTGCACTCCATTGATAGCCGCATCCGCCACAATTTTGCGCTGTTTCTCAGCAATAGTATCCCCATGAAAGTTGTCTTTGCCGTAAGTAAAACCCAAACGAACACTTTTTATGTGGCAGCCGAAACAAATTGCACCACGATGGGGCAATTCTTCATCATAAAACTGTCTAGAACATTCTTCGCAAGTAAAATTTGTCATCTAATAACACTTTCTTGTTCCCAAACTACCTAAAAGGAGTCTGACTGCGCACATTATGTGCGCCAATAGGTGTTTTTTCCGCTTTTCTACCCCCAAAAATATGTTTTTCCCACCACAACAAACTATTTTCAGGCGGTTTACTAGACGGACGATACTCAGGCAACCAAACATACTTCAACATCTGATTAGCAATAGCCAAAGAAATAACACGGTCATCATGCGGACTACCAGACATCTTACCGTTTTCCTTCCGAACAAAAGTACGTAACTCCGCAATAGTCAAACGGTCATAAACCTGCACAGTATCAGTACGCATAGCAGCAGACAACTCATCAATAGCCAAAGGTTTAGTAGTAGCCGTAGTACGCCACCCCAAAATATCCGTAGCCTCAGGACGAACATGCGCCAAACGGCGCTGCTTATAAAGATTCTTATAACCATGCTTCTGAGCAGCCTTAAGAGTAGTCAAACCATGATTATTATTCTCAATACCTAATAACGCAGTATTATACCACCAACCCAACTCAGCCAACATCTCACCAAACAAATCTGGTTCAATACGACCATGCCAAGTAGCGACAACAACACCACTTTTAGCCTCTATGATATGGGCAGAACTATAGTCACCGTAAGATAAACCTTCAGCAACGTCAGCGCCAATTACATAAACAGATTC
>Ga0214168_1001301_pt1 | contig 10007 bp, 18 predicted proteins | sample LakMenepilimnion_FD_153002 | JGI IMG/M metagenome (GOLD analysis project Ga0214168, IMG submission 153002) | Freshwater microbial communities from Lake Mendota, WI - Practice 29OCT2010 epilimnion v4 | ecosystem: Environmental > Aquatic > Freshwater > Lake > Epilimnion/Euphotic zone | place: Lake...
TGTTAACGGGTGCAGGTAAAATGATGTTTCGCTTTGTGGTATAACCATAATATTAAACATCTTTATCAATCCCTCGATAAAAGAAACAACCGTAATATCAGGCACGAATGATTTAATATCTATGTTTGATGTTGTTGTTTGCGCTGCTCCGTAAGCTCTTAATATTTGAGTTTGTGATGGCGATGATATTGGACCATAACCATAACCTGTAAAAGAACCAAATGCAATAACTTGTATCGATTGTGTTAATGTGCTTTCAAAAGTTATTCCGCTATCACTAGAAACAAAGAAAGTAAAGCTGTAATCATTAAAATCATCAGGGTTTGCAGTCGCTCCAAAAAATGCAGGTGCAAATATTGTTTGAGTAGAAGTGCCTACTATATTTTCAAAAGTTGAGTATAAAATACCGTTATTATAAACATAAATATTGTAAGGATTTGATGCTCCAGCTGTTACTGTTATAGTTAAAAATAAAGCTCTTTTTCTCCAAATTTGCTGTAAATCTGCGTGGTCTGGACCATAAGGGAAAAAGAATGGCGCATAATCTCGATCAAATGTTAAGACATCTGTATCTAAATTTAAATCGTCAAATAACCAATCGTATCGTTCCGATGTGTTATCAGGGAATGTAGTATGATTACTTACAACTAAAGTATAAGGCTGTTTACTTGTGAAGTCAACTTGCAACTGTTGCGCCTTTATTACAAATTCATCTTGATTTTTTAAGTATAAATATAGTTTACTAAAAGTTTGGCTTTGAATAAATGCTCCATCAAACTGAATACCGTAACACGTTTGAATATACTCCAATATTTTAGTGACTTTTATTGCTGGAAATATCTCATCAAATTTTAATTTTCCCGTAGTAGTTGAAATATTATCGGCTGCGGTTGGTCCAGAAGTTAAGAACAATTTTCTTTTAGTTCCAATAACTGGATATAAAATGTCATCCGTTCCATTACCATCAACTCTATTTTTAACCTGCGTTAAGTTCCAAGCGTGATTTAAAGCATCGTAAGGGCTTATTCTTACGCCATCCTCAAAGTAAGCTATTGCGTTTAATTTGTCATCTTTAAAACGCTCCTTTAATTGCACTAAATTACCAGTAAAGTTTATTGAATAGCTTTCAATCTTATTATCTGTTTTTTTACTTCCTTTTAAAGACCACTTACCATAACGAAAAGGTATAGTATCAATTTCAATATAACCGTAATACGTTATTCTGTGGTCAAACGCATCGGTTAAACTCAAAGGGTTATCTATAATTGTCGCTCCTACTTCGCTATTGTACCAATGGTAAAGAATTTTATTATTGTGGCTTGATGCTGGAATAGTAAACGCCTTTGAATAGTCGGTAAATATCTTACCTAAATCCCTAAAATTTTGGATTGATGAAGTAACCGAAATTGACTCATCGGCAAACAATTCTAAACGGTGTCTAATTGGCGTTAATACTTCATCAATTAACTCGTCGATATAAATATATAATGCAACGTTTTTCATTTAATCTACATCGTTTATAAGGTTAAATGCGTACTCAAAACTCATTTCGTAGTTAATCATTTTGTCTTTTAACCTTGTTTTCTTTTGAATTGATTTGTCTTTTAAGGTAACTGGTTCGTTATCGAGTAGTATAGTTTCGCTAGATAGTAGTTCAACAAGTAACTCGATTGTGTTTTCATCCACCCACCCAGTATTAAGTTTAACAGTTTGCTTCATATCGAAGTTAAACTCTTTCTTTTGCCCTCTTAATGGGTTGTAATCAACTGCATCGGCTAACAAATTAAAACCTTTGCTCTTTACATCGTAGCTATCTGTACGTGCTTTAAAGAATGTTAAGTACTGCCAACCACCTTTTGAGTTTATAAATGTGCATTTAATCGGAGTGTAAAGGCAATTATCCCCATTTAAGAAGTAAACGAACGGTTGTGCTGGAACTGCTCCGCTTGTATCGTATCTAACTTGTACGCTATTGCCGTTTTCAAGTCCAGCAGTTGCAGTTCGATAAGGTACTTTTAACATAAAAACTCCTAGTCTCGCATCGTCTTTATCAAATATAACTACGTTTTCAATAGTTGTTCCTGCTAAATTTCTATATCGGTAAACCAAATCATACCCATCGCTATTATTGTAATCAACTAGCACGTTAAAATATTGGTTGTCATCGGCTCGGTAAATATTGACATCGGCATTTGTCAAGCAAATAACGTCTTCCGTTAATGATTGATTGTAACCGCCTTGATAATTGTTATATCCATTTACTGCGACAAATCCTTGCTCTTCTAATGAAGTCCATTCATCTGTTAAATTTACTTTCCAATAGGTATTAACTGTAACTAATCGCCACATATTAGCATCTTCATCCGTTGGAGTGATTGCGCTCGGTGCGATGTTCTCAATATCATCTTTTATGTAAGGGGAAATATTAAACCAACAATCCCGATTAACTGTGTCAGGTATTTGCTTTTCTAGTGTTACTGTTTTGGTTGGTAACACTCCAGCAGGGTCAGCTATATCAACAACGCATTTAGTATAAACCTGCGTAGCTTCATCAACTAAAATTTTATAAGGACTTCGTACAAATATTACTTTCATTTTGTTGTAAATTTTAACAAATTATCTAAATCTAAATCAAACGCTTCTACTAATTCATCAGGCAAATTTTTAAAAGCACTTTCAAATGGTTTGGTAAAAAATAAACTCGGCTTTATACCTTGTGCAAATATTCGATTAGCTAGTATAATTCCTATCGTTTCGTAATTGCCTTTTTTATACCTACCCTTTTCATCTCTTAATCTTATATTTTTAGCTTTTGCCCACTCTGAAATAAATTTACTCGGTGGTCTTTTGTTCTTAAAACTAAAGGGAGCGTTAGGTGCTTTTTGTTTGCCTCCTTTCACTAAATTAGGGTTCGCACCTTTCACTCCCTGATCTTGAAACGCTCCGTAATTTTCCATCTCAAACGATAACGAAAAACTATTTTTACTAGCGTTTAAATCTGCTTTTATGCTATCATATAACTTACTAGATACTTTCTTGCCACCTTTTGTTAAATTGGCTTTAGATTGCGTTACTACGTGTTTTGCAAATCTATTAAGTACCTTATCTAAGTTTAACATATTGTCATCGTGTTTGGAACTACGACCGTAAACGATTGCTCAACTCCTGCTAAATTATTCTCAAATCTTTCTGTAAATAAAGTAGATGCACTTGCATCTTGTAACTCCCAGTTATTATCGCTTAAACTGCCTCGTCTTATGCTGCCCAATATTCGAAGTATTAATTCGCTTTGAGTATTCCAAATATTATTTTTATTTGTGATAGGTGTTTTTGTTTCATCGATTATATCCATACATAGCACACTAAAAGATATTGCAACGGTGCTGCCTAAATCTTGAAATCCAGTACACATAACGTGAGTTAAAGGGAATATAGTAACCTTGTTTAAATCCACATCAAATATATCTCCATCGGTTGCCGTATTGCAGAATGGCTCATTTAAAAATGATTGTTTAAGTGTGTTAATTGTTTCCGCTACCATTGCTTTTTATTTTTGCTATTTCTATTTGATTCTTTTCGCTTTCGTATGATAACCACGTTAAAGCCTTATGTATATTTAATTCAGTTGCGTCATCAATTTTGAAAGCGTCTCCTTTGGCGATTGCATAAAAGCTATTATACCATCCCCATTTTCTAAAGAACTGGCTTTCTCGACTATAATCGCCTTGTCCGACTGTGGTAGTTGCTCCAAATAATCCATCGTAACGATCAACAATTCTTTGCTTAAATTGTAAAAAAAAACCTGCACCGCTAGAACTATTGCAACTGGCGTGTCTTTCATCATTTCAGCATATTGTTCCGTGCCTTTGTATGGTTCAATGTTATAAAACTTTGTTAACTTATTTGTAACTGGTCGATATAAAACCGCCATACATTTATGCCATTGCTCAACATCTGAATTATAATCGTCTAAATCCGCAAACTCTCCAGCACTCATATCGTCAAAGTTAGGTATTAAACCAAACTCAATGTTATTAATTGTAAACCTAGAAATCAATTCAGGATTTCCGTTAAACAATTCAATCAGTCCGTTGTAAACTTCATCGATTGAACTAAGTAACATTTGTCTTACATCTTTCATTTCTACATTGCAGAATATTGAAACGGTTTTCTGTCTTACAAACTCACTATCGGGATTGTTATTTATTAGCTTATAAAACTTTTGATACTGCCCTAACGTAATCTCATTTAATGATTCAGGAACTATTAAATTTGCTTTCATAATCTATTATCGTTTTTATTGTTGTTTTGTTGTACGTTAATATACGTGATATATTCCTTGATTTGGTTTACCGATTAAATCCCATACAGCATAACCTATTGCATCGAGTGCGTGATTGTAGTCATCTATTGGCGTTTGCGACTTCTTATCGTGCCAAACGTAGTTATTAATTTCTTTTATAATATTGATGCTGTCAGGACTTATAATCAATTCATAATCTTGCATAAGTGCAACCCTATCAACTATTTTAGGCTTGTCAATTCCACGAATGTTTAACCCTCGACTTCTTAACTCCTCAATCAATCTCGGCTCTGCACTATCAGCAATTATCAAATCTCTATGTCCGCAGTATCGATTGTTTTCAATGTAGATTTCGCTTGTGGTTAACTTTGGTTTGTAAAGTAATTCTTTGCAGAAAATCCTTTTATTTGCTTTATCGATTGATATTTTAACGAGCGTTGTAGGATCAACACTAAATCCAAAATCTTGACCGTATGCCGTGAGGTTTTGTTCTGCGAAGTTATCAATACGCCAATTACTAAACACAACACCCTCTGCTTTATCCAACCAACCGCCTAATATTTGATGTTTGTATTTTTTAGGGTTGTTCTTTTCAATGCTTAACACTTCATCGATAAACGACTGGTCCAAGTGTTTAATGTTATCTCGGTAATCAGTATGAATATAAGTTACATCGTCTTTGATTCCGTTAAACCTTTCATGGATTCCTTTTGATTCAAAAAACCTTTGGTAAATCCAATGCTCTTTGGTAGATGGATTCAGTATTAATATTATCCTGTTCTGTTTTCCCTTTTGCCGTATGGATAGGTTTATTTTATCGAACGTTGCTTCGTCGGTAAGTTCTTCCGCTTCATCTAATATCCACGTTGTAACGCCTTGTAATGATTTGAGGTTAGCTGTTTGGTCGCCTGATGAAGTCTTTAAACCTCTAAATATAATTTCGCTCTTTGACTTCTTATTTATAATCTCGGACTTTGTTACATCAAAAATCTCATTCGCTTGCATTAAATCTATCTTTTCCTGAAACTCAGGTATAATTGAAAGGTGCGCAGATGTCATTGTTTGGCGTGTAAATAATATTTTGTGATTTGCTTCAAACGACAAAAGGCTGGCAAAAGTGCCAACCCCGAAAGACTTTGCAGAACCACGCCCGCCAGTTATAATATAATACCTCGTTTCATTTTCAAATAACGGTTGGTATTTATGGTTTAAGATTATCAAATTGAATAACGTCTTTTATATTAAAATCGTTTAGGGTAACGTTTGTATTATTGTCGATGGTTTGTTTTGGCAAACTAAAGAAATATTTAAACCATAATTCAATAGCCCATTTTTCACCTGCTTTTATTGCTGTTTCCAAACACTTTAACGCATCAGGTAAGAATGGTTTTAAATTCTCATAAGCGTCTTGTAATTCTGTTTTAGTCAACAATCGTTTGTCATCAGGTCTTTGCGGTGCTGTACTATGCCCTCCGTTGGTTGCTCTCTTATCCATAATTAATATAAATTAACCAATTAATTATTCTGCCATCGAATTTTTTAAATCTTTCAACACATCACGCCAACAACTTGAACACGTTGTATCAACTGTAAATCCGTAAACATCTTTATAAATGTTACTTAATTCTCTTTGTTGAATAGGGTAAATTTGTGTCGGTTGTGTTTCAAAGAATGTAGTTAAATATTGACGTTGTTCATCTGTTAAACATTGTCTTACTCTTTTCCCAAAAGGGAATAATTGATTTAACTTTTCTTTGCGTTCTTCGCACCCGCAATCATCGCCTAGTATTGCTTTTGCTACTTTATCGATTCCGGTCGCTTGTGTGATGCTTTCAACTACATCACCAAGTCCTTTTGGTTTTCTTCCTCTTTTCATAATTCAATTTCGTGATTTTCGTTTATAAAAATAAGTATTTTTTTATTGCAATTTTTAATAGTATTGTAAATACTTGTTAAACTAATATTTACTTCTTTTGCTATATCTCGCATTGACATTCCGTTGTTTATGTAAAGCAGATATAGCTTTCTGTCGTATGGATGCCACGTGTCAATATGTTGGTAAATTTCTTCTGTTATAAACTGTGTAGGCTCAATGTAATAACATTCTCTTTTTTCTTTTCTGAAATGATCCGCTATTGTATTACGCAGCACAAAGTAAAATAGGGATTCGTTTACCTTTTCTTTATCTAGTATTTTTATGTATGAATCTTGCACAAAGTCCTCAGCTAAATCGTCTGCGCCAAATGTTTTAGCGATGTTAATCCATTTAGTATGCTGACTGAATATATGATTCATTTAAACAAAGGTAACGTTTTTATTTTAATTACATATTTTATCTCCCGCTCTAAAAATCCCTTGTTTGGTGAAATTCTTTTGAACTCCTGTACAATCGTTTTCCATAACCCCAGCGGTAAATTGGTTGCCAGTAACTATTGTAAATACATTTGCTTCTAAAATAGTATAGCATCTGCAATCTGCTTGATCTTGTGCGCTTGTTCCTGCCTCATCTGTTGAGCAGCTAGATAACGCTATTGCTAGTAATAAAATTATTCGTTTCATAATTCAAATGTATTAATTATTTTCTAATGTTTTACTTTTTATTCTTACTCTTACCCAGTCGGTAACATTTTGCTTTGGATCTAAATCTATAACATCATCGTAAACGGTGTTATCTAAATCGGATTTTCTAGCGATTTGTTTAGCATCCATAAAAGTTAAATTTTCTTGCATTAGGTAAAGTTGGAAGATTTTTTGGTCTGTTGTTAGTACTGCTATTTTCATTTTTCTATTTCTTTTAATTGTTTTTCTCTAATATTTTTAATTTCTCTCTGGAGGTAATCAACTGCTTTTTCTAAATCGTGTAACTCGTTTTGTTTTTTCCCTGCTCTGCAAATGTATTTTAGTACATTAAAGCGAAAAAAATTAAGGTTGTAATGTGTTCCGACATCGATAAGGTCGTAATCTTGTCCAGAGGTGTAGTGTAATGGTGTCATTTTATTTCTTTTTAAATTGTTCAAACCATTCGTTAACAATTCCACCAATCACATTAGTACTAAATCCTTGTTTATAGAGTAAATCATTTAGTAATTTATTAGTTTGGAATTTAACTTCTTCCTCACTATAACTTCTTTCTTGTTGCCATTTAGAACATTTGTCAATTATAGTATTATACATTTCAAAATCAGAAACTTTTTCTAATTCACTTTTTGCATATCTATTATTTATAACCCATTGTGCAACTTCTTCAAGTGTTTCTTTTTTCATAAGTTTATTTGTTGTTTATGTGTTTCACAACTCATTTTATGAACTCCCTCTTTTTGTCCGCAGTATTTACAAGTGCCATTGTGCCAAAATAAATCGCAGTTGTAAGCATCCGCTTCTCGATTGGTGTTTATCCAACTTTGCCGAAATTCACTAATTGGAGAAGTAAAGCGGTAACAAATGTCTTTTGAGGGGCAAAGGTGGTCGGAGCATTTTGATATATCAGCCATTTTTTAAGGTTATAAGTTTAAAATTTATTTTTATTTTAAGGTTATAAGTTTAAAATTTCTTGTTTAACTTCTTCCCAATATTCTTTAGCTTTTAAATTCCCATTCCAACATAATTGTAAAACTTCATCAACTGCAATTAAAGCGCACCTTTGCTTAGCAGCGTCTAAAAAATAAGTATCGCATTCCATTAAGTCATTTTCAAAACAATATATTAATTCTTTTGCCTTTTCTTTTGGTGTCATAAATTATCTAATATTTTACGAGTTCCCTCGTGGTTAAACTTCTGCACAAAATTATCATTGTAATCAAATTCAAATCCGAATAGGCTATTGTCGTCGGTGTAAATAAAAAAATAGTACCAATGCCAATGCTCAACTTTATTTATCCATTTACTAGCAACTTGTCCGTTTTTACCAATACTTAATAAGCGGTAAGGTCTGCCTAACTTTGAAAGTTTTGGCGTGATGCTTAAATTGAGGCTTCTATAATCCATAACCTATCAATTTGCTTTTGACAATGTTCTATACTCGTTCCAGTTCCCATATAAGATAACTCCCAAAAAAAATCAAAGGTTAATTCACTTGAAGTATAATCCCTTTCGATGGTGTAATCTCTGTAAATCATCGCGTATAAACTTCTCTAATTTCGTAATTCTCGTAACCTTTCAACTCTGCTCTTAATTTAGCGTGCTGCTCTGTTCTGTAATAATTTTCAGAGTGTTGGTTCTCTTGTGTCCAGATGTAAAATTGTTTTCTCATAATGTTATATTTTAATGTTTGAGCAAATATTAAAAGAATTTTTTTATTAAACTAATTTTATTTTAATTTTAACACTTCTTTGCACTTTATATCGTACTGTAACTTTTTAGCAATTAACTGATCACGTGTAAATTTCATCTGCCTAGTGTCATTTGCCAGTTGCTCTATATCATTTGCATATTGTTCTCCGTATCTAGCAATCAAACCTAATCTATAATTCAATTCATTTCCGTTTAAAAATCGATTGCACTTCCTACACTGTTTATGGCAATTCATTTCGTTGAAAATAACTCCGGAATAAATCTCGGCTTTTTTATAATGTCCTCCATCCCATAACTCGGTTGTTTTTACTCCGCAGGAAATGCAATCTAAATCCGCATCTCTCAACCGAATAAATTTTTGAAACGATTTTTTAGCATCTGCCTCTAATTGCGTTAACGTTTTTAAAGCGGTTTTAAGCGATTGTTTTTCTTTTTGCCATACTTTACTCGCATTTTGTTTTACTTTCGCTCTAGCGTACTTAATCGAAGCGTCAACGCATTTCTCATCGTTGCAGAACTTTTGCAGAAAACGAGATGGTGTAAATTTAATTTTGCAGTTTAGGCATCTAGGCATCTTATTGAATTAAGTACGGGAGTCCGTTTTTATTAATATCAAAACTAAATTGTTCAAAATGATAACCACGTGAGTAGGGATTTGTAACTGTAACGCTGCGATCTGAATTAACATCTAAATTAATAACCGTTTCAGCTTTTTTTAATACATAAGTTCCCAAATGTCCTAAAGGTTTTCCGGTACTGGCCGCTTTGTGTATAATTGCTATCACGTGGATGTTATAATCGTTAGTCCACTTTAAAATAAAATCACTAGCTTGTTTGCTCATTACAATATCGTTAGTGTTTTCAACTAAATCGGCAATTCCATCAATGGCAATTAACTTAACTTCTTTTTTGTAAAGTGTTTTTTGGTTTTTAAGGCAATAATCAATAAGTCCTAACCTTTCAGCAGATGATAAACTTCGGGTTGCATAACCTTTGTAATGCTCATAAATTGCTCCGCTAATATCCTGCACTCTTCTAAAAGTTCTTTGAGTGTAAAATTTGCCTTGTTCAGTATCAAAATCCAGTATTTGATATTCTTTATCTCGGTGGCTTTTTATGTTTGGAAATAAAGTTGAGGCATTTCCTCCAATATAGCAGCCAATCAATCCGGATTTTAAAAAAGATTTCTTTGCTTTTGATTCTGCAACTATTGCCGAAAACTCTCCAGCGGTCATTATCGCAGTATCGTACATTTTATTTTTGTATTCGTGCTGTCCGATTGAAAGTAAAATTTCGGGTTTTGGCATTTCTAGCGACAAATCAACAAAGCAATCGTTTTCTAGTTGGCTAAAATTAAATTCAACCGGTGCCTCTTGCAAGAGATCATCAAAATTTATATCATTCATAGTAATTT
>Ga0214168_1001302_pt1 | contig 10002 bp, 9 predicted proteins | sample LakMenepilimnion_FD_153002 | JGI IMG/M metagenome (GOLD analysis project Ga0214168, IMG submission 153002) | Freshwater microbial communities from Lake Mendota, WI - Practice 29OCT2010 epilimnion v4 | ecosystem: Environmental > Aquatic > Freshwater > Lake > Epilimnion/Euphotic zone | place: Lake...
AAGCAGGCGCTGGTGTGGAATTACATGCCAAGCCAGGGGATTACGTGAAACAAGGTGCCCCAATCATGACGCTATTCACCGATGAACCAGCTCGCTTTGAGCGCGCGTTAGAGGTTCTAGTAGGTGCTGTCATAATTGTTGAAGGTGGGATCGTTGATCGCATGCCATTAGTACTAGAGCGGATTGAAGCATGAGTGATTTATTAAAGCGCCCAACTCCAGAGCAAGTAAAGCGCCTACCTAAAGCACTTTTGCACGATCACTTAGATGGCGGCCTTCGCCCACAAACAATCATTGATATCGCAAATGAAATTGGTTACGACGCATTGCCTACTAAGGATGCTGCTGAATTAGCGATTTGGTTCCGCGAATCATGTGATTCTGGCTCCTTAGTTCGCTACCTAGAAACCTTTGGCCACACAATTGCGGTCATGCAACGCCGCGAAGATATTGTCCGCGTTGCGCGCGAATGCGCTCTTGATTTGGCTCGTGACGGTGTCGTCTATGCCGAAGTTCGCGGCGCCCCAGAACTCTTTGTTGAAAAAGGTTTATCGCTATCGCAGGTTATTGAAGCAACGCTTGAAGGTTATCGATTAGGCGAAGCTGATGCGAAGGGCGAAGGTTTGCAGATTCGCGTAGTTTCCTTGCTCTGCGGAATGCGCCAAAATAAGCGATCTCAAGAAGTTGCTGAGCTGGTTGTTAAATATCGCGATCAAGGTGTAGTTGGCTTTGATATCGCCGGGCCAGAAGATGGCTTTCCACCAAGTGATCAATTAGAAACTTTTGAATATTTGCGTCGCGAGAATGCACATTTTACAATTCATGCTGGCGAGGCCTATGGGCTGCCTTCGATCTGGGAAGCAATTCAACTTTGCGGAGCTGAACGTCTTGGTCACGGTGTTCGAATTATTGATGATGTTGATTTCTCAAGCGGTGAGGCCAAGTTAGGTCGCCTGGCTTCCTACGTGCGCGATCGTCGAGTCCCACTTGAAATGTGCCCAACTTCTAATTTGCAAACAGGTGCAGCAGCATCGATCAAAGAGCATCCGATCGGCGCTCTAGCAAAGTTACGTTTTAGAGTCACTGTAAATACTGATAACCGATTAATGAGTGATACTTCAATGACTCACGAAATGAATGAGTTAGTTGATGCCTTTGATTGGAATTTCTTAGACCTACAGCGCGTAACGATTAATGCGTTAAAGAGCGCATTCATTCCCTTTGAAGAACGCTTAGCGATCATCGAAAAGGTAGTTAAACCAGCCTATTTAGCGGTTTCGGCCGAATAGCTAATTGCCGATTGGATGCCAGATGGTCTTGGCTTCCAAGAAAGCCAAAATACGACCAGGTTCGGAAATCTTCGTAAACGATGAGATTCGCTTCAAGTTCTCTACGCCAGCTTCTTTGATTGCGCCATGCTGATCTGTTGGTAGACCAGAAATATCTAAACCATCGATATCCATGTGCGAGGCAAACCATGGTGCTAATTCGCTTTGCTGGCCAGAGAGAATATTTAAGACGCCATTAGGTAAATCGCTAGTTGCAACTACTTCGGCAAAACTAATTGCAGATAGGGGAGCAGAACTAGAAGCTAACGCAACTGCAGTGTTACCTGAAACTAAAATTGGCGCAATGGCTGCAATGAAGCCCAAAAGTGGCTTATCAATTGTGGCAATCGCTCCTACAACGCCAAGTGGCTCTGGAATTGTGAAGTTATAGTACGGACCAGAAACTGGATTAGTTGAACCAGCTAGCGAAGGCAACTTATCGCTCCAACCGGCATACCAAACCAATAAATCAACGGAGTCGCTAATTTCTTGCAGCGAATCTTTTGCTGAAGCACCAGTTTGCAAAGAAATTTCTTGAGCAAACTGATCACTGCGACCTTCCAGCATTTCAGCAATGCGATACATAATTTGGCCACGATTAAATGCAGTTGCCTTTGCCCAGCCAGGTTGAGCAGCCCGTGCTGCAACGACGGCATCACGTAAGTCTTTTCGTGAAGATAAACAGGCATTGGCTAAGAACTCGCCTTTATTGCTAGTGATCTCGTAAGAGCGACCAGATTCAGTACGGGGAAAAGCACCATTGATATAAAGCTTGTATGTCTTCATAACTTCTAGGCGACCGCTCATTTTGCTGATCCCTTCAAGTAAGCGCTCAGGCCATGACGACCACCTTCGCGACCCCAACCAGATTCTTTATAACCGCCAAATGGGCTAGCGGGATCAAACTTGTTAAAGGTATTTGCCCAAATCACACCCGCGCGCAGTTGTTGGCTGGCCCAAAGAATGTTCGAACCTTTCTCACTCCAGATACCGGCAGAGAGCCCAAATGGCGTGTTATTGGCCTTTTCAATGGCTTCTGCGGGAGTGCGGAAAGTTAATACTGAAAGCACGGGGCCAAAAATTTCTTCGCGCGCGATGCGGTGGGCTTGGGTAACGCCAGTGAAAATAGTTGGCGCGAACCAGAAACCTTTTTCTGGCAGTGCGCAATTAGGGCTCCAACGACCTGCACCTTCAGCTTCACCGGCGGCAGTTAGCTCATGAATTTTTGCCAATTGTTCAGCAGAATTGATCGCACCCAAATCAGTGTTCTTATCGAGTGGATCACCAACGCGGATTTTATCCATGCGACGCTTTAACTTTTCAAGAACTTCATCGGCAATACTCTCTTGCAGAATTAATCGTGAGCCAGCACAACAGACATGACCTTGATTAAAGAAAATACCGTTAACTATGCCTTCGACGGTCTCATCAATTGCAGCATCACCAAAAACAATATTGGCACCTTTGCCGCCAAGTTCAAGCGTTAGGGACTTGTTTGTTGGTGCAACCGCGCGAGCGATCAATTTGCCCACTTCAGTTGAACCAGTAAATGCTATTTTGTCGATGCCAGGATGGTTAACAATTGCAGATCCTGTGCTGCCATCGCCGGTGACAATATTTACTACGCCATCAGGTAATCCGGCTTGCTGACAAACTTGGGCAAATAGCAACGCCGTTAATGATGTTGTTTCAGCCGGCTTCAAAACTACCGTGTTGCCAGTAGCAAGTGCTGGCGCAACTTTCCAGGCCAACATGAGTAGCGGAAAATTCCAGGGAATAATTTGACCAACCACACCATGTGGGGCAGTAGTGGATTCAATACCGGCGTACTCAAGTTTGTCAGCCCAGCCAGCGTGATAGAAAAAGTGGGCGGCAGATAATGGAACATCTACATCGCGAGATTCGCGGATTGGCTTACCGTTATCTAAAGTCTCTAGGACTGCAAATTCGCGCGCACGTTCTTGCATAATGCGAGCAATGCGGAATAAGTACTTTCCGCGTTCGCGGCCAGATAACTTTGACCAGCTCTTATCAAAGGCGTTTCGTGCCGCTTTCACTGCAGCATCAACATCGGCAGCCGTGCCCAGCGCAATTCGGCTCAGAACCTCTTCTGTAGCTGGGTTAATTGAGTTGAAATGTGATGAGCCATTAACCCATTTACCATTGATGAAATGGCCATATTCCGGATCGATTTTAACTACCGAACGTGATTCGGGAGCTGCTGCGTATTCGAAGTTCATTTGATTAGCCTCGTTAGTCGATCGTTACATAGTTAGGGCTAGCGTAATAGCCATCGGACATTTTCATGCGTTGCATAAGCAGATCATTTAGCAAGGCGCTAGCACCAATGCGAAATAGTGAGGGATTGAGCCATTCTGGGCCAGCAGTCTCATTGACTAAAACTAATTGCTTGATGGCATCTTTAGTTGTGCGAATTCCACCAGCGGGCTTTACGCCAATTCGCACCTTAGTTAGATCATAAAAATCACGAACGGCTTCGAGCATTACTAGAACCACCGGGGCAGTTGCAGCAGGCGTCACCTTGCCGGTTGAAGTCTTAATAAAATCAGCTCCAGCCAACATTGCCAAGTAAGAGGCTTTACGAACATTATCTAACGTGACCAGTTCGCCGGTTTCTAGAATAACTTTTAGATGGGCGCGATCGCCACAAACTTCGCGGATTGCCACAATTTCCTCAAAAACTTCAATTAAACGACCACTTAAAAAGGCACCACGATCAATCACCATATCGATTTCAGCAGCACCGGCCACAATTGCATCTTCAGTATCTTGCAATTTAACTGCCATCGAAGCACGCCCAGATGGAAACGCAGTTGAAACCGCAGCAACTGGTAATTCATGTGCGCCAATTGAATCTAAATGTTGTCGAGCGATGCCAACCATGTCGTTATAAACACAGACTGCGCCAACGCGGGGCACGGATGAATCAGTTGGATCAGGGCGAAAAGCTTTAGCGCAAAGCGCCTGAACTTTGCCTGGGGTGTCAGCGCCTTCGAGAGTTGTTAAATCAACCATCGAGATTGCAGTATCGATGGCCCAAGCTTTGCTGGTGGTTTTAATACTGCGCGTGGCCAACATGGCAGCGCGCGCCTCAGCGCCTACTTGGTCAACGCCAGGAAGTTGTTTTAAGTAGTTGCGGAGGGAAGAGTCACTGCCATCGACGAGGCCATAGAAGCTCATGGAACCCGCCCTTCGCTGTTAATTGAGTGTAAGTAGCGCCTTTAGAGGTGATCTTAGTTCATCTAGCACGATTTGGGCACTTGCCGAATCTGGGGCGATCACTTCGACGTAACACTTCATCTTTGCCTCGGTGCCACTGGGGCGAATAATTATTCGTATTCCACCAGCTAGCCAAATTCGCAAGCCATCAGTTGGTGGCAAATCATTACTTGGTTTTTCTAGATCATCAATACTTTCAACTACGCGGCCCGCAATCATTTGAGGCGGATTAGCCCGGAGCCCACTCATTAAATTAGTGACATCACTGAGTTGATTTACACGAATCGAAATTTGCTCAGTTCCATGGAAACCATGACGAGCCCAAACTTCATTTAGCAGATCAAGGATTGTTTTATCTTGACTCTTTAAGTCAACGGCAATCTGAGCCAACATTAGCGCTGCAGACAGGCCATCTTTATCGTTAACAGTTTGAGCATCTACACAATAACCAAGAGCTTCTTCATAACCGAAAGTCAGGTTTGGAATCTTGGCTAAATACTTAAATCCAGTTAGAGTTTCGATGAAATCTAAATTGTAATGTTTAGCAATCTTGCTCAAAATAGATGAGGAAACAATTGAGTTAGCCAGAATTCCAGAATTAGTGCTGCGGGCAATTGATTCACCTAGAACCACGCCGAGTTCATCGCCTCGAAGCATGCGCCAACCAGTCTTCGGATCATTGATGGCTGCGGCGCAACGATCAGCATCAGGGTCATTAGCAATAACTAAATCAGCATCAAATGCTTTGGCTGTCTCTAGCGCTAAATCAATTGCGCCAGGTTCTTCGGGATTTGGAAATGCCACGGTTGGAAAGTCTGGATCTGGATCAGCTTGGGCATCAACTAAAATCAACGAGGCGAATCCAGCTTTATGAAATACGTGTTGCAAAGTCTTAGTGCCTACGCCGTGCATTGCGGTATAAACAATTTTTAGATCAGCCGGTCTTGGCCCTAAGAGCGCAGTACGCGTTGTGTATTTGTGAACTATTTCTTCAGTTAATACTTCCCACTCTGTGCCACGTGGCTGAGATTTAAGTGAAGTAACTTGATCGATCTGGTTTGAAATTGATTTATCGGTGGGCGTAATAATCTGGCTGCCGCGATATTCAATGCCATCAACGGTGCCACCTAAATAGACCTTGTAACCGTTATCTTGGGGTGGGTTATGGCTGGCAGTGACCATGACGCCGACATCTACGCCTAATTCATTAACAGCAAAAGCTAAAACTGGCGTTGGCAGCGGTCTGGGCAATACATAAACCTTCATGCCAGCACCACTAAAGATCTCGGCGCTAGTTTGTGTGAAATCCTCTGAACCATGGCGAGCATCGCGCCCAATAACCACACTGGTTAGGCCACGATCTTTCATATAGGCAACCAGGCCTGCCGCAGTACGCCCGACAACTGCGTTATTCATGCAGGACGGACCAGGGCCAATTGGGCCACGTAATCCAGCAGTTCCAAATTGTAGAAAGCCGTTGAAATATTTACGAAGCTCTACTTCGTTGCCGGCGGCTAGTAAAGCTTGTAAATGCGCTGCCGTTTTTGGATCTGGATCATCAGCGATCCAGGCAGAAACTTCGGCAGCTAATTTTTGATCCATTTTCGAAGATTAACTCAAACTAACTTTGGGATTACGTTTTTCAGCAACTTGCCCATTCGATCAGCTGCCGCTTTTCCGGCTGCTATAACTTCTTCATGGTTTAACTTCTCACCAGTTACACCGGCTGCAGCATTAGTTACTAGCGAGATACCTAGAACTTCAGCGCCGAGTGCATGAGCCGCAATTGCCTCAGGAACGGTAGACATACCAACTAAATCAGCGCCCATTCCACGCATCATTAGAATCTCAGCTGGGGTCTCGTAAGTTGGGCCACGCCAGTGCACATAAACACCTTCAGCTAAAGAGCCATCTTCGCCTTTAACGATGGCGCGAATTCGCTTGCTATATAGATCAGTTAAATCTACAAAATTTGCACCTTCAAGTGGGGAGGCAGCAGTTAATGAAATGTGATCACGAATCAAAACTGGTTGGCCAACTTTGTAGTCGGTGTTGATGCCACCGCAGGCATTTGTTAGCACGACAACTTTGCAACCTGCTTTAACTGCAGTGCGAACGCCATGAACTACGGGTTCCATTCCTTTACCTTCGTAAAGGTGGGTGCGGCCCAGGAAAACTAGAACTCGAACGGTTTTACCATTTTCAGTAATTTCATAGGAGCGAACTTTTCCAGAATGTCCTTCAACTGCAGGTGCTAAAAACCCGGTTAGTTCGTGAGCATCACATTCAAACTTTGGTGTACCCAAGGCATCGGTTGCACTAACCCAGCCTGAGCCCATTACTAAAGCAACATCGTGGGCGGGGACTCCTGACCGCTTTGCAATTTCAGCAGCGGCAGATTCAGCGTTAATTAGCGGTTGGCTCATGCCTCAATAATGTCACAGAGCACGGTGCCACTCGTAACCGTCTCACCAATTACCGCAGTTAAATTAGAGATCACACCTGCGCGATGAGCCATTAACGGCTGCTCCATTTTCATGGCCTCGAGCACGATTATTAGGTCGCCTTTTTCAACGCTTTGACCTTCGGTTGCTGCAACTTTTACGACCGTGCCTTGCATTGGGCTGGTTAAACCCACACCGCCGGCGCCACCAGCGAGAGCGTCTTTCGCACGATGTCGCTTTACGACTGGCTCTGGCGCATGCACCAAGATTTCAAAACGTTTGCCATTAATTTCGGCCACCAAGTGATCGGCTGCCGCTTTGGTCTGCGCTTCTAGCGGCAAAATCTTAAACTCTGGAATTTCGTTTTTGAATTCATTTTCGATGTAGCTGGTGTAAACCTTAAATTCTTGAGTAAATGCCGGATCTTGCAAAATAGCTTGGTGGAACGGAAGCGCAGTTGCCATACCTTCAATTGTAAATTCAGCGATGGCGCGACGTGCGCGTGCAATTGCTTCTTCGCGAGTTGCTCCAGTGACAATTAATTTTGCCAGCAATGAATCAAAGTTTCCGGTGATGGCATCGCCTGATCGAAAACCAGTGTCAACTCTTACGCCTGGCCCAGTTGGAAGTGACATCTTGGTAATACGACCAGGGGCGGGTAAGAAAGAACGTCCTGGATCTTCGCCATTGATTCTAAACTCAAGCGAGTGACCACGAATTACTGGATCCGTGTAACCAAGTTCTTCACCCATTGCGATTCGGAACTGTTCACGAACCAAGTCGATGCCAGTAACTTCTTCGCTTACTGGGTGCTCTACTTGCAATCTAGTGTTTACTTCTAGGAAAGAAATTGTGCCATCGACGCCAATTAAGAATTCGCAAGTGCCAGCGCCGACGTAGCCAGCTTCTTTCATAATTGCTTTAGATGAGCGGTATAGCTCTTCATTTTGCGCATCGGTTAAGAATGGAGCAGGTGCTTCTTCAACTAACTTCTGATGACGGCGCTGTAATGAGCAGTCGCGCGTACTAATTACTGCGGCATTACCAAATTTATCAACGAGTACTTGGGTCTCTACATGCCGAGGCTTATCTAAATAACGCTCAACAAAACATTCACCGCGGCCAAAGCCAGCAATAGCTTCGCGTACAGCGGATGCAAAAGCCTCAGGAATTTCAGCCATCGTAAAAGCAATTTTTAATCCGCGACCGCCGCCGCCATGAGCTGCTTTGATTGCAACAGGTAAGCCATGCTCTTTAGCAAAAGCAGTAATTTGATCATGGTTATCAACTGGATCTGCAGTTCCGGCAACCAAGGGGGCTCCAGCTTTAGCCGCAATTTTGCGAGCCGAGACTTTATCTCCTAAGGCTCTAATTGCTGTTGGTGGGGGACCGATCCAGATTAAGCCAGCATCAATTACTGCTTGCGCAAAGTCAGCATTCTCAGAGAGAAAACCATAACCAGGGTGAACTGCGTCAGCGCCAGATTTCTTGGCGATCGCAATTAACTTCTCAATATTTAAATATGTCTGCGCGGCTGTTGTGCCAATTAAGGAATAAGCCGAATCTGCCATCTGCGCATGCATTGAATCTCGATCAGTTTCAGAGTAAACCGCCACACTTTCCAGGCCATGGTCAGCACATGCTCGAATTACTCGAACTGCAATTTCGCCCCGGTTAGCAATCAGAACACGTTTCATCCGAGCTCCTTTACTTGTGGCCAGGTGTATCCGAGTTCGTTCATCGCGGCACGCAGAAATGGCATTGAGATACCAACAACATTTGTGTAATCGCCTTCGATGCTTGGAATAAATGGCGAACTGAATCCATCGAGAGTAAATCCACCTGCCACATGTAGTGGCTCGCCAGTTGAAACGTAATCTGCGATTTCTAAATCAGTCATATCTGAAAAAGTTACTTTTGTGGTTATGCGATCTGAGATCTCTCGATCTTTGCTGGTATCAATGATGCAATGGCCAGTGTGTAGCAAGCCTGAATTTCCGCGCACACGGCTTGCTCGCTCGGTTGCCACATCAGGCGTGCCTGGTTTGCCGAGTGAAACCCCATCGAATTCAAAGGTTGAATCACAAGCAATAATTACCGCATCGCCCGTGATCTGTTCGCGAACGGTATGTGCTTTAGTAATTGCCAGTGCAATCACCATATCGGCAGGTGACATTGCGTTGAAAAATTCGGTTTCTTCATCGACATGGCTAACGATGATTTCTGGTTTCAAGCCAGCTGACTCAAGTAGTCGTCTGCGTGAAGTAGATGCTGAAGCTAAAATCAATCTGGTCATCTTAGAAATTACGTCCTGAACCGAACTTAATTTGTTGCGGTAGTTGAGTGCGCATCAAAGGCATCGCCCAAACACTCCGCTTCACAACCGGCTTTAGCTCTTCACGTTTGTGATTTGCTAGCGCAACTTCGATTGCAGCTAGTTCATCGGCAGAGGGGTTTCCTGCGATAACGCTAAAAGTTGTTTTTGGCGCAGTCATTAGAGTGGAATGTTCCCGTGCTTGCGTGGCGGTAGCGCATCGCGCTTAGTCTTAAGAGATCTAAATGCTTTAGTTATGTATTCGCGAGTCTGACTTGGCTCGATTACCGCATCTATATATCCACGTTCTGCGGCCAAGTAAGGATTAGCTAAAGTTTCGTTGTATTCAGTAATCAACTCAGCTCGCTTGATTTCTGGATCTGCCGCATTCTTTAACTCATTGCGGTAGAGAATATTTACCGCACCTTGAGCTCCCATAACTGCAATTTCAGCACTCGGCCAAGCTAAATTGATATCGGCGCCGATATATTTTGAACCCATCACGATAAACGCGCCACCATAGGCTTTACGGGTAATCAAAGTAACTAGCGGAACTGATGCTTCAGCGTAGGCGTAAAGCAATTTAGCTCCGCGACGAATAATTCCATCCCACTCTTGTTCGGTCCCGGGCAAGAAGCCAGGCACATCAACCAAGGTAAGAATTGGAATATTAAAGG
>Ga0214168_1001303_pt1 | contig 9997 bp, 24 predicted proteins | sample LakMenepilimnion_FD_153002 | JGI IMG/M metagenome (GOLD analysis project Ga0214168, IMG submission 153002) | Freshwater microbial communities from Lake Mendota, WI - Practice 29OCT2010 epilimnion v4 | ecosystem: Environmental > Aquatic > Freshwater > Lake > Epilimnion/Euphotic zone | place: Lake...
GGGTTCTTTGCTGGGATGATCATTCGGATCCTTCTCCCGAACGACAAGTCTGTACACTTCTCTGATATGCAGACAGTTATCAACATCATCCAGAAGGGTGATAAGGCTATCCAGGAAGAGATGAAGCAAGAGAGGGAAGACTGGCTTGCTGCACGGAAGGCTGATAGGGAACTGGCTACTGCTTAAGACTTTATGAATCAATCCCAATTCGAGAACGTTGTGAAAGACCTTCTGCGGGTCTTAGAGACGCTGCAGAGTACAACCTGTTTACGGGAAGTATTAGAGAAGAGTTCAGCAAACGAAAGAGTGTACATTGATCATCTTCCTCAAGTATGCAAAGAGATTGTAGACTATTATGAATACTCACAAAAGTATGAGACATATGAGTACTTCAGGAATCAAAAGAAAGTACAAGAGAAATAATACTTTATGAAGGCAGCAGAAGTAGGATTTAACGGAGAAGCAAACATATATACATCAGCTCGTTGGTGCCCCGATCTTGTTACAAACCCTCTGAGGATTAAGTTTCTAAGAGGAAAGACAAAGCACTTGAGCAAAGCTGGAGAAGGTCCCAACCAGTTCTTTTGGAACACAGAGACGGAACAATTCTATTATATCAATAAGGATAAGAAAATGTTTCAGCTGGAGTTTATAGAAGTTTTATGACAACTGCAATCATTAATGGTAAGGAGACTTCTGCAAAGGAGTTTGCTTATGACGGGTGCCACAAGATATATCTGATAGAGGACGAACGAGATAGAGAAGAGGCTCGTTGTAGTGAATATAGTATCGTACCTATCTCTCGACTGCAGAAGACATTTGACTCAAGCTGCGGCTTGCAATTCATTGACAACTGGAAACTCGACAAGTGCTATGTGTCTCAGTCTGATCCAGAAGCAGATATAAAACTCATCTAATATTATGAACAAGTATGAAGTAGTCTGCACCCTAATCGCCACTTGTCTGACTCGTCACGTTGAAGCCGAGAATGAGAAGGAAGCTCGACAAAAGGTTTGGAATAGTATGAGCGATAGCCAAAAGAACAACTGTGCAGACATTGAAGTCTTTCCTTTATGAACAAGAAGAAATACTTGTTGGATATATCATTAGAGATTGATGCAGCCGACCTCTCAACTAATGATGAACCGGATAAACTAATCACCACAAAGCAGTTTGATGAGACGGAGATTGTCATTAAATTACCAATGATTCGTACTGCAGCTGTGCAGGAGTTTATTGACGGAAAGACAGAAGGATGTGGTTGGATGCCTAAGCTTAACGAAGCAGAGGGGTTCTGGTTAAGAGAAAAGAACATAGATGTTGCTACCGGTCTGCAATTAGTGCGCGATAAGACCGAGCAGTATTTTCTTCCACATTAATCCATATACAGAAGCTAAATGATTATGAACAAGTACAAAGTCCACGCAATCGGTAGGCAGTCTAACGCAATTGGTATCACTCACTTCTTTGAGGAAGAAGTTGAAGTCTCTGAGAAGACTGACATTCGAATGGCTCTTTATAAGGGACGTACAAAGAGTGGCAAAGCTTGGGAGTGCATCACTGCACTAAAGTATAAACAATTATGAACAACGAACAAGAAGAGAAGCGATACACCAATGAAGAGATCTGGGAGATGTTTAAGAAGGACGATACACTCCCACAAGACTTTAGGTCAGAGGTCCTTGCAAGGCTCGATGCTACATACCAGGCAATGCACGATAGTGTTCATTTTAGAGAAGAGAGGATGCATGTATTAGATCCGCACAGCGATAGGTGGGTAGACCAATACAACCGCTTTGTAACTTTGTATCAGCATTACAAGTCTCATCCAGAGTATTATGCTACAATGGTCCTCAAAAGGATTGCAGAAGAAGAACAAAAGAAAGCAAGCCAATGAGTGACACTACTCCTCCATACGAACAACTCTACCTGGACCACCAGAGAGTCCTGGCTGAGTGGCACAAGGACTGCGAACAGCTTCATGCTCAGATAGAAGAACTTAAACTGCGTCGAGAGGAAACAATAATGCAGTGTGAGTTATACAAGCAAGAGCACGACCGATTACGCCAGCTTTTAGTTGCGGACTCAGAAAGAGTCGACGCATATCTTGGCGTTTGCACAGAACGTGACGAGGCCATTGCTCGGCGCATGGAAACAATAATGCAGTGTGAGCTACTTGCACAAGACCTAGCAAAGGCTGCAGAGGTCCTCAAGCACATTGAAGAGCAGTCTCGTCAAAGCTTAACGGTTGTTGTTGGAGCTCCATTGAGGGAAGCAGTCTGCAGTTGTCTAGATAGTATATGTGGCAATATTGATAAATAAACTTATGAAGTCTAACGACCAACAACTATTAGAAGAAGCTTACGATACAATCCTAAACAAGCTGTTTAGTTTTGGTAAGCCAGACCCCACAGTCATCAAGTACGTAGAAGAGCTTGAGAGGATTGAAAGAGAAGGGGACTTCGGAAGGATAGAAGCTGCAGAGTTCTTTTATGAGAAAGTTCCTAGTGCTTTGTGGAAGGATGTCTTAAAGCATTTTAAAAAGAGGAACGAAGACTCAGTAGTCGCTGACTATATTGAACATAAAATAGGCAGCAAAACCAAATAAACTTATGAAGTCCAACGACCAGACACTATTAGAAGAAGCATATTCCCAAGTTAACCAACTCAATGAATCTATGATCATGGATGCATTCAATTGGATAGCTAGCATTACTGGAGCAGATCCTCAGATGTTGTATACTCTTTATGTCAAAGACATTATCAACGAGCTAATCGGACTGGGTCTAGGCCTAGCTGCCGTTGCTGCTGCAGCTGTCATGTATGTCGCTGCTATGCTGAAACTCAATCTTCCAAAGATCAAAGAGAGGATGAGACAATCCAGGATCGGTAAGCAAGTTGCTGAGCTAATAGACAAGCACGGAACGGATCCAGAAATCGTTGAGATTCTTAAAGTTTTTCATGAGCTTAAAGGAGATCGCTCCAAAGAAGCAACCGCAAAGAGAAAAGAGTTTGGACTAGCACTTAAAAGCAAGATCGAATTTACTGGGGTATTTGACAAAGGGGACGTTGAAGCAGTTGATAAGGGTGTTAAGGCTTTGAAAGATAACTACTAATATAAACTTATGAAATCCAAAGACCAACAACTATTAGAAGAAGCTTATAATGAGGTCTCAAAAGAACGTCTTTTGTCTAGAATTAAGCCAGAGTTCCGCAAGCTTTATGTCAAAGATCTAGAACATTTTAACGGGTCTTATAGAGATCGAGCAGACGTTCTAAACAAAGCTAAACAGATGGGACACTTAGTAGAAGAAGCTTACGATAAAAATTAAAGGATGTAGTTGACCTATCTGTCAGATCATAGGATAGTCTTTAGCAGTATGCGATGTAGCTCAAACGACTAGAGTCCTGCTTTGTAGGTAGGAGGTTGAGGGTTAAAGTCCCTCCATTGCAGAAACAAGAAGTGTAGCTCAGTTGGTAGAGCAGCAACGTCCTTGCTAAAGTCGAAAGACTTTACCGGTGAAGGACCGTAAACACTGGACGGTAAAGCATGCCGAAGGTTCGAATCCTTCCACTTCTTCCAGTTGATAAAAAGTTCGCACGATTGATAATTAAAGCTAGGGATATATCCTAGCTACTCTTACATAAGACCAAATCATCCTTCGGGGTAGTTTGATCCTATGAAACAGTATGCAAAGTTTGTATTAATGGGATTTCTATTGACCTTAGGATCTTTGTCAGCAGCTACACATACCTGGACTGGTGGAGGTGGCAGCAGTTGGAATACTACTTCAAGCTGGAGTGCTAGCAGTGCTCCGGGATTCGGCTCAACAACCACTGATGTTATCATTGGAGGTACAACAAACGTGTCAGCCATAGTGATCGCAACAGCTGGTACATATACTGTTAGATCCTTAACATTTAATGATGCCAATGATGCAACATCAAGGCTTGTGTTGTCTGGAGCTACTACTTCTTCTTCTAACGCCCGGCATCTGACATTCAGTTCGAATGCTGGCAACGCATCATTGATTATAGAGGTTGGGTCCACAGGAAGCAAGACCATTGATAAAGGTTTATCTGATTCAACCAAAAGAGCCAATATAAATCTTACTAGCTCTTTGGATGTTATTCACAACGGGAGTGGTACGCTTACCATGGGAGCCGGAGATGACGTCACTACCTTTGGTACAAGGATACAAGGAGCGGGAGGTATTAACAAATCAGGTACGGGTACATTAGTTCTAGGAGGTAACACATTGTATACAGGAGCTACTACCATAAGTGCTGGTACAATTGAAATTGGAGCTGCTGGACGACTTGGTAGTGGGGCTTATTCAGCCAACCTAACTAACAATAGCACCTTCATCTATTCTGGAACTAATAACCAGACACTGTCCGGTACGATCAGCGGAACGGGCAACATGATCAAGAATGCTGCTAGTACGCTTACCTTATCTGGCAACAATAGCTACTCCGGAACAGCAACAATTAATAGTGGTACACTTAAGACAGCAGGCGTTGGAGCTTTAGGTCAAGCGGAATCAATTATAGTTAATACTGGGGGATCTCTTTTGATAGGCGTCGAAAATTCTATAGGAGATAGCACAGACATAACGATGAATGGAGGCACAATAAAGTTCGAAGGGAATGTAAATGAAAGCGTAGGAGCATTAACTCTATCAGTTGATTCCATTATCGACTTTTCCGGAGGAGATATTAGTTTAGAGTTTGCTATACTTTATGCAACTATGGAAAGGAACTTAAAGATATATAACTACTCACTCTATAATGATCATTTGTATTTCAATGGTTCGACATATGTAAATGAAAGTCTTCCTCGCATACAATTCTATAGTGATGCAGGAAACACATTGATAGGAGATAGCTTTATAAGAGACTTCGGGATAACTAATGAAGTGGTACCCGTGCCAGAACCAGGAGTATATGTTACAGGTTTACTTCTTATGGGGTTAATGTTCTATTACCAGTATCGCAACGTACGAAAGGCTCAGCAGATAGTAACCAATCCTCAATAGCAGAAAGAAAGTGATGATTTCTCCATTGACTTGTCCAACGATTGGTTTTAATATTATCTCATGATTAAAACAGCGAAGAAGAAAAAGGCAGCGAAGGGCAAAGGGTTCAAAATTAAATCAATGCCTTTGAGCGAAGAACAGATAACATTGTTTGTCAATCATTATAAACAATTTAAAACATTTCCTGGTTCAAAAATCCCTTGTACTATTACTGGAAAGCTAACTACTTGTGTGGGGCCTTGGATGCTCAAGAAGATCAAAGAGTTTGGTTCAGCAGAGTCTTTGTTGCGTAACTATAAGTGCAGGGGAGCTATTAAAGATCAAAGGATTAAAGCAAAGCCTCAGAAGGTTAAACGGAAACCCAAAGCAAAGGATCTTATTGAAAAGGAAGAGGGTAAATATAATATACCTCCAATGGATAGCTTTGTGAAACCTTCTCCGTATGATCCCGCAAAAGAATCTGAGTCCGTTTGCTTGCGGCCTGATATCTTTCTTTCTAATGACAGGCATTGTGATGGGTGTCATCACTTTAAAGTCTGCCGCAATAGGCTCAAGACTCTTCCAAAGCATGTTTCGTTTGATGGAACTAACTTTGTGTATGACGAAGGACACAGAACAAAGAAAAAGAAATGAATCTTAAAAACCTAAAAAGAATTTTAATAATTCCTGCTTTATTAATTTTAACTTGTTTCGTTTGGTTTATGTGGTTTATAATAGATGGAGCTACGTGGATCATGGAACGTATAGAGAGCATAGGAGATAAGCTTTTTGGATGGGCTGAAAAATAGCTTATCTTATATTACTCAAATTGTTGTAAAATCTTTCCCCAGCATATTTCTATAAACCGTACTGAGTTATTTATAAGAGTGTTAACGATAAAAAGCGTAATAGTTGATTTGTTTACGTTCATAGGTAATGTCTCTTTTATGAGAGAAAGTCAAAAAATATATGGGCGAGAGTCATCTCCAGTAATAGATGTGTCTTTATTTTCATGCCACATCAACACTTCACCTAATGTTGTCATAACCCTTTTTTCAACAATAATTTCCCCTCTATGTATTTTTAAATGACAATTACTACAAATGTTGGCTAGATTGTTATGACTGTTTGCGTTTTTAATGTTCCTTCCCTCAATGTGATGTTGGACTAAAAAGGTTTGTTCTTTACATACCTCGCAAGGAAACTTGCCTGTAGAATTTAATTTTCTTCTAAGTCTTCTATACACCTTTTTACTTACTAAATTAACGAAGGTTAGTAAAGAGCAAAAAAACAAAAGATTACACAAAAAATATATAAGCTTATAATTAAATAAACTATAACAAAATGAATAACTCTGATCAACAATTGTTAGAAGAAGCCTATAATCAAATAATGTTGAAAGAGGGAATAATTCCTTCGTTTTTAAAAGATAAAATTAAATCTGTTGTGTTAAAACTGATTTCTAGACTCAGAGAAGAATCGCCAGAAGAATTTAATCGAATTGAATCAGCAGTTAGATCAAAAAACATTGGAGAGCTAAAGAATCTTTTTATACAATATAACGTTGAAGAAGAATTACATAAATATTTTAAGCCCGTGGTTCAAGAAGGGATTATCGATGCTGCGAGGTCTGGGTTGAGTGCTTTTGGAAGATTTATGTCAAGAGTAACTGATGTCGTACTTGGACATCGGACATCTACAAGATCTTTAATAACTATGTTTTTACTTCTTATACTTGCTGTAGCACAATTATGGTTGTTGAGTGTAGGAGCTGGATCAGGAGAATTAGCTGATATGGGATTAGTAGAGCTTCTAACAACAACCAAGCTTGGAGTATTAACTAGCGTGCTATATTCTTTTATACCATTTCTTGTTGCACGAGAAGTTCAAACACAAAAGAAAATTTGAACATGACAAAATTTAATACATTAGTTTCCATGTTATTAGAAAGATGTTGGAAGGGGTATGAACAAAAGGGCATGAAGAAAAAAGGAAAAAAAATAGTTCCAAACTGTGTTAAATCTAAGAAATCTTAACACGAATTATTTATAATTTATTTATCTTGACTAACAATTCGGAAAGAGTACGCTAATTCATTATAGACATGAAGCATCAATTCTTTTGTGAAACCGTTCAACGCAATGACCGTATCATTAAATTTCAAATGATAAGCGCCAATAACTTAAAAGAGGCAATAGACATTTTAAATCAGAAGTATACAGACATAGCAGAGTGGACAATTAAAAATATGTTTACAGGAAGTAGGTATACAAAAAAAACTTAATATGATAGTTTCCTCTATAATAGTGCTAGTCTGTTTTTATTGCGTTGTGTATTTTAGTTGGAACTGTAGTAATGACACAGATGAATAATATGAAAGATAGCGATTTTGTTGAAACTACCTCCTGCGTATATACAGAGAATGGAGAATGGATTCCTACCGATCAAGTTGAATTTGTAGACATCTCAGAAGATTTTCAAGGATTTGATATTATGACCTTCATGTACAATGGAAAAAAAATGCAATCTCGAATTACAACAAGACCTGTTTAATAATATGAAAAGTTCTACTAAAAAGGTTTCTATGAACCGTAGGAAATTGTCGTCACCCTTTTTTTCAATTCGCAACGAAAAAGTTAAATGGCCAACCATTCGACATGCTTACATGACAGATGAAAACGTTGCTGTACTCAAAAATTATGTAACTACTAAAGGAAGATCAATTATTTTCTTAGATGGAAAATATGACACGACTCTTAATCGTTATAAAAATCTTCCATCTGAAGAGAGAGCTGTTTGTTGGGAGTTTATGTGCAGAGAAAAAGGAGTTAAGGGAGGAATTTTTATGTTATGTTGGTTGGGAAACTTTCATAATGGTTGTATCTTTCACGCTTCCCCCCAATTTCCTCAGATTCAATGTTGGTATGAACAGATGGGATATGATAAGACTAATGAGTTTTTTGAGAGACAAGCGTTTAAAATTTATAGAGAAGTTGTAAAAATCGTTCACAACGGAAATTCAATCATTGATGAAGAAGTTAAGGAGTTTATTGAAAACGGGGTATCGTTTATTTAAAAATAAAAACTGCTTAATAATTAAATAAGTGTATGTACACGGTCCTTATTATTAACGGAGTAGTGACATTAATATGTTTTGCTCTTGCTGTTTGGGGTATTTTGTCTGATCGTAAAGAAAGCCGTCATCGTAAGTAAATTTGTTAAACAGCTTATTAATAAAAACGATATAAACCAAATTTGAAATTACTCACGAGAGCATTTAGAATAAATATAAAGAATGAAATACAAAGATCAGCATTTACTAGAAGAAGCCTACAAACGTATATTAATTGAACAAATTACAGATCAATGGTTTAAAGAAGGAGCTTTTGAAACATACAAGAAGCCAGCAGTTGAACAATATGAGATTGCTTCTCAAGACGGAACTCTACAAACACTTGAGGGACCACAACAATACAAGGCAGGATTTTACATACTAACAGGACCAAAAGGAGAAAAGTATTCAATGCCTTTTGAAAAATTTAAAGAGTTAAAAGATGATCTTGGAGAAGGCAATTGTAGTCCAAAAAAAATTGTGAAAGTAGCTAAGCTTGCTGACTCAAGTGGTTTTGTGAAGACCTCTTGGGGTGCTAATTTAGAGTATACTCCTGGAGAAGATTATATTGTTAAACACGGACCTGGAGACTATGGAGTAGTAAAAAAAGACATTTTTGACAAAACCTATTCGAGACAACAGTAGGGGTCTCTATCTTTTTTTAATTTTCTTTTAGTTGAATTATTAGTTATCAGAAGTAATCTGATAACAATGAATGTTTCAGCTACTACACAAATTATTAATAATTTAAAAGATCGAGGTGAGTTTCCTCAATTTATTGAAGGGTATCTTACTGCAATTGCTTCTTCTTTAACTGAAATGAACCAATCAGAGTCTTTATTGTTTTTAAACAAAATTATCAAGCATACAAAGCGAGGAACTCTTTTGAAGACTTCATGTAACCGCTCAATATAGTAAATGATTAAAGGAATTTTTTTAAGAGCAAGCTCTAAACTTTGGATTGTATATTCAATTCTCGTTGTCGAGTATACGTTGTATGCTTGTATGCCTTGGCTCTTAGGAAAAACTATTGATTCGTTACTTCATGGAAAATATTATTATTTTTTACTTTATGGGGTTAGCGGTTTGTTGGGATTAATGATTGGTGTTTTTAGAAGAAGATTAGACACGAGAATATTTGCAGGAATTTGTTTAATCATGACTAAAGGGTTTCTCAAAAAAACGTTTGAGCTTTTTAACAAATCTCCTTCTAAAATCTTAGTAAGAGTAAAAAAAATAGGAATGTTTACTCAGTTTGCTGAGCACACAGTACCTCGAGTAGTTAAATCTACCATATATATTATTGTGAGTTTTTTTTGTTTGTTTTCTTCTTTGGGGGCATGGACGTTTGTAATATTTGGCTTAATGTCGGTGACTCTTGCTACATCCTATTTCTTTTCTACTAAAATTGAAAAAGTAATAGACTCTGCTCAGCTTACAGACGAGCAAAAGGAAAAGAACATCATCGAAGGAAACGAGGAAGAGACTTATGCTTGTTGTGAAACTTCTACCAATTTGGACATAAAATTTTCAGATTTACAGGCAGCAAATTGGGGAATAGTAGACATTTGCTGTGTTGTTTGTGAGCTAGTAGCCATATATATACTGACTGTTTCTATCAAGCCTTCCGTTGGTCAAATAATGGCATCTTTAAGTTACGTTCATTCGCTTTGTGGCTATTTTCAAGTATTTCCTTCTATTATTGAAGAATTAAAACACTTAAAAGTAGCATCTAAGTATTTGCAGTCTGATACATAAACATAATATTTATAAAGATGAAAAACAACACTCCATATTCTATAAATCTAGTCTTTAATAAAAAAGATTTTACTATTAATATTATTCTTGATAGAATAGTTAACGGTAA
>Ga0214168_1001307_pt1 | contig 9979 bp, 9 predicted proteins | sample LakMenepilimnion_FD_153002 | JGI IMG/M metagenome (GOLD analysis project Ga0214168, IMG submission 153002) | Freshwater microbial communities from Lake Mendota, WI - Practice 29OCT2010 epilimnion v4 | ecosystem: Environmental > Aquatic > Freshwater > Lake > Epilimnion/Euphotic zone | place: Lake...
CCGCGATCGCGGCCACCGCTTCATCGAGCGTCGCCGTTGCCGTCGCACGCGCGGTCGGAATCTTGTGACGCACGAGAAACTCTTTGGCAAATTCCTTGCTGGCCTCGAGTTGTGCCGATTCCTTGGGCGGCCCCCAACATGCGATGCCTTCCTTCGCGCAAAGGTTCGCAAGCCCCTCGCCTTTCACGAGATAACTTTCCTCACCCGCCACGCATAGATCGATGCCATTCGACTTCATCCACGCGATCAACGATTCAAGCCCGTCGACCGATACCGGCTTCGCCAATGTCGCAATCGCATCACTGCCGGGAAAACAATAAAGCTCGGGTTTGACCGGTGATTCCGACAACGCCCTCACCAACGCGTGCTCACGCCCACCCTTGCCAACAACGAGAATTTTCATCCGCACGAGTTCTCCCCGAATTTCGACGCCGACTCAACACCGAAAGGCAGGCCGCGTGCTGAAGCAGTGAAAATCCCCGTCACTACCCCTGATTTCGTTGCGATAGCGATCAATTCTGCGCAGGAGCATCAAACTCAAGCACCACCCTTGCTTGTTCTTCTTTGAGCGCCTGTAGCTCGGATCTCACGCACTTGGCTCCCATAATTTCACCCAAGGCCCCCTGCTCCATCTGCACCACGCGCGGGTAGCTGGCAAAGATGGCCTGCATGGGATGGTGATATTCGACGATCCTCACAAAGCCCGCTGCCACCTCATCGATGCGCCAGATGCAACCATCGGCCTCGCGCAGCTCCATCAACATGGCGGCTTTTTCCTCCATCGTGTTCGCCGCCGACATCGCCGCCTGATATCTCGTCTTGAGTCCTTGAAAGTACTGAAAAATCAGCCGCTCCGGCGCGTTTTCGCCATGCATGCGTTTCATCAGCTCGAGCAACTCAAGCGTGAAGCCGGGCCCGCATTGCGGAAACAAATGCAAAGCTTTTTCGCTAAGGCTGAAGATGATTTCCGGTCGACCGACGATCTTACCGGACTCACGCGTGCGATTGAGATAGCCAGCCTTCACCAGATCTTCGCAACTCTTCCTCGCGGCCATGTAGCTGCCACCCAACTTGGCCGACAGCTCGCTGGCCGGCATCGCGCCGGACACTTTCAACTCGAACAAAACCGCTCGCCAACGCGGGCGGATCAAATCCCAAAAGGCGGGGATTCTTACAGGCATGACGAAGAGTCCATCGCGGCGCGCAAGGCGGCAATTCGGAATTTAGCCGATAAAAGAAAAAGCCGGACAGGTTTCCCCGTCCGGCTTTTTTGTTGTGTGAGCGGCGCCCGATGATCGCCGCCACATTGATTATTCCTGGCCTGGGCTCCACTCTTCGGAGGCAGCCGCCGCGAGGTTGAAGGCCTGCTCGAGGCCAACCATTTCGCTGGACGGACGCAGGCTTTCGAAGCTTGCGCTCTCCTTCTTGAGTTGCTCTTCCGAGTAGCCAACGGCCTTGATCGAAAGTCCGACGCGGCGCTCGACCTTGTCGACCTTGATCACGCGGGCCTCGATCTCGTCGCCGACCTTGATGATGTCCTTGACCTTCTCCACATGGTCTTCGCTGAGTTGCGAGATGTGGATGAGACCATCGATGTCACCGGCAAGGCTGATGAAGGCGCCGAACGAAGCGATCTTCGCCACAGTGCCCTTGACGAGGTCGCCGACCTTGAAGCGCTCGTCGATGAGGCTCCATGGATCTTCTTCGGTTTGCTTGATACCGAGCGAAACGCGCTGGTTGGCCTTGTCGATGGCAAGCACAACCGCCTCGACTTCATCGCTCTTCTTGAGGACTTCGGAGGGGTGGTTGATCTTGCGGGTCCACGACATGTCGGAAACGTGGATCATGCCGTCGATGCCTTCCTCGAGTTCGACGAATGCGCCGTAAGCGGTGAGGTTGCGGACCGGGCCCTTGATGGTGGCGCCGACCGGATAGCGAAGCTCGATCTCGTCCCATGGGTTCGAATCCAACTGACGCACGCCGAGCGAAATTTTCTGCTCTTCGATGCTGATGCCGAGGACGACCGCTTCGATCTCTTGACCGATGTCGAGAACATCGCTCGGACGAGTGATGCGCTTGACCCACGAGAGTTCGGAAACATGGACGAGGCCTTCGACGCCGCGCTCGATTTCGACGAACGCTCCGTAGGGAAGGAGCTTGGTCACGCGGCCTTTGACGCGCTGACCGATCGGGAACTTGCGCTCGATGTCTTCCCATGGATTTTCGGACATTTGCTTGAGGCCGAGCGAAACACGCTCTTTCTCGCGATCGACATCGAGGATGACGACATCCACGGATTGGCCGATGTGCAGAAGCTCGGAAGGATGGTTGATGCGGCCCCACGACATGTCGGTGATGTGGAGAAGGCCGTCCATGCCTTGAAGGTCGACGAAGGCACCGAAGTCGGTGAGGTTCTTGATCGCGCCGGTGACCTTGTCGCCGATCTTGACCGATTGAAGGAATGTCTGACGAAGTTCGGAGCGCTCGGCTTCGATGACTTCGCGGCGGGAAAGGACGATGTTCTTGCGCTCGTCGTTGACCTTGACGATTTTGAACTCGTAGACATTGCCGACGTACTCGTTGAGGTCTTTCGGCGGAATGATGTCGACTTGCGAGCCAGGAAGGAATGCCTCGACACCGACATTGACGGTGAGACCGCCTTTGATGACGCCCTTGACCTTGCCGCGGACGAGTCCGCCGTCTTGGAACACCTTGACGATTTTTTCCCAGTTTTGTTTGTGGGCGGCTTTCTCTTTCGAGAGGACAACCATGCCCTCGTCGTTTTCAAGTTTCTCGAGAAGGACTTCGATCTCGTCGCCGATTTCAATTTCCTCGTCCTCGAATTCGTTGGACGGGATGGCTCCTTCGGATTTGTAGCCGATGTCGACGAGGACGACCTGCGGGCGGATCTCGAGGATCGTGCCTTTGACGATCGATCCTTCGCGGAATTCGCGGAATTTGGAATCGATCAGGTCGTTCAGTTCAGTGTTGGCGGGTGCCTCAATGGCGGTGCTCATGGTATGTTTTGGTTAGGGTTAGGTTAGTGGTTCGTTTTCCTTCCGACAGTGCCCCGTGAAATGCTTTCTGCAGGCACCGGGGCTCCAACCGCCTGCAGAAGAAAGAAAAACGGACCGCGAAACTAGCCTCCAGGCAGCCTCTGGCAAGGCCAAAGGAGGAAAATTTCGTGGTTTTCAGGGCACAAATCGTCTTTGTTACAAGCCACGTGAGCGATCAAACACCAAGCATCCTGAAATACCAACTGCGGGAAATGCTGCGCCGCGAAGCACGCGGCGGTGATTCGTATGCCGTGCGCGATGGCGTCGCCGATTGGATCAAGCGGCATCCGCAGGTCCAGACGGTCGCCACATTCGCCGCGCTACCCGATGAGGTCGACCTCACAGAGCTCGTCACTCTCTTTCCCGAAAAATGCTGGCTGTTTCCCCGCGTCGATGGCGAGGGGGTTTGTTTCCATGCGTCCACCGATCCCACCAGGGATCTCGTGCCCGGCGCTTTCGGCATTCTCGAACCGCGCGCGGATTCACCCATCGTTCCAATCGACGAAATCGATGCCTTCCTCTGCCCCGGCATGGCCTTCGATCGCCAAGGCGGCCGACTTGGACGCGGCAAAGGATTCTACGATCGCCTGCTCTCCCAAGCGCGCACCGATGCCCACAAAATCGGCATCGCCTTCCCCTCACAAATCGTCCCCAACACCCACTGCGAAGCTCACGACATCCCCATGGACGAAGTCATCTCTTAAAAAGGACCGCGGCTATCCCGCCCGCAATCTTCATCTCCCCCCCTCTTCCTCTTCCGTTTCGAATTTAAAATTTAGAATTTAAAATTTCATTTCAAACCCACTCCGGCCTTTCCAAATGAAACTCTGGAATCCGCGTAAAGATCCAATCACCCGTCGCGGTTTCGCCAAAAAACGCACCCTCCACGGCCGCGGGCCCGGCCACCACATGGTAGCTGTTGTATGAAAAGTGTCCGCCCGGCTCGATGCATGGAGTCTGACCCACAATGCCCTCGCCTTCGACGACAGTCACTTCGCCATCCAACTCACGCACCACCCATTTGCGCCCTCGCAAGGTCACCGGCACCGACGAGTCATTGAAAATCGAAATGAAATACACAAAGGGATGCGGCTTATTCGCCGGTGCCTCGAGGTTGGGCATGTAAACGACATCGTCCACCTTCACCCGAAGCCCCTCGTATTCCTGCATCACACCCGACATGCCGCGAATGCTTGGCAGTCCCACACCCCTTGCCAAGCATGAAAGAAGTTTGCGCCACCGCGCGATGGGGTTAGTCATGGGCATGCAACGCACGATCCCCACCGCACTGACCATTGCCGGATCCGACTGCTCCGCAGGCGCCGGCGCGCAGGCCGACCTCAAAACCTTCCAGTACTTCCGCGTCCATGGGCTTACCGCAATCACCTGCGTGGTTTCGGAAACTGCTCTCACCGTTCGCGCCGTGCATGCGGTCCCTCCCGCGATGCTCGAGGATCAACTGAACCTCATGCTCGAATCCTTTCCCCTGCGCGCCGCCAAAACCGGCATGCTGCTCAGCGCCGCCCACATCGAAACCACCGCGCGCGTGCTGCGCAAATACCCGCAGCTGCAGCTGGTGGTCGATCCGGTGATGATCGCCTCGACCGGCGACCCCTTGCTCGAACCCGATGCGATCGATGCCTATCGCGAACTGCTCTTCCCCCTCGCCACTCTCATCACCCCCAACCTCCACGAGGCCCAAGCCCTGCTCGGCAAAAACATCGCTCAGGAATCCGAAATCGATGCCGCCGCCATCGAGCTTCAACAAACATGCCATACCGCCGTCCTGCTGAAAGGCGGTCACCTCGACCACCCCGAATGCATCGACGCCCTCGCCTATGAAAATGGCATCCAACGCTTCAGCTCACCACGCCTAGCCGTCCAAGCATCTCACGGCACCGGTTGTACCCTGTCCGCCGCCATCACCGCCCAACTCGCTCTCGGCGCATCACTTCCCATCGCCGTGGCCAACGCAAAGTCCTACCTCAACGAAACCCTGCGCCAGTCTTACAGCTTTCAATCACCCAACGGCGATGTGATCCACGCGCTGAATCAGGGGACGGATTTTGAGAGGTGAGAAAAAGGAGGAATCCCATCTTCCGCGTCGCCTGATGCGACACGATCAATCCTCTTCGTCTTTGGCGCCTTTCACGCGGACCTTGCCGCGGAGTTTGGCTTCGATGAAGGCGTCGAGATCGCCGTCCATCACGCCTTGGATGTTGTTGGTTTCCTCGCCGGTGCGGAGGTCGAGCACCTTTTGATAAGGTTGGAAAACATAGGAGCGGATTTGGTTGCCCCATGAGACATCACCCTTTTCGCCGTAGGCGCGTTCGGACTCGGCCTTTTGTTTATCTTCCTCGATGGTGTAGAGTTTGGCCTTGAGGATATCAAAGGCGAGTTCGCGGTTTTGGCCTTGGGTGCGCGCGGCGGTCGAGCGAATGAGAATGCCGGTGGGAAGGTGGCGCAGCAGCACGGCGGTTTCGACCTTGTTGACGTTTTGACCGCCCTTGCCGCCGGAGCGGGTGGTGGTGATTTCCACATCCTTGTCGTTGATCTCGATGTTGATCTCTTTGGAAACTTCCGGCGTGGCATCGATCGAGGCAAACGAGGTGTGGCGTTTCGCGTTCGAGTCGAAGGGCGAGATGCGCACGAGGCGGTGGACGCCGCGTTCATTTTTGAGAAAGCCGTAGGCGTAGTCGCCGGTGATCTTGAGAGTCGCGGTGCGCAGGCCTGCTTCATCGCCGTCCTGCCAGTCGAGGGTCTCGACCGTGTAGCCCTTGCTCTCGGCCCAGCGGGTATACATGCGGTGAAGCATCTGCGCCCAGTCGCAAGCCTCAGTGCCGCCGGCACCGGCGGAAATGACGAGGAAGCACGGTGAAATGTCGCTTGGCTTGTCGAGCAGCGTGAGGAGCTCGAACGAGCGAAGATCGGCCTCAAGTTGTTTCGCGTTGTCGATCGCCTCGCGCGCGAGGTCGGCATCGTCGAATTCCTTGGCGAGGTTGATGCCTTCCTCGATGTCGCCGCTGCGCGATTCAAGTTTGAGAAAGGCCTCGAGTTTTTTCTTCAGCCCAGCCGCCTTGGATGAAATCAATTTGGCCTTTTCCGCATCGTTCCAGAACTCGGGCGCGCCCATCGCTTCCTCGAGCGTTTGGATTTCGTTTTCGAGTGCGGGGATGTCAAAGATACCTCCTGAGTTTCGAGAGGCGGCTTTTCAAGCCGTCCAAATCGAGCGCCAGGAGGTCAGCGGTAGGAAGTGAGGACATGTGCGGGCACGGAGGAAAAGCGATGCCGGCCGCGCTGGCAAGAAGGAACCGGCGCTTGTCTCAACGCAAAAGCGCCTGCAGCTCGTGGGTCTGGCGCCACGGCAGGATGAATGGGCTGTTGTAGCCGAGCAGGCGATAGCCACTGGCCTTGAGGCCTTGGGCGGCGAGCGCTTCGTCGAGCGCCTTGCGGGCGCGCGCGATGGAAGATTTGCTGCGAAGCCCCTGCCATGCGTAGCTCAGGGCCTCCTGCGCGGGCACATCGCGCACAACGATCGTATCACCATCGCCGCCGGTTTTTCCGACCTGCGTGTTTTGATAAAGAAAGGCCATTTCCTCCATCTGCATGTCGTTGTTCTCGCCTTCCCGCATGGTCATCTCCACCGGTGCGGTCATCGGGATACCTTTGCTCTTGATGTGAGAAAAAAGCCTGCGAAAGCCGCCATTCGGGCTGTTGCTGGATGCGAAGGCGGCGCGGTAGTCCGGATAACTTTTTCGCGTGACCTGTTTGTACGGCCCTGGCTCGGGCCAACCTTTTGGCAGCGGTGCCTCGCTGATGTATCGCGATGAGCCCGCCTGTTTGGCAGCGTGCTTGGCAGGATTTTCGTCGGCGACCGCGATGCCGCCTGCGGCGATGAAACAAACCCATGCGCGTAGCAAATTTTTCATGTAGCCAAGATCGGCGGCCCATCGCCGATGGCAAGTTGAAAGCTGCGGGAAAGTGCTGCCAGGGAATCCGCGGCAAGTTTGGACAAACTACCGTTGCTCCAATCAAGGCCTGGCGGGGTTCGCCTGCCGAACCTCCACGGCCCCTGACAGCGCCGAGAGACAAACCCAGCAACGCGCCTTGGGCAAATCTTTTATCCGCATCACTCGCCGAGCAGCGTGCGGCGCGTGAAGAGCGGCAGCACATGAATGCCGCGCGCCTCGATGGCTTGGCGCCCGCCCTCCTCGCGATCGACGAGCACAAGACAGAACGCCACCTTGCCGCCCTCGCGCTCGATGGCATCGATCGCCTTGAGCGTCGAACCGCCAGTGGTGATGACATCATCGACGACGATCACCGTATTGCCGGATTGGAAATTTCCTTCGATTTGTTTGCCCGCGCCGTGACCTTTAGGTTCCTTGCGCACGGTGAAAACCTGCAGCGCCTCGTCCGGGTGCTTCGCGGCAGAGGTCATGCCAATCGCCAGCGAAATCGGATCCGCGCCGAGCGTCATGCCGCCGATGGCGTCGATCTTGAGGTGCTCAGAATGAATTTTTGAACGCACCGCATGCCAACCGAGGTCGCCGATGAGATTCGCGCCAAAGGGATCAAGCGCGGTTACGCGGCAATCGATGTAGAGATCGCTTTGTTTGCCGGAGGCAAGCGTGAAGTTGCCGGTGCGGACGGATTTTTTCAGCAAGAGGGCTTTGAGTGCGGCGGTGGTTTCAAGCATGGGCGGATGATGAAAAACCAAGTGGCGCGCGGCAAGAACGGAAGCCTGCTTGCGGGTCATTTTGCGTAAAACATTCATTTCACTCTTTGACCATGCGAAGAATCCGGTCCAAAGTGCGCGTTGATGTCCAAACTGGAAGCATTGGTCGCGCTCAACATGCTGCCCCGCATCGGTCCGGTGCGCGTGCGTCGCCTGCTGGAGGCGTTTGGCGATCCGGCAGCGATCCTCAAAGCCCCGACGGAGCTCCTCAAGCGCGTCGACGGCATCGGCCATGAAACCGCAGGCATCATCCATGCGTGGCAGGATCATGCCGACCCGGTGGCAGAAATTCGCGAAGCGAAAGAACGGGGCATTTCCATCGTCACCCAGGAAGATGACGACTACCCCTCGCCCTTGCGCGAGGCCTACGATCCACCGCTGCTGCTTTATGTGTGGGGAAAGATCGAATCGCGTGATCGTCATGCGATCGGCGTGGTCGGTTCGCGAAGGGCGACGCATTATGGCACGCAAGCGACGCGCAAGCTGAGCTATCAACTCGCGCAGTCGGGATTCACGATTCTGTCCGGTCTCGCGCGCGGCATCGACACCGCGGCGCACGAAGCGGCGATCGCCGCCAATGGTCGCACCATCGCGGTGATCGGCTCCGGCCTTGCGAAACTTTATCCGCCCGAAAACCTCGCGCTCGCGGAAAAAACCGCCGACGGCTTCGGCGCGGTCGTTTCCGAATTCCCGCTGCACACCGCGCCCGACAAGCAGACCTTTCCCATGCGCAACCGCATCGTCGCCGCATGGTCACGCGCGCTGTTGGTCGTCGAATGTCCGGCATGGTCGGGCTCGCTGATCACCGCCAACCTCGCCTCGGAATACGGTCGGCCGATCTTTGCCGTGCCCGGCCCGATCGACAAGCCGACCTCCGCAGGCTGCCATCAACTCATCCGCGATGGCGCGACCTTGGTCGCCGATGCCAGCCACATCCTCGACGATCTGGGCGAGTTGCCCTTCGCTTCAAAAGCAAACAACCCCGAAAGCAATGCGGCTCTTTCAGAGCAAACGGATTTTTCCGATCTGCCCGAAGACGAGGCCAAGGTGCTGGCAGTACTCGACCACTCCGAGTCGGCCGTTGATATCATCATCCAACGCAGCGGTCTGCCCGCACACGAAGTGACAGCCCTGCTGATGAAACTCGAGATACGCCGATTGGTCCGTGCGTTTCCGGGCTTCCGATTTGCGCGAAGGTGAGATGGTGGAATCGCTAGCAGTAATGCGATTCCCCTAATTCTCGCTAACCTTTGGGACTAAGGTCACTGCACGAAACTCGTCCTGTGCTCAGCGCCTCTTCTTGCCACCCACTGATTTGCGACGGACAGGCTTGGGCGGTGAATCATCCAGCAGCGCGGTGTAGGTGTAGCCGAAGCCCTCGAGCTTCTTGCGTTGGATTTTCTGATCGATGAAGACCTCGACGGATTTTGCGTAATCCAATTCGTCGGCGGTGAGGATCGTGAAGGCATCGCCCTCGGCCTCAGCGCGTCCGGTGCGGCCGATGCGGTGCACATAGTCCTCAGCATTTTCTGGCACGCGGTAGTTGATCACATGCGACACGCCCGAGATGTCGATGCCACGCGCCGCGACATCCGTGGCGACGAGGATTTCAAAATCACCGCTCTTGAATCCGGCAAGCGCCTTCATGCGATCGACCTGATTGATGTCCGAATGCATTGCGGCGACCTTCGGTTGACCAGTTGACTTGATCATCGAAGTGACATCATCGGCCTCCTTGCGGGTGCGGGTGAAGATCATCACCGAGTGGTAGTCGGTCTCTTTGAGCAACGCGAGCAGCAACTCATCGCGTTGATCCATCGCCACCGGATAGAATGCGTGAGTGACGGTCGAGGCCACCGCGCGACGCGCGATTTCCACGCTGATCGGGTCGACAAGGCACCACTGCGCGAAGGTCTGAATCGCGGCCGGCATGGTAGCGGAGAAGAACAGCGTTTGGCGGCCTTCCCATGGGCAGAGGTTCACAATCTTGCGCACTTGTGGCAGGAAGCCCATGTCGAGCATGCGGTCGACTTCATCGAGGATGAGGATCTTCACCTCACCAAAGCGCATCGAGGTGCGGTAGAAATGATCGATCAGGCGGCCAGGAGTCGCGACGACAATATCCGCGCCGGCTTCGAGTTCTTCAGTTTGTTTGCCAAGGCCCACACCACCGTAAAGCAGTGCC
>Ga0214168_1001309_pt1 | contig 9971 bp, 10 predicted proteins | sample LakMenepilimnion_FD_153002 | JGI IMG/M metagenome (GOLD analysis project Ga0214168, IMG submission 153002) | Freshwater microbial communities from Lake Mendota, WI - Practice 29OCT2010 epilimnion v4 | ecosystem: Environmental > Aquatic > Freshwater > Lake > Epilimnion/Euphotic zone | place: Lake...
AGCGCTATGGGATATCACTGGCAAGAAGTTAGGTGTTCCGGTTCATCAATTGTTAGGCGGCGCCGTTCGTGATCGCGTAAAAATTTATGGCCATGTTGGAGCCCAGGTTGACCGGGATGAATTTGGAAAGATACCTCTCAAAGAGGAATTGAAAGTGATGTCGGAGAATGTTCTAAAGCAACTTTCTCGGGGATTAAAAGCGATTAAATTCACCCCCGCAGATTCACTTGAGCACATTGATACACCAACCGAAGTTAAAAATATTGTCAAAAGAGTTGAAACTGTTCGTGAATTAGTTGGCGATGACATTGATATCGCCATTGATTTACATGGACGGTTTAGCTTGGCAATGGCCCGTAGATTGTTCCCATTACTTGAGCCTTACAACTTGATGTTTATTGAAGAGCCAGTGCTTCCTGAATTTACCGAACACTTTGATCTGATTGTTCGCTCCACTTCGACACCTATTGCAACAGGTGAGCGTTTGTTCTCACGTGGAGATTTTAAAGATGTCTTACGTTCTGGAATAGCAGTTGCTCAACCTGATTTAAGTCACGCTGGCGGAATTTCAGAATGCCGCCGAATCGCTGCAGTGGCTGAAACTTATGATGTTTCGATGGCACCACATTGTCCGCTTGGTCCAATTGCACTTGCTGCATGTTTGCAACTTGATTTTGCAACTCCGAACTTTTTAGTTCAAGAGCAAATTCTTGGCCTTGGCAAAGGCAATGATGGCGATCTAATGAAGTACATCGCTGATTTCTCAGTCTTTGATGCACCAGATGGTTACATCGAATTGATGACCAAGCCTGGTCTTGGTATTGAAGTAGATGAGAAAGCCGTTCGCGAGGCATCGGTTAAGGGTCATCGTGGTCGTGCACCAGAATGGCACCACAAAGATGGTTCATTCGCGGAATGGTAAAAGCGAATAATTAAATGAAAGTTATTGGTTACGAGTTATTTAATGTAAAGCCACGCTCAGTGTTCTTAAAGATTGAAACAGATGAGGGCATAACTGGCTGGGGTGAACCTGGGCTGGAGTACAAACCAGCAACTTCAATCGCGGCTGTAGATGAAATGATGGACCATGTAATGGGTCGCGATCCAATGCAGATTGAACGTCATTGGCAGCGCATGATGAAAGGCGGTTTTTACCGAGGGGGAGCCGTTCTCAATTCTGCGGTCTCCGGAATAGATCAAGCGCTATGGGATATCACTGGCAAGAAGTTAGGAGTTCCAGTTCACCAACTTTTAGGTGGTGCGGTACGGGATCGGATTAAAGTTTATGGACACGTTGGTGGCTCGGGAGAGCGAGATAAATTTGGCAAGTATCCGGTAAAGGCAGATATTTCGGAGATATTAGATCGCGTACGCCAACAAATGGCCGCCGGATTAAAAGTAATTAAGTTTTGTCCCACCGACGCATTGGCCCATATCGATACCCCAACAGAGTTAAAAAATATTGTAAGCAGGGTTGAAGCAGTCCGCAATGAGGTTGGCGATGACATTGGTATTGCTCTTGATTTTCATGGACGGTTTAGCTTGGCTATGTCACGTAGAGTCTTTCCACTTTTAGAAGAGTTTAATCTGCTATTTATTGAAGAACCGGTGCTGCCAGAATTTACCCACCACTTTGGTTTATTGGCCCGTTCGACCTCAACTCCAATTGCAACTGGAGAGCGATTGTTTTCAAGAGGTGATTACAAAGATTTGTTGCGCTCTGGGATCGCTGTAGCTCAACCTGATGTAAGTCATGCGGGAGGCATCTCAGAAACGCGCAGAATTGCATCAATGGCTGAAACATATGATGTTTCAATGGCTCCACATTGTGCGATTGGGCCAATTGCTCTTGCCGCTTGCTTGCAAGTTGATTTTGCAACGCCGAACTTCTTAGTTCAAGAACAAATTCTCGGAACGGGAGATCCCGGCGAAGTCCTTGCTGATTTAGTTGATTACTCGGACATAAAACAAAAAGATGGCTACATCGAATTGATGAAAAAACCTGGACTAGGAATAGAAGTTGATGAGAAAGCAATGCGTGCGGCAGCGGTTCAATTTAATAAATCGCGACAGCCTGAGTGGATCCAGAAAGATGGTTCCTACGCTGAATGGTAGAAATTAACCTTTAGCTAAGTACTCAGTTATTCGCGCAGCGGTAGCGACAACTGCGGCGGCATGAATCCGGCCCGGTTGTCTGCTTAATCTTTCAATTGGACCACTAATACTTACTGCGGCAATCACTCGATTGTGCGGTCCGCGAATTGGAGCAGACACACTTGCAACTCCTGCCTCGCGTTCACCAACACTTTGTGCCCAACCGCGGCGACGAACTGCAGATAATGTCGCTGCGTTAAACCTGGAGTTTTTCAGCGCACGATGTAAACGATCTACATCCTCCCAGGCTAAAAGTATTTGAGCAGCAGAACCTGCTTGCATTGTTAATGCAGTTCCAACGGGAACTGAATCCCTCAATCCTGACAAACGCTCTGCGGCTGCAATGCATAAACGTGTATCGCTATGTCTGCGATAAATCTGGGCACTTTCACCTGTCGCATCACGCAAAGCAACTAGCGCAGGGTTTGCAATTGCCATCAATCGATCTTCTCCTGCAGAAGCCGCTAACTCTTCCTCGCGGGCGCCGATGGTAAAACGGCCATGTAAATCTCTAGCCACAAAACGATGATGTTCTAGTGCCACTGCTAAACGATGTGCAGTAGGACGGGCAATGCCGGTTGCAGAAACTAATTCAGCGAGGGAGTGCGGGCCGGATTCAAGTGCATCTAAAATTGCGATTGCTTTATCAATTACTCCAACGCCACTTCCACCCAGGTCTTTATCCATGATATGATATTAGCATCTCGAATAATGAGATGCAATAGGGGGTTGGCAATGGGAAAAACTTTGGCAGACAAAGTTTGGGAAGACCATGTAGTACATCGCGCAGCTGGTGAACCTGATCTAATTTATATTGATTTGCATTTAATTCATGAAGTAACCAGCCCACAAGCATTTGATGGTTTACGCCTTGCTGGACGCACTGTGCGCCGCCCAGATTTAACTATTGCTACAGAAGATCACAACACTCCAACTATTGATATTGATAAACCAATTGCTGATCCCGTTTCTAAAATTCAAGTTGATACTTTGCGCAAGAATGCAAAAGATTTTGGAATTCGAATTCACTCACTTGGCGATGTTGAACAAGGCATCGTGCATGTTGTTGGACCGCAATTAGGACTTACTCAACCTGGAATGACTGTTGTTTGTGGAGATTCGCACACTTCTACTCATGGTGCATTTGGCGGGTTGGCATTTGGAATTGGAACCAGTGAAGTTGAGCATGTATTAGCGACTCAAACTCTTCCATTAAGTAAGCCAAAGATGATGGCTGTTAATGTTGAAGGAGTTTTACCAGCAGGAGTTACTAGTAAAGACATTATTCTGGCTTTGATTGCAAAAATTGGAACTGGCGGTGGACAAGGTTTCATTATTGAATACCGTGGAAGCGCGATCAGAGAGCTTTCCATGGAAGGCCGAATGACTATTTGCAATATGTCTATTGAAGCTGGTGCAAGAGCAGGATTGATTGCTCCAGATGAGACAACCTTTAATTATCTAAAGGGTCGCGATCACGCTCCAAAAGGTGCAGATTGGGAGGCTGCAGTTGCATATTGGAAAACATTGAAGAGTGATGCTGATGCACATTTTGATGTACAGGTGGATCTTCCGGCTGATTCGCTAGCTCCTTTTGTTACATGGGGAACTAACCCAGGCCAAGGTGTAGCACTTAATGATGTTGTACCAAATCCAGCAGATATTAAAGATGAAGCAGCAAGAAGTTCCGCAGAGCGAGCATTGGTTTACATGGACTTGAAAGCCGGAACGCCAATGAAGCAGATCAAAGTCGATACCGTTTTCTTAGGTTCTTGCACAAATGGAAGAATCGAAGATTTACGTTCTGCAGCACAGGTATTAAAGGGATCAAAAGTTTCACAAGGTGTCCGGATGTTGGTTGTGCCAGGTTCAGCACGAGTCCGTTTAGAGGCAGAAGCAGAAGGTTTGCATGAGATTTTCCTTGCCGCCGGTGCTGAGTGGCGCCAAGCTGGTTGTTCAATGTGTCTAGGAATGAATCCGGATCAATTGAAACCAGGAGAGCGAAGTGCTTCTACTAGCAATCGAAACTTTGAAGGTAGACAGGGCAAGGGTGGTCGTACACATTTAGTAAGTCCACTTGTTGCCGCAGCCACTGCAATTCGCGGAACTCTTTCTGCGCCATCAGATCTTTAGAGAAATAACCCAGACCAGTGAAAGCAGGAGCGTAACTCATGGAAAAATTCACTATTCATACTGGAACTGCTGTACCGCTTCGGCGAAGCAATGTTGATACGGATCAAATCATTCCGGCCGAATATTTAAAGCGCGTGACCCGAAGTGGTTTCGAAGATGGCTTATTCGTGGCCTGGCGTAAAGATCCTGAGTTTGTACTTAATCAGCCGCAATATAAGTCAGCATCCATCTTGGTAGCTGGAGCAGATTTTGGAACTGGCTCCTCACGTGAACATGCGGTTTGGGCGTTGCAAAATTATGGTTTCTCAGCGGTGCTGTCGAGCAGATTCGCTGATATTTTTCGCGGTAATTCTTTAAAAGGTGGATTGCTCACCGTCATTTTGCCAGAGAGTGAAATTGAGAAAATCTGGGATCAGATTGAGAAAAACCCAGAAACCAAAATTTCGGTTGATTTAGTTGCACGCGAAGTCAGATATGAGGAGAAAATCCTGCCATTCGAAATTGATGATTACACCCGTTGGCGCCTGATGGAAGGTCTCGACGACATTGGATTAACTTTGCAGCACGGGGAGAAAGTGACCGATTTTGAGCGTAAACGAGCAACTTTTAAGCCAGTAACGCTGACAAAGTAGTTAATCACTGGGCGAAAAAATCTGTCCAGTTTCTCCAAATAATGTGAATTATCACCAATAAATAAGGCTTTTTGGCGTGTAATAACTTTACGCGACACGCTAGGGCGGTGATGGACTCTCATCTCGGTTGACTCTAAGTTTTAGACAAGATTGAGGGTGCTCCTCGATTAGCCTAATAAAAAGGGGATTTTCATGAATAAGGCACAGTTCATTGCGGTACTAATGCCGCACTTTAATGACAGCAAGAAAGATGCAACTCATGCAGTTGACATTGTTTTTGACTCAGTTACTCGCGCAGTCTCAAAGGGCGACGAAGTAAATATCGCAGGTTTTGGAAAGTTCAAGAAAGTTCACAAAAAAGCCCGTACAGCACGTAACCCATTTACTGGAGATCCAGTAAAGGTAAAAGCAAAATCAGTTCCAAGATTCGTTGCTGGTAAAGAACTTAAAGAAATTATCAATGGTGATCGCAAGCAAGATGCTGCGCCAAAGCCAGCAGTTGCAGCACCAAAGAAGGCAGCAGCTAAGAAAGCTCCTAAGAAAGCCGCTAAAAAGGTAGCTAAGAAAGCTCCTAAGAAAGCCGCTAAAAAGGTAGCTAAGAAAGCTCCTAAGAAGGCAGTTAAGAAAGCCGCTAAAAAGCGTCGTTAAAGCGCTAAAAAAGAATCAACGAAATCGGGGCTTGGGTGAGAAATCACCTAGGCCCCGATTTTTTTAAGGCTTATTTTAGGCTTGTTGAAGTAAGGTGCCCACATGGGTGAGATTACATATCCACCGCCAAAGGGTTACCCACTTGGCGTAACTCCTTGGTTTAAATTTGGGGCCACATTAGTTATCCCATTAATTAAATTGATTTCAAAGCGTGAGTGGCGTGGGGCTGAGCACATTCCCAAAACGGGTGCAGCGATTGTGGTTTCAAATCACATCTCTTATTTTGACCCACTTGTATTTGCACATTTTTTATATGGAAACGGACGAGCTCCAAGATTTCTGGGAAAATCAGAACTCTTTAAGTTGCCAATCATTGGAACAGTTTTGCGTGGAGCAGGACAGGTACCAGTTGAGCGTGAGACCGAAAATGCAAAGTTTGCGTTGCATCATGCAGTTGCTTTTTTACATGCTGGACATTTACTTGGTGTTTATCCTGAAGGCACATTGACGCGTGATCCTGGGATCTGGCCGATGAAAGGTAAAACTGGAATTGCGCGACTTGCAATCATGACAAAAGTTCCAGTAATTCCATGTGCGCAATGGGGAGCACAAGATTTACTTCCTCCATATTCAAAACGCCCATTTCTTTTTCCCCGAAAAATCACCAAAGTCACAGCAGGTCCACCACTTGATTTTTCACGTTGGTACGGACGAGAAGATGACATCGAGGCTTTAAATGAAGCAACAACATATGTAATGGATGCGATCACCGGTATGGTGGAAGCCTTGCGTGGTGAAAAAGCGCCCGCAAAGAGGCTGGATCCACGAACCACCTCTCTACCTCCCACTGGAAACTTTCGAAAGAAAAGCAAAGGATCGGATAAATGAGAGTAGCGATACTAGGTGCTGGCTCTTGGGGTACTGCTTTCGCACAAATTGCAGCGGATGCCGGCAATGAAGTCTCTATTTGGGGAAGATCACCAAAAACTGTCGAAGAGATTAATACTGATCATCACAACTTTAAATTTCACCCTGACAACATGCTTCCAAAATCAATTACTGCGTCAACTGATGCTCAAAAAATATTGAAAGATGCAGATGTGGTGGTACTCGCTATCCCAGCACAGACATTGCGACAGAATTTGAGCGATTGGGGATCATCTATCCCTAGAGCGGCATTTATTTTAAGTTTGTTAAAAGGTATTGAAGTTGGATCTCTGGAAAGAATGAGCCAGGTAGCAACAGAAGTTTTAGGTATTGATGCACAGCGAGTTTCGGTATTGACTGGCCCTAATTTAGCTGGAGAAATTATTAGACGCGAACCTGCAGCGTCGGTAATTGCATGTAGTAATGAAACAAATGCTCACCACTTACAGGATATGTGTGCCACTCCGTACTTTCGACCATATACATCAACTGATGTAATTGGGTGCGAACTTGCTGGCTCAATTAAGAACGTAATGGCTTTAGCAGTTGGAATGGCAATTGGTTTGGGTATGGGTGACAACACCAAAGCCACAGTCATTACTCGCGGATTAGCTGAAACTTCCAGGCTGGGCGTTGCGATGGGTGCAGATCCATCAACATTCGCTGGTCTTGCAGGAATGGGTGACTTAGTTGCTACCTGTTCGTCGCCACTTTCGCGAAATAGATCCGTTGGTGAACTACTAGGACGTGGATCGACCATGGATCAAGCTAGAGCAATTACTAAAACAACTGCAGAAGGAGTTAGTTCAGCACCTGCTGTGCTTGCTCTTGCGCAGAAATTTCAAGTTGATATGCCAATTGTTGAAGCAGTCGTCGATGTTGTGCAAAATTCACTGCCACCGGCCGAAGTTGTCAAACGTTTAATGAACCGCACAACTCGTTCTGAGTATTAAAATCACACTCATGGGAGATCCGGCTAAAGAAAAAGCTAAATTAAGAGTTGGAGTTATCTGCGGCGGAGATAGCAGCGAACATTCGGTTTCTTGTTTATCAGCGGCATCCTTACTTAAATCTATCGATCGAGAGATATTCGAAGTAACTCTCATCGGGATTACTCAAGAAGGTAAATGGGTACGTTTAAAAGATGATCCATCCTTAATCGCGTTAAATGGAGGTGAACTTCCTGTTGTGCCTACAGATGCGCCTGAGATTTCAGTAAGTGAAATTGGAGCAGAGATAGATTTAGCTTTTCCGGTGGTTCATGGGACATTTGGTGAAGATGGAACTTTGCAATCAATTCTAGATAAAGCTGGCATTGTTTATGTTGGATCCGGGGAAAATGCATCTAGGGATGGATTTGATAAAGGAGTATCACGCAAAATTTACAGTGACGCTGGAATCCCAAGTACCAAGACGAAAATTCTGCTAATGACAGATTGGAAAGTTCAACAAAGCCGAATTACTAGTGAGATTAAAGTTGAGTTTGAACTTCCTTTGTTTGTTAAGCCTTCCAGATCTGGATCAAGCCAGGGAGTTGCAAAAGTAAAAAACTGGGACCAGCTCGAAGGCGCGGTAAATGATGCATTTAGCCATGACGATAAAGTTTTAATTGAAGAGATGATTTCTGGTCGTGAAGTTGAGTGCGGAGTTCTTGGATCCAAAGCTTCAGCAATAGGTGAAATAATAATTCTAGGCAACCATGAGTTTTATGATTTTGAAGCAAAGTATTTAGATGATGCGACTAAGTTGATTGTGCCAGCTGAGATTCCAGAAGAAATTGCTAAGCAGATTAGGGCTTATGCGATTCAAGCATTTAATTTAATTGGGGCAGAAGGTTTGGCTAGAGTTGATTTCTTTCTAAAACCTGACGGATCTTTGGTCTTAAATGAGATAAATACCATGCCTGGGTTCACAGCCACTTCGATGTATCCAAGGTTATGGCAAGCAAGTGGAATTACTTATCAAAGTTTAATAACTGAACTTATTAGAGTTGCACAAAAGAAAGTTAAGTAATTACTCGTTAACCACGGGGCAGGTAAGAGTGCGAGTGATACCAGGAACCGCTTGAACTTTGGCAAGGATTAATCGACCGAACTCCTCCATTGATGCAGATTCGGCGCGCATAATTACGTCATAAGGACCGCCAACGCCTTGAGCCAAACTCACTCCAGGAATTGCACCAACTGCTTTAGCAACGCCAGCAGCTTTTCCAACCTCAGTTTGAATAAGAATGTATGACTGAACTGACATGGGCTACTCCTTCACTGGCAGGTATTTAATGTTCCGAGGGTAGCGCGGAGTAGGCTCAGGGCGAAAGTCAATAAAGTAGGCGACTTTTACACGCCAGTTAAAGGAAAAAAAGGGGGAGGCGGTCACTTTGAGCCTGCAGGTAGCGCAAATTGGTGAAGGAGCGCTCATTGCCGCCTTGGGTGAAATCTTTGGCGAAGTGCAAAATCTTAAGGATCAAAAGAATTTGCTCTTTGGAATTGGCGATGATGGAGCAGTTCTGGCACCAAGCACTTTGCCCACTGTAGCCACAATGGATTTAGCCGTTGAAGATGTTCACTTTAAAACCGATTGGTCTACCGCACATCAAATTGGAGCGAAGGTAGCGGTTGCTAATATCGCGGACATTTATGCGATGGGTGGAGATCCACACTCTTTGTTAGTTGGAATTTCTCTGACCGGGAAAGAAGAAGTTGAATGGGTCCTAGATCTTGCGCGTGGAATTGCAGAAGAAGCAAAGAAAGTCGGTGCACAAGTTATTGGTGGCGACACTGTGCGCGGAGAGAAAATAACAATTGCAATTACCGCTCTTGGAAATACCAGTGAGCCGATCTATCGAAGTGGTGCAAAAGTTGGCGACCAAGTAGTTGTATCTGGACTACCTGGTACATCTGCCGCCGGTTTAGCGTTACTGAAAGCTGAAAAAAGAGAATTATTTCCGGAAATAGTCAAAGCTCATCTGCAACCTTCAGTGGATGGTAAAAAAGCTCACGCATTAATTTCTGCAGGAGCAACAGCTATGTGTGATTTAAGTGATGGATTGCTGGTTGATGTCACCAGAATTAGCGAAGCGAGTGGAATTGGCATGAGGATTAATCTTGATAATTTAGATTTATCTTCTCTGTCTGAGGTCGGAATTGAACTGTCAGTTGATCCAATTAGTTGGGTCTTAACAAGTGGAGAAGAACATCTTTTTATTGCGACTTTGCCACCAAGTGCAGCACTTCCTGAAGGAGTACTTCAAATTGGTGAAGTTATCCAAGGATCAGGTGTTGAGGTAGTCGGAGAATTTTCAGAAGCGCGAACAACAATTGAAATTAACTCGAAAAAATGGAAGCATTTTGAAAAGTAAAGCCGTAATTAGCGAGTAACTTTTCCAGCTTTCAAGCAGGCAGCGCAGACATTTAAACGCTTTGGGGTTACGCCATTAATCATGGTGCGAACGCGCTGGATATTTGGATTCCAACGGCG
>Ga0214168_1001310_pt1 | contig 9970 bp, 9 predicted proteins | sample LakMenepilimnion_FD_153002 | JGI IMG/M metagenome (GOLD analysis project Ga0214168, IMG submission 153002) | Freshwater microbial communities from Lake Mendota, WI - Practice 29OCT2010 epilimnion v4 | ecosystem: Environmental > Aquatic > Freshwater > Lake > Epilimnion/Euphotic zone | place: Lake...
TCTTCCTTAGCTAACAAGAATTTTATCTCCAATTACTATATTTGCACTGGCTCAGGATTTAGGACCTATACCTCAGACCCCACATTTGCCCCTAAAAGAGAATTGTCGGTGTAATAGAGTCCAAGGAAGTCCAAGACCGCATTTCAGAACAAATGCTACAGCCGGCACATCAAATCACCTGCAAATTCAGAAATAAGGTGAATAAAAGTGTCAATTGTCCAGCTAAGATAAACAGATAGATGAGGGCTTTTGGCTTGAAAATTGATAACATCAAGCCAATGCTTTTAATATCAATCATTGGTCCAAATACTAAAAAAGCTAATAATGAACCGCTGGTAAAGGTAGAGGCAAAAGATAGGGCAAAAAACGAATCAACCGTAGAACATATTGATACGACCCCTGCTAATACTAACATAGCCAAAATAGAGCTAACAGGTCCTGCCCCAAGACCAATAATCAGTTCACGGGGGGCTAATACTTGAATAGCGGCGGCTATCGCGCTTCCTAGTACCATTACTCCTCCTAATTCCCGCAATTCTTGCACAATATTATCTAGTAAGGAACGGAGTTTCTCTGGTAAGGGTTTACTAAAGTTAGGAATTACAGCAGCTTCACCATAATTATTATCTATGCGTTTTGATGCTCCCGTTGTCCCGCCCAAAATATATGTTCCTGATTGCAATAACCCAAGATCATTGATTTGGGGTTGTAGTTGAGATTGTCTTGCTTTAGCGGTTATTTTTGGTGCGGTGGGAGGGTTAAATTTAAGATAACGAGCGATCGCTGGTTGCAGAAAGGGAATCAAGTCTGGTTGGAAACTGAAGATCACGCCGATAATCGTAGCAATGGCTAGAGAAAATACCACTCTTAACACTACAATCTCTGGTTGATCACGGAATGCGGTCCAAGTTGACCAAATGACAATGGGGTTAATGGTCGGGGCTGCTAATAAAAAGCCAATTGCTACTGGTGTGGGCACTCCCTGCATCAATAACCGTCTTGCCACTGGCACATTACCGCATTCACAGACTGGGAAAAAAAGCCCCATCAAGCTGCCAAATAAAGCCCCCAACAGGGGATTTTTAGGCATAACCTTGACTAATTTACTTTCATTGACAAAGGATAATAGCGCGCTGGAGAAAAATACACCCAGTAGTAAAAAAGGCATCGCCTCAACTAACAGACTGAGAAATATTGTAAAACCATTATTCAGTTGATTCATCATGCGTTGCAGTCAACAGCGGTTCTAAGTTTTAGGGTTTTGTGTTATCATGTTTGATAGCGTAGCTGGAATATGGCTAACACCAATCTATACTAAGTCCTTATGGGGATCATTGATTAAGCTGCCAAAATTAAACCCCATTATAATGAGGAAATTATAGCAGCCCCCAAGAATTTGTGAAAAAATTCCTTGTCTTTTCCCTTTCATTAGTAAATTTACAACTTAGAACCGCTCAATAATTTAGGCTTTTGGCTACTTGTTATACTAAACCGAGAAGTAGAGAGAAAGGAACAGGGAACAGGGGAATATTGAAGATTGTGCCATAACATTCAAACACAAGGCTGATTGCTGATACATAGCCAGCTTTATGAGATTTTTGTGTTCAGATTTTGCTTAGGATACACTCAAGAGCCATAATTTATTAGACATATCCGCAAAGAAACATAGAGACGTTTCATGGAACATCTCTACAAGAGGGTTTTAGGTTGATTCCGTTATCCCCGATTAGTTCAATATAAACTTAGTCTTTTGGGCACTCTTTGACGTTATTAGATACCCATTTTTTACAAGATAAACCCAAAAAACCGCCTTTTTCTGCACAGTATCCTTTATCAACCTCCTCTTTTTCTCTAGGAATTTCTGACACATTGGAACTTCTTTGAACGTTTGCTGAAAATTGTCCCCTCTCAACTACTGAATTATCTTGTCTAATCTCGTATTCAAATTCATTTTTGTAATTTGGCCTCACAACAAATGCACTATCCCTATGCTCAGTCCCAGTAGTTATTTTAGTGAACTCCGAGGATCTGCCTTTGCTATAATCCCGATTAGTGTGTGGAAAATTGTCGGGAGACATTCCCCGGGAAATATTTCTGATAATTACTCTTCTGCCCTTTTTTGGTGGTTCGCTTGAGGATGTGAACCAGGCTTTAGTGGTGCCTATATAAATACCAGGGCTAGGACATTCACCTACATACTTATACAAGGGCAAAACTATTTGATTAAGTTCTGATTTTCCCTGAACTTCAAAACCAATCTCAGGTGCATTAGGAGCAGATTGTCCCCAACTTGGCAAGGATTGGATGAATACTAATGGAGTGGACAATGCAATAATCTTGATCAAATAGGATATAGAGCAAACTCTTTTTGACATTTTTTCACCTCTTATAAAGTCAAGAATTTGTGGACTATTTATTGACATACTCACCGACTTGAAGGTGTGGTGATTCTTGACGCTTCACTGACTGACGCTACCGAAGTAGTCTTACTCTGTCTCTGCGCCCGTTTAAAGTCTCCCAATGCCCTATGGCGACTATGACCAAATTTTAACATAAAGCCGTCCTAGAAGGACGGGGCTTGTGTCCCGTCTTTTCGGTCAAGCGGGAATCTGGTTATTTACTTACTTGCTTGTTCCGTTAACTTAGTTAATACGTCATTAGAACGTTCTACAAAGGATTTCATCCCCTCCGCATTAAAGCCTTTTTGAGACATCAAAGCTAAATCATAAACGTGCTGACAAATCATAGTCACTAATTGACTCGTCGGGGATACACCATCACCATGAACAATACTACCTTGATTAAGATTAACCAAGTTTTGAATTAACGGGTGAGCAGTATTTACTAGCAGAATATGTTCTTCAGGAAATTCAACGTTTTGTTGCTGCATCATAGCGCTCATTTCCCGCATTCTTCGCAGAAATTCCGGTAATAATACCATTGCTGGAGGTGTTCCTTGGGGGTCGTCAGATTTCAGCGACTCAGTACGGATGTTCAATTTTGGCTTATTCAGTGCTTTCTCAAATAGTTCTTTAATTACTTCCCCTTTGGTTTTGTTGGTCGTAGGATCAACAATTTCACTGGTTTTATCCTCTAGCAGGGTATTATCTAAATCCGAGTCCACCCGTGTAAATTTAACATCTCGATATTCTTGTTCCAGGAAGTTAATAAAGTGGGTATCAATAAAAGAGTCCATAAATAGGACCTCTAAACCTTGATTTTTGTGCAGTTCAATATAAGTAGATTGACTGGCTTCATCGGTGCTGTAAAATACTTTATTTTCGTTACGTTCCTGATTGCGTTCTAAGTATTCCTTCAGAGTTGTGTAGGGTAAATTAATACTATTAGCTGAAGTCACATTTTGCCAAGCATCATCTTCAGCGGTTTGAACCTCAACCGCAGCGGCGGCTTCTAACTTAGCTGTAGTGCGGAAAACGATGATATCTTCTACCTGTTTCTTGAATTTCTCATCATTGAGAACACCGAACTTCACGAATGTTCCCAAATCTTTCCAGGCTGTTACGTATTGTTCGCGGTTATCGCGGTATAATTCCTTGAGTCTATCCCCAACTTTTTTGGCAATATAATCACCTATTCTCTTAATAGTGCGATCGCCTTGTAATGCACTTCGAGAAACATTTAAAGGAATATCAGTGCTATCAATTACACCCCGCATTGGCATTAAAAACTGGGGAATAATTTCCTCACAATTATCACTGACAAAGACCTGATTACAGAATAACTTAATTTGTCCCTTGGTAACATCCACATCAGGACGCATTTTCGGAAAGTAGAGAATACCGTTAATTACAAAGGGATAATCTGTATTCAAATGTACCCATAGTAAGGGTTCTTCCTGAAAAGGATACAAATAACGGTAAAATTCTAAATACTCCTCCTGAGTAAGACTACTGGGAGAATCACGCCATGCAGCCTTTTGTTTATTTAAGGCCTCCCCATCCATTTTAATAGGAACCGGCATAAAATCACAATAGGTTTTGACAAGATTCCTAATTCGTGCTGGTTCTAAAAATTCCTCTTCTTCCCCTTCCAAAGTGAGAATGATTGTAGTTCCGCGGCTAGTGCGTTGAGACTCATCTAAAACAAACTTAGGTGAACCATCACAAGTCCAGCGAACAGCTTGTGCACCTTCTTGGTAGGATAGAGTATCAATTTCTACTTGCTTGGCGACCATAAAAGAAGAGTAAAAACCCAAACCAAAATGACCGATAATTGGTTGGTCGGCTTTTCCCTCATACTTTTGAATAAACTCCTCAGCGCTAGAGAAAGCGACTTGGTTAATATATTTTTTTACTTCCTCTGCGGTCATTCCAATCCCATTATCAGTAATGGAGAGAGTTTTGTTGTCTTTATCAATGCTAATGGTAATTTCTGGTTCACCAATTTCACCATTATATTCACCAGCACGGGACACCATATTTAATTTTTGGATAGCGTCTACCCCGTTGGAAACCAGTTCCCGCAAGAAGATTTGATGATCTGAGTAGAGAGACTTCTTGATAATTGGGAAAATATTATCGGTATGAATACTGATGTTACCTTGTTCTAGCATAGTTATCCGTCGGTTGTGGTTGCTTGCTGATAATTTATGAAAATCAATTTTCGGTGATTTTATCTTTTTTGGGGTCAGGAATACCTCTTATTTATGATTCGGATTACACTACCAAGGGATTATTAATGGTTTTAGATATTTATAATAAAAGTTAAGTATATTCAACTATCTTGAGGAAAATTCTATGGACCCCATAACTCTAGCTACTGCCATTACTACCATATTTCTCACAGCAGTGTTACAGAAACAAGGTGAAAATTTTAGTGATATTTTAATGCAAAAGGTGGGAAAAGCACTTGATTTTATTCGCAAACATTCCCCAAACACAGCAGCAGCTTTAACAGTAGGTAATCCAGAAGTATTATCTCTCAATTCAGAAGTTTTAAAACAAATTCCCTCAAATCCGATTTTTGCGGAATTGGTTGCTACTGCTGATGTTGAGGAGAATACCACATTTCAGGAAAAGTATCAAGCAGTCAAAGCTGGAGGGACAATTAATATTATTGGTAAACAGATTAATATTTCACAAAACGGTTCAAACAATACTCAAAATAACAACCTTAGCAACTTCTGAACTTATATGGATAAGTACCTGATCGTTTTAGAAAGAACTGAAACGGATTTTCCGCATACTCTCCTGATGTATGGGGTTGTATTGCTACAGGTGAAACACTGACAATAACTTTAGAGAATATGCGTTCAGCTTTAGTTTTCCATCTTCAAGATAGTACATCAATTCCCCAACCTCGTGGTATTGATGCTTATTTGGATGCTTTACGTGAGTCAGAGGGTGAGGAATTTTATCTCACACATAAGTAAGTCGGCGCAAAGAAACCAAACTATGTAAAGATAAGTAAGGCTGTAGCAGGAAGTGGAAAGACATTAATATTAGCTTATAGGGCAGCAAAATTAGCCTCAGAAGGTAAGCGTGTTCTAGTCATAACATTTAATATAACGCTCTGGCATTATATAAGAGATCAAATAGCTCGTACTCCCTTTGATTTTGATTGGAAAAATATTGTCTTTAAGCATTTTCATGGTTTTTGTAGTGATGAGTGTAAAAGATTAGGTATTGAGTGGCCTAATAGCAAGGAAAACGATCAGCTATTTAAAACTATTATACCTAATCGGTTAATTGAAGTTATTACAGGAAAAATACCTCATAAAGCTAGTAAAGACCAATTAAATTTTGATGCAATATTAATTGATGAAGGACAAGATTATTATTGGGAATGGTATAACCTCATTTGTCATTATTTGAATGAAAGAAATGAATTATTGCTGGTTTGTGATACTAGACAGAACATTTATCAAAGAGATATAGACTGGACAGATGGAAAAATGAGAAATGTAAAATTTAGAGGTGATTGGGGTAAGTTGAAAGAAAATAAATCTTATAGACTGCCAAATCAAATTGTTCAAGTAGTTAATGATTTTGCAGTTCAGTTTCTTGAAAGAGAGGCAGAAAATAATTCTATTGCTTACAACCAAATGGAGTTATTTGATAACCCGCACTATAAATCAAGGAATTGAGCTTTGTGAAAAAGCATATAATCATTTTTTTAACCAAGGTATTCAACCCAGTGACATAATTTTCTTAATACCTGATCATAAAATCGGATGGCAACTTGTTGGAAATTTTGAAAGTAAAGGCATAAATGTAAATCATGTATTTGAAAATCCAGAAAAAAATCATTACCATAAAAAGTCATTTTGGATGGGAGATAGTAGATTAAAAATGTCTACTATTCACAGTTTCAAAGGTTCGGAATTAAAGACGGTAATTCTTCTCGTTTCAGAAAATACATATCCTATGAACACAGGAAAAAGTCTTGATTATTTGGTTTATACAGCGTTATCAAGAAGTCTGAAAGATTTATTTGTAATTAACTGTTGCAATAAATATGATTCCTTTGGTAGTACGTGGCAACAACTAAATTAGAAAATCGTAATGCTGTAACTAAATATTGATAGATTACCAAAAGTGTAAAATTTTTACTTAAATTCATCTTACTTTAGAGAATAAATGAGGTCTATTTAATTCACCCTTTTCATTTAAAAGCTCATCAATATCCCAATTAAAGTTATTTATGAATCTTTTTATTACATCATATTTAATTGTATCTAAAGAAGATTTATTAATATTTCGACTGTATTTTAGTGGTGTTGACTCAACATGAAAACCAAGTTCATAATCATTAGTAATACTATTTGGAGTTAGCTTAACAGTCATATTTAAATGAGCGGTATTAGTAATCACAGTTGTCAGCAACATATCATTAAAAGGTAGAGAAGCATTCCAGATATTTAATAATGCTTCAATTTGATAAATAAAACTCTTTGCCAAAACATCATAATTTAAGCATCTTGATCCATCATTATCATAAAGAATTTGAGAAGTTTGTTGTACACTACGTTCCAGGCACAACAAAAATTCACAATGACCATTTCTAAAAATTTTAATTCTGTGACCTAAAGAAGAATCATGGACGTAATCCAAATTTTTATTAATTAATCCATCTTCATCTGATCTAGTCAAATTTTCTATGCCATTCATATAACTAATATGATATCTTGCTTCATCAGGAAACTGTTTTAAAGTATGAATTGACTCTGATAAATTAGGGTTCTGCGGCTCAATAATATTATCAGATATATTAAAAGGTGTGATGCTAACTGCAATCCATACATATCTTCTTGCAAATGTAATCCATTCTTTTTCTCTAGATTCAATAAACGTTGAATTATTTACATCTTGCATTGTCATATTTTTCCTCCTCTTCCTTCGTGTGCTTCGTGTCTTCGTGGTTTATCCAAAAAAAATGACCGCTTCCTTCCACAAGGGGCGGCCATTATTTAAAAGTAGGAAAAGATTTTAGTAGTCGTAATCTCCGCCACCCATACCAGCGCCAGCAGCGGGAGCGCCATCTTTAGGTTCTGGCTTGTCAACAACGATACATTCGGTTGTCAACACCATACCAGCGATAGAAGCCGCATTTTGCAGAGCAGAACGAGTTACCTTAGCGGGGTCAACAATACCAGCAGCCAACATATCTACAAATTCGTTGGTAGAAGCATTGAAACCAATATTGAAATCCTTCTCTTTGACTCTTTCTGCAATTACAGCGCCGTTTTGACCAGCGTTTTCTGCAATTCTCTTGAGAGGAGCAGGTAAAGCGCGAGCGACGATTAAAGCGCCTGTCAACTCTTCATCTTTGAGGTGGCTGTGCGCCCAAGCTTCCAAGACAGGAGCGAGGTGAGCCAAGGTTGTACCACCACCGGGAACAATACCTTCTTCTACAGCAGCCTTGGTAGCGTTGATAGCATCTTCCAAGCGTAGTTTCTTGTCCTTCATTTCGGTTTCGGTAGCTGCACCAACTTTAACTACAGCAACACCACCGGACAATTTAGCCAAACGCTCTTGGAGTTTTTCTTTGTCGTAGGAAGATTCGGTTTCTTCCATTTGACGACGGATTTGTTCGCAACGAGCCTTAACACCAGCTTCATTACCTTCAGCCACAATGGTGGTGCTGTCTTTGGTAATGGTGATGCGGCGAGCTTTACCTAAGCATCATAAGGAAAATTATGTGCAATTTTAAGGCAAGCTAGGATTAAAGCGGATAAGTTTCTTGAAAATTAAATTCTCTCCAATTAATCGCAATATTCATTATTCATGTATGTTTTAAATAACGAATTTAGCTGAAATTTTACTTCCTCTTTTCCTAATACTTTTTCAACCAAACACCGTCGGGTTAAAGACTGTATAATTTGCAAAAATCTAGCATTTGATACTTCAATATCAGCGGGTTTTTGGAAAATATCTATAAGTTCATTTTGTGTTGCTAACCAGTTGATAACCTTATTTTCTAATTCTGATAAACGTTCTAAATGATTTTTTAAAAGTGCTTCTATATCTCCTAGAAATAGATCATCATTATCTGTTAGAAATAGGGATACTTTACCATTAAAAAATTCTATTATAGTCAATATAATGATATTTAACCAACCAGGATGACCTTGATAAAGTGTTATTAATTCATCCCATTTATCCTCATCTTTTAAGCCTTTATCTCTGAATATTGCTTTAGCATCTTCTTCTAATCCTTGAAGATATAATGTTTTTGTGTGTTTGTTTTGAATTTCTAAAGTTTCTATATCTGGGGGTTTTGCTGAACTAATCAAAATTAAACAACTTTGATGAGATGAGGTGGCAATTTTATGAAAGAATTTACTATAATCTTTATATTCTATTAAATATTGACCTGCTAAGTTACCAAATTGAAAAATATTATCCACGTCATCAATGATTACTAAACAACGAGATGATTTAAAATAATCTATGATTTCAGGTAATGGGTTTTGTGATTGAGAAAAAAAATCTTTAAGTTCATCTTTAAGAGTTATCAGTTGAGGAAGATTATCAAGACTGCGATAAATAATATAATCAAATTCTGTTTTAATTTCTGAGATTAGTTTCAGAGTTAAAGCAGTTTTACCAATTCCATTTAATCCATAAATTGTGATGAGTCTGGTTTTATTTTCTAATATCCATTGTTTTAGGGCAGCAATTTCTGAAGTCCGTCCATAATTATAGTTTAATTCTGGTGCTTTTGTTAAGTCAATTATTGGGGTTTGATGTTTGGGTTGAGGATGTTTAAAATGCTCTTGTTTATTATTTACAATTGGTAAAGACTTATCACAAATATTAATATTTCCTTCACCATTAACTTGCACACCAAAATTATCCCTTTGAGAAACACGATATTTCTTTTCTACTCTAGAACGAAAATTATATTTATTCAGGTCTTCTCCCAATGATTGACCTAATTTTTTCCATAATTTAGCTGCTTCTTTTTTGATATGAGATTCACTACAATTATTAAATACTACAGCTATTTGCCAATATTTCTGACCTTGCCAAACACCTTTGAGAATTGCTTCCTCTACAGGAGTCAGATTTTCACCAGTCGTCTCAAAAATTAAATTATCAGCGTATTGTAAAACATCCTCGATATTATTCATCTGTATTTACACTAAAGGTATTTAAAATAAATATATTATACCGAATCCTACTAAATTACTGCGAAATACTGCCAAAATTGCGTACTAAATCCTACTCTGTGCTAACAAAGAAGAAAATACAATACTGCATATAAAGTAAATTAGCTTAAATCATTCTAATACAGTATTTGTATGAAGTGATGATTTCTAGCACAAAATAATTAGTAAGGGTGATCTAAGTTATGTACCAAGAACTATTAAGTAGTTCCAAGCCAGGGTTGATCATTATCATGATTGATCAATCAGGTTCAATGTCCGATCCTTATGGCGACTCAACCAAAGCTAACTTTGCTGGACTAGCGGTTAATAGAGTTATAGCCGAAATCATTACGGCTT
>Ga0214168_1001311_pt1 | contig 9963 bp, 10 predicted proteins | sample LakMenepilimnion_FD_153002 | JGI IMG/M metagenome (GOLD analysis project Ga0214168, IMG submission 153002) | Freshwater microbial communities from Lake Mendota, WI - Practice 29OCT2010 epilimnion v4 | ecosystem: Environmental > Aquatic > Freshwater > Lake > Epilimnion/Euphotic zone | place: Lake...
GCCCAGGTTCTTTTAATGCTTGACCCTTTTTTTCTACAATAGAAGACGGTGTATAAAGAGAGGGTTGTTCTTCTATAATCTTAAAAGGTTTAGTATATATTTTACCTGAATCACTTGCTGGTAATTTTTGATCTAATTTTTTTTGTTTAGATGTTTCAACTGGTTTGATTATTTCTTGTGGTTCTTTGATCGTGCGATCAACATTTTTTCTTATTTCTCCGATCCTTTCTAGTTTTTCTTTTAAATTTTTATTACTAATTTTTGAGTTAACAGGTATATTCTGAACGTCAATAACTGATTTATTTGTAATTTCCGATAAATTAGGAACTGAAAGGTTAGTAGCAGAAAGTAAAGCTTTCTGTTCAAATTCTTTAACAGTTTCAGCATAAACGTCAATAACTATTCCTTCTGGTTTTTTAGATACTTTTTTAATTTCTTTGTCAATAATAACTTCTGGTATTATTGAATTATTTGGAGGGGCAACTCTTGGTAATTGAGTAATAGAAAACGCTTTGGACAATTTTGATGCTTTCGATATATTTTCTTCTTGAGATTGAGTATCTTCTTTAAACAATTTTTCTGGTTTGACAACTGAATCAAAAGAAACGCTAGGCTGCGTAATTTTTTGATCAATTGGTTGGACAGTCTCAGTATAGACTTCTACTGTTTCTTTTATGCGTGGACTAGGAATAGCGTCAAAATTAACAGCAGAAGCAATACTAGGAGGTAAAGCTTTTTGTTCTGCTTCTTTAACCGTTTCAGCGTAAACGTCAATTATTTTTTCTAAAGATTTTTGTGTTTCAGGGATTGATCCTAGTTTTTTACCGTCAAAGGACTCTTCTGTTATAACTTCAACATCAGCAGAAATCGCTCCTTTTACTGGCTTACCAATAGAAATATCTCTAGCTTCGTTTTCCGTGAATCCTACTTCTAGTAACTTCTGATAATCTTGTCCTGCTTCAAGATAAATCTCGTCAATCTTTTTGACCATAGATTGAACTATTCTCTTGAGTTTTCTAATTCTATCAGCTAACAGATCTGCTTCTGTATTTGTTATGCCTTCGCTAAAATCTTTTCCATCGTAGTTTTTGCGATATGCGTATTCTTTTTGTGTTTTGTCAAGAAACGGCTGTCTTTCAATTACAGGAAAAGATTCCATTTCTTTGGTAACAAGTTCCTTAAGTTTAGACGGGTCTTTTATTTTTGAAGTTTCAGATGCTAGTTTTTCGGCTATACTATCAAAGCCTAGTTGCTCATCAAAATCATCACCTACTGCAAAATAACCTTTAATAGTAGCGTAATCATAATTTTCCTTGTCTTTTTTATCACTCCAACGTCTATTAGTTAACATTTCGTCAACTACTTTATTAATAACGTCTTCACGATGAGCTAAATCAAACCCTAATGAGTCTCGAGAATCTAAATCTTGATTATGCCGTGAATAAGTTTTATCGATACTAAACTGACCTTTTTCTATGCCTTGGATCGCAAGCTGTTTTTCAGCTTGATTAATTGCGTCTAAGAGTAATTTAATTTCTTGCTTATAGTATTCAATTTCTGCACTTCTTGCTTTCCCTTGACCTTCTGTCCATGATGCACTACTACTAAAATCGAGTCTTTTTGATGATTGTTCTGGAAATTCTTGTTTGTAATATTTTATTCGTTCAAAATAATCTGAATTAGCTTGCGCTTTTTCTCCTAATCTTTCAGCTTTGCGGGGAAATTGATCTTCGTAAAAATCAAGAGGCTCCGTAATATCTGCTAATGACAAACTCCCTTTGATAGAGCCTTTTCTGTTTTGTTTTTCTTCTTCCGTGTAAAAAGGTAAATGACTTAGCGTTTTTTGCAGAAACTCTTCTCTTTGTTGAGAATTTTTAATTGTTTGAGCTTTGTTAATATCTGTTTTGATTTTTTGATAATTCGCCACAAAATCTTGATCAAGTGGAAGATTAACGTATTCCTTTAAAAGTACATCAGAAAGAATATTTTTATCTTTATGTCCTTTGAATTCAGGGATAGATGCGCTAAAATCGCGAATCTGTCCTTTTTTATAAAGCTCTTCTTCTGAGGGTTTTGACTCTGCAAAATAATCAACTATTTCTTGGACTTCATTTGGCAATGGTGCTTCTTTATTTTTACCAAGTTTAGTTATGTCAGTTGTAAGAATTTCGGCTGTTTTTTTGCCAATATCTGATACTTTTCTAAACAAACTTTTAGACTGGTTTTCTGCTCCAATCTCAACCCCTTTTATGTAATCTTCACCTGATTTTTTACCTTTTTTGGAAGGTGAAGCATTTCCCAATCCTTTATCGGTTGCGTCAACTATTTTAAGAGCGTTCTGGTAGGCTATCTTCTGTGCGCTATCGCCCGACAACCCTAGTTTTAATCCTTGTTGATAATCTTTACCTGACTCTAATCCACTTTTAGTAAGAATTTGTGTCTGTAAATTATCAACTGATTGTAAAAAGCCACTTAATGATTTATTGATACCTGTTGTGTTAAATTCAGGGTTAGCTCTTAAAGCTGTAATTCCTTTTTTAACTTTTTCCAATTGAAAGTAAAGACGTTCTAAAGATTGAATATCTTTAGTAGTATTAATTTCTTGACCAATGTTTTTTATACCAATACCAATTCTTTTAGTAAAATCAGCAGGGATTTCTGTAGTAGGAATCTGAACTCCACTAAGTTCTTTCTTCCCTAATTTTGTTCTATCGCTTGCTTTTGTTGTTAATAGAATCCGAGTTAGTTGGTCAGGGTTAAATCTTTCGGTTAATGATTTCCATATTTCTTCTTTTTTGGAACCTACTCCCGATGCTGGTACATTAATCCCCTGATCTCTAGCTAATCCTCGTAATTGTTTTACTGTGTAATATTCTGGGTTAATTGCCTTAATGTTGGCTGGAATAGGGTTACTTACTGGGAAGACTTTCTCGTCAAAATATGGAGTTATTTCAGTGGTAATCAGAGAATCAGCTTTATTTTTTGCTGCTTTTAAGGCTTTCTGGGTTTTACCTTCAATTCTTTGCTGTTCTTCTGTGCTGACTAATTTAGGGATATTACCGGTAGCTGCTCCTAAGAGTTTTTTGACACCTTCACCAGCGGCTAAAGAAGATCCCGCAATCGCCCCGCCTGACGCTAAAACATTTATCGTGCCGTTAGTTAGTTCCGTGACTAATTGCATGACTGCCGTAGTTAATTGCTGCCCAATTCCAAAAGGCAATCCATTAAAAACAGAGGTCATTTGAGCCTGTACTGCGTGAAGCATTTGTGTTCCGCCCGCACTTAATGCTTCTGATAGAATCGTTCTCATCGACTCCACAACTGCCGTGTCAAGACCCCCTGGTAGGGCATGGATAGCAGCGGCTCCCATAGCAGCCGTTCCCCCTACCTGAATAGCTTTTTTGCCTATTGCAGCACCGGGTAAAGCCATTACTGGACGCTCTAACGCTTGCATTACTGCATAAACGACTTGACCAAATTTAACAACGTCAAGAGATGTGTCTTGAAAAGCTTTTGAAAGTAGAAGTCCTGCTGTTTTTAATTCTTTTACAAGAGTTAATTGTAATAATTCTGCAAAATTTTCATTCCCGCTAAGATGCTGAATTGTTCCTGATTTGTCAGGAGTACCAAGTCGCGAAACTAAGACATCTTCTAATCTTGATTTAGCTGTCACAGCTAAATCTTTGACTTTTTCTTGAAAAAAAGACGGTGAAGGAGTATTGGAAATTCTGTTCAACCTATCAGGAGAGGGAGGTAGTGATTTTTGATGTAAAGCTCGATCTATCTCTTTTCGCTGACGTTTAACTATGTCAGGTTCGCCGCCCCACATATCCTTAATTTGTGTATCAGACCAAGGATCAAGAAGAGCATTGTCACCACCCCGTACAGCATCCTCTACTCTTTTTACTGCTGTTACAATATCTTGACTAGCTTTGTTAACAGACGAAACTACGTTATTGTTACTAGATACTTTAGCAGTTTCATTTCTTGCAGATGATACTGCGTTATCAATCTCTCTTTGTAATACTGTTTTAATTAATTTTTTAAGTTTGCTATTGTTAACTGGAATAGCATCAACGGCTATATCAAATCCAGTGTCAATTAATGTTTCTAAAAAATCGCCGTCTTGTCTATTGTTTTTTTTCTTAGTCGATTTTTTAGTAGATTTTCTTTTACCTCCAAATGATACCCCTATTTCTTCCCCTGATATATTTCCTAAATCTCCTAACGAAGGAATTCCCATAGAAGAAGTAAAAGAATTTATTGCATTTCTAGTAAAATTCTTACTTATTTCATTCCCTATCCCTTCAAAAACTCCTGTAAAAACTGATTTTAGTGGTGCGCTAACAACGTTACCTAGATCAGAAAGAGCTTTTTCGATCCCATCAAAAAGTTGTTGCCCAATTTGTTCTCCGCTACTAGAAGATAAATTAATGTCTTGCTTGCTAAGATTATCAAGTTTTTGATTTAAAATATCAAGAGATTCATCATCGACAAATACTTTGATAGGATTTGCTTTATAAAAGTTTACAACTTCTTCTAAATGGCTTGTTTTTATATTCAAATGATCGTTTAGTTTATAAAGCTGGCTATCATCAACACCAACTTTTATCTTCATTACAGTTGAACTAATTTCATCGACACGACGCTCTAGAGAAGAAAGTTTGTCTTTAGCCGATTTGATACCACTATCATATTGGGCTGTATTTAGCCCTAGACCGATTTCTAAAGTACCAAGCGATAAAGACATTAGCTTTTCTCCCCTATTAATTGAATTATTTCGTCGTATAGTCCGCAATCGACTATTATTTGAGTAGCAAAGACTGGCACTTGGCCAGCTTGCATAGCTTCTAACAGAATTTGAGCGGTTTCTTGATCAAGAAAATATTTTTTATTTTCTTTGAACTGGTAAGGCAGAAAATCACTAGGATTAAGACTTTGTGACTTAGAACCTTCTTTAGATTGTGCTATTAGGTAGGCGTGAACCATGGCGGCAATCTGACTAACTGTAGCCGATAGTGAATTAATTTCTTCACATTTGACTTTTTGAATCCCTGAATATTTTTTTAGGATTAACCAGTCTGGCCAATCTTCCCACTCTTCGATAGACAATCCCCATGCACACCATTTGTAATAGATTTCTTCCCAATTAATGGGGTTAGCGATTGCCTCTAACCGCGCATTAATTGCGTCATCTATTCGTTTTTTTCGTCATCCTCCGTTGGCTCTGATTCTGGTTTTTCAGGCTCTGGTTTCTCAGTTTCTGGGTTTTGCCACTGGGTTATGTCTTGCCAGAGATAGTCTTGATAGAGTCTCACTACCATAAATTGAGACAGATCATTAATGTCTTGTATGGTGAAATCAACAGAAGACTTATCCTTGAGCTTAACTACGCGGCGAGGGCTTCCAAGAAAGTTAGCTAATAAGGCTTTATTGTAAGTTTCATAGGTTGTTTCCCGATCCTTAAATAAAGCGTTTAATTCATCGAGATAAGGCTCTACAAGTTCTATAGATTCTCTTGTTAGTTCTCTTGTTTTTTTGCGATTATTTAAAATTGATTGCTGCACGATAGCGGCGGTTTCTACTTTTTGTTCTACGCTGTCAGATTTTACCCCGTCAAGGGCATCAACCATGACCTGTTCAATTCGTTCTCGGATCGAACCGTCGTTAACTACTACTCCTTCAATTTCAGCAGTGGATAGTCCCGTTTTTTGCCCGATAGCTTTAATTTTCTCAAGATAAGCTTTGTCAGCTTTTTCCCGTGCCTCTAAGTATTCCTTGACTGTTTCATTTTCCTTTGGATTAATCCCGTATCGTTTTAAAAACTTGATTCCAATCTCTCCATTTTCTTCTGTAGCAATTGTGTCTATCTTTTCTAATAAAGCATCATTGCCTTCAATGTAACAAATCCATTCTTTTTTTAAAGGGAAAAAGAATGTTTCATTAAACTTCAATTTACCCAATACGCTTAACTTCGCCATTTATTTTTACCTTTTGATTTCTTTTTGCACTTTGTTCAGTATTGAGCCACAGAGGATCAAGGATCACAGATACTTGTATTCTTTCTTGGTTTTTTGTTCCGTCTGGTGGTTCGATTAATATCTTTTCTTGTTGACTTATTTCTCGATCAAACGTACCGAGAGAAAATAAGAGGTAATTATTGATTATTCTAGAATTGACTAACATTACCTCTTGGTCTTCATCAACAAGGAGTTTAACTGTTTTAATTGAGATCATTAGCTACATTGGGAGAGAATGGCGACGTTGCCATCGGTTTAATGTCAAACACATTGCCACTAATAGTTAGAGTTACGTTTCCTTGTAGGAAATTGCCTTTTTCACCACTAACATTTTGGCTAACATTTGTCTGAAAACCTAAGCCGCCGCGCTGTCCCATATAGACAATTTCGAGATAAATTCGATCACCTCTTTGCTCTGCAGCTTTTACAATTTCATATCCAGGATCACCAAATACAAGCGGACCCGATACCGACCCAGTACTCATGATTTCGGAGATAAATTTCTCCACCGCCATTTCACTAAAGACGGAATCAGTAACCTCAGTAGAGGAGGTGTCAACGTTAAAGGTCTTGGCGCTCAAAAAAGGAACCCAAGATTTAATCGTGCATTTTTGAGCGGGAGTAGCAAGGGTAGCAGCAATTTTGGAAGGTTCGATCTGGATTGCTGTCTGGGTTACTGTCGTCGTTTTTGTTCGGACGACCACATAATCACCGGCAGTCCCCACATAAATTAAAGTGCCAGCATATAAAATTCGGCCAAAACCCCCAGTCGCCACGGTAAGAGTGGAATCACCTAAGACGATTGCACCACCTAAATCGGCTACTCGTGTGGAAGGTTCCTGTCCAAAACCATAAGTACCAGAGATAAAAAATTGCGTATCACGGCTAGGGGTGAGGTTGTCACTCCGATTTAATTCTAGAATTTGATTCGACATTCTGATCACTGACTAAACTTTTCTAGTTACATTGTACTATAAAAGATTAGTAAATGTGTACTCTAGAAGCCTAAAAGCCTAGCAGTAGTGATTTTAAAGGTCACTTTTGGTCTGATAATCCCCTCAGAAGTTTTGGTATAGGGGGTTAGGCGCGGCTGATCTAGAAAATTCCAGTAGCGAGATGATTTAAGTCTCTCGATCACCGGTGTTAAGGATTTCTCTAGATTGTACTGTTTCAAGGTAATGCAATAGTTGTTTATACCTACGGTATATCCTAGTAAATTTTCGTGATAAGGATTAGGCTCTCTTTGAATAATTGCTTCGATGCCGCTATTAGGTTTTACTTTATAGTTAGGGGGTAATTCAGGAGGCTCTACCCAAATAGCATCAATTTCTTTTAAATTTTGCCCTGTAGGGCTTGTTATTTCGTATTTACCTAAGTCAGCGCCGATAAGTATCTTTAAATTGTTTCTAATGCTTAATAAAATATCTCTTAATTCTGATTCACTCATTTAATTTTTCCTTTAAGATTTCACTATAAGCCTCAATTGGATTATAGTCTTCTATAGCCGTGTCGATAAATGGGCGAGCGGGAACATCTGTCACCGTCCCATCGTTACGCTCTATTTGATACCCTTCATGGACAAGAGCGGCATGATCAGCAGTGTAACCGATTACTTTATAAGTATCCGATACATCTTCAATAAATTGGCTATTTTTTAGCTCACCTGTATCTACAATGTCCCGGGGTGAGCCAACTACACTACCGTTTTTTCGTACAGTCTCCCGTGGCCAGTTCCATTTAGTATCCTCTATCTGAAAGTTAATCTCTTGGGCAAACTCGCCCACCATCTCATTAAAAGACTCAATGGCTAATTGTCTTCCTAGATTCCAGTTAATCATTAAATAATAGCTGTAAGTTATCCTTACAGCTATTATAGCAATTTATTTTTATTGGTTTAGGGAGTGATTTTTGATTTGCGTAACCAATACGCTAATGCCAAATAATCAATTTCTATGTACTCAAAAACCATGTTAAACGTTACTTCTCTTTCAGATGCTAACACTTTTACCTTTTCTGGAGTTAATTTATAGCACCTTGCAAAGTTATTTAAGAAGGATGGGTTAATCTCTATTAGTTGATTTATATCGTCTAAAGATAAATACCCTTTTCTTTTTATTTCTGAAAGGGTACGCTTCATGTCCATAAGTACGCCTCCATTATCAGAATACCGCTTATAGCAAATCCAATCAGTAAACCGTTCAAAAAGAATTTTTGAATGTTTCCACCAATCGATTTCTGCTGTGTCCACGAATGAACACTGTCTATGAAGCATACGCTTAAAATCAGACGATGCAGGATGCTGATGTAAATACTTAAATCCTTGTTCAAAAGCTTCCTCTTGTGTCTCGTGATAAGACACTAATTTATCATTCCAGTAAAATCTAATCATTACACTAAAACCCTAATTGAATATAGCTCACGACGGCATCGTGAACAAACCTTAAGTCTGTAGCTATAGTTGTTTGATCGCCATAGTCTTTATCATTATTTTGCAAAATAACGATAAACTTATTTAATCGACAAAGATAACGTACTCCTATCTGGGAATTTTTTATTCTTGCCCAATATTCGCCATTATTGTCAGAAGATTGATTTTGCTCAAATTCCCAAAGATAATAGGGAATATTTTCTTTGATTGTAGATTGAAACTCTTGAAACGATAACATAATTTTCCTCTATTTATTTTCTGTTTTTTTTAGTTCTTCTAAAAAGCTTAAAAACTCTTGAAAAACAGCTTTTTTCCGTCCTTCCTGAATTTTATGGAAAACTTGCAACTCATTGTTAATAGAATCTGTAGTTTGTTTGTCGATGGTTTTTATACCTTGAGTTAAGGAATCTGAAAAAGTCTCACATCCTTGCGCCAGAAACTTTTGAATATGCCACCGACCATTACTTTTGATGTATTTTACTTCAAATACTATCCGATAGTTATCGTAACTAATGGTTGCTCCGAAATAAGTGCAATTTCTTGCAAATTTACACTCCTTTTCAGTTACATCAAAGATACTTAAAATTTGTTCTTGAAACTCTTGAAATGATAGCATAATTACTCCCGTTGATTGACTACTTTAGTTTAATAATTTGACCCGTCTCCAAACACATAGCTTCAAAATACAATAACTTATCTCGTTGATTGTAATACTCAAAAATTTTGGTAACATCTTCTTCTGTATTTATATTGGAAAAATACTCTTGAAGTATTCCTTTTTTGTTGTATATAATAGCCGCAGCGGTAAAAGTCTGGTGTTTAGGATTGCCATTTTTATCTTTTTCTGCAAAGTTTAAGTGAAACATAATTACCTTTGTTGATTTGTGGTTAATAACTGATAATTGATAACTGATTACTGACTAATTGTCGCACACCACCCGAAAACCGATATTGTAGTCGCGGTCGGCGCGGCGGTTGTAGTTGATACGGAAAGCGGAACGGCAGTCACATGGATTGCTGCCCCAGGAACTGCCCCGCAGACATTTTCGAGGCTGAGAACGATTATCATTATCAATCCACGCCGTGCTATCGTCTTCGCACCACTCCCAAACATTACCACTCATGTCATACAGTCCCCAACCATTGGGCTTTTTCTGTCCTACGGGATGAGTTTTACCACCAGAATTTTTGGCATACCAAGCGTAATCTCCTAACTGATTAGCATCATCACCAAAATAATAGCGAGTAGTTGTCCCTGCACGACAAGCATATTCCCATTCTGCTTCTGTAGGCAAGCGGTAGGTTTTTCCTGTTATTTGACTCAATTTCTGACAAAAAGCTTGAGCATCGTTCCAACTAACCCTTTCTACTGGATTTTGGGGATTATTTTTAAAGTGAGAGGGATTGTTTCCCATTACTGCTTGATATTGTTCCTGAGTAATTGGATATTTGCCAATCGCAAAACTGTTGACTTGAACTTGGTGTTGAGGCGCGTCATAGTCTGACGCATCGCCT
>Ga0214168_1001314_pt1 | contig 9934 bp, 10 predicted proteins | sample LakMenepilimnion_FD_153002 | JGI IMG/M metagenome (GOLD analysis project Ga0214168, IMG submission 153002) | Freshwater microbial communities from Lake Mendota, WI - Practice 29OCT2010 epilimnion v4 | ecosystem: Environmental > Aquatic > Freshwater > Lake > Epilimnion/Euphotic zone | place: Lake...
TATCTTGGTGTAGATTCGGATTATTTTGTTGAAATAAATCAGCACATAAAACAGATAAACAGCAAAACAAAAATTGTTTTCGGTGGTGCTTACACTCCAAAGTTTTCAGAATTTACTCTAAAAAGTAAAAAAAACTTGGGTGTAGACTATTTAATTCATGGCTACTCCGAAAGCATGATTGTTGAGTTCATGAAAAATCAAAGAGCAGGTCGCTCACAAAAGTTTTCTAAGAAAAATTATGGACTTTATGAAATAGATTATGACTTTAGAGGAGACTCCTTCAACTTTTGTGATGAAAATTTTGAATGGCATGATGATGATTTTATTTTTGAAGGTGAAGCTTTACCTATAGAATTGTCTAGAGGTTGCATTTTTAAATGTAAATTTTGTGCATATCCTCTGTTAGGAAAAAACAAAAATGATTTCACATATCTTAAAACAGAAGAAAATATTTTAAGTGAAATTTTATTCAACTATGAAAGGTTTAAAACATTGAATTATCAAATTATTGATGATACTTTCAATGAAAGAACAGAAAAGTTGGAAATGTTGTTGAAGGTAAGAGACAAATCAAAATTAAACTTGAGTTTTGTTGGTTACAATAGACTCGACTTAATTCACAGATTTCCTGAGCAAATATCTTTGTTTAAAGATATGAATTTTGTTGGCCATAATTTTGGAATTGAAACATTTAACTATGAGAGTTCTAAAATCATAGGCAAAGGACTAAAAGAATCGGATGCAACAGAAACTCTTTTCAAGATAAAAAATTCAATGAGTTGTGTTAACACATCAGCAGGTTTTATACTTGGACTACCTAAAGAGAATATGAAAACTTTTTATGATTGGTTTATGAGAGTTGCAAAGGAAGATTATCCTTTAGATTCAATTGTATTAAATGCTTTGTGGCTATCTGAAACGACACACACTAAAAGTGAATTTTTTAATAATCCTTCAAAATATGGATATAGTTTTTTTGAAAGAGACATAAAAGAAAATTTTTCTGGTAAAATTTGGAAAAATGAGTATTGGTCTTTTGATGAGTGTCACAGGATAGCGCAAAGCATTAGAAATAGCTTAAAAGAAAATGGAAGAAATAAAATTTCATCTTTTTATTCTTTAGGACTAAGTTCTTTGACAGAAAGTAAAGATTTAATATCGGTGTTAAACATACCTTTTAAAAATTTAGATTTTAATTTTTTCCAAAACAAACACTTAGAAAGAATTGAAAAATATATTGACAGGCTAGAAAGCTTGTGTTAGAATAGTGTCTATTCCGCAGAACCCAAGCTAGGTGCAGGGGCGTGACTGTTAATCACTGGTTAGCTGAGTTCGAATCTCAGATGCGGAGCCAAATAAAGCCTCGGTGACGGAATTGGTATACGTGTTGGTCTTAGAAACCAAATTTTAGGAGTTCGAGTCTCCTCTGAGGCACCAGTTGACTCGCCTTGATTGATGGCGTATAATAGGATAAGTAATCAATTAACATGGGCTGTTAGTGCTAATGGGAACACATCTGTTTTGCAAGCAGAAATTAGGAGTTCGATTCTCCTACGGTCCACCAAATTTTGCCCTTCTAGTATATTGGTATTACAGTTGCCTTGTAAGCATCAAAAAGTGGTTCGATTCCACTGTGGGGCACCAATTTTCTCGGTGTAGTGAAATGGCATCACCCGTGGTTTGGGACCATGTAGCGCAAGTTCGATTCTTGCCACCGAGACCATTCAATAGCAGGTAGGTCAAGTGACCCGGCAGGTCTCATAAGCCTGACTGAGAGTGGAGCGTTACCACTACCTGCAACCAATTTTGGTGCTATAGCATAGACAGATATGCATGGGTCTCATAAGCCTACCAGGAAGGAGCGTTACCTTCTAGCACCACCAATCCGTCCTTAGCTCAATGGAATTAGAGCACTTGGCTACGAACCAAGAGGTTGGGGATTCGAGTTCCTCAGGACGGTCCAAATTATACCCGGTTAGCTCAAAAGTAGAGCATACGACTGATAATCGTAAGACAGAGGAGCGTTACCTCTACTGGGTACCATATCTCGATAGTGTAACGGCAGCACCATGGTCTCCAAAACCATTAGTGAGGGTTCGAATCCTTCTCGGGATGCCACATAAGTAAAAGAAAGAAGGTCGGTATGTACAACAAAAAAATTGACTTAGACGAAGTTAAAGCCTTTATTGAAAGTTGCGGTCCAGATACCAAAATTTATCTTGGCTGCGATTCTGAAAAAGTTAAAATGAACGGCGTATGGTATGCAGACTATATCATTGCTATTGTTGTTCATATTGACGCAAAACATGGCTGTAAAATTTTCGGTCAGATTGAAAGAGAAAGAGATTTCGACCAACAAAAAAATAAACCTCGGATGCGTCTGATGACTGAAGTTTATAAAGTTGCAGATATGTACCTAAACCTTTCGGCAATCATTGCAAATGATATTGAAGTGCATCTTGACATTAACCCAGATATGATGCATAATTCAAGTATTGTTGTTAACGAAGCGATTGGCTACATAAAGGGTATGTGTAATGTTGTACCTCTAGTGAAACCAAATGCTTTTGCTGCTTCTTATGCAGCCGATAGGTTAAAAAGTTTTGCAGCGTAAATAATATGCGGGGTTAGTTTAATGGTAAAACTACAGATTTCCAATCTGTTGTTGAGAGTTCGATTCTCTCACTCCGCTCCAATTCGCGGGATTGGTTTAATGGTAAAACGAAACCTTGCCAAGGTTTAGTCAACAGTTCGATTCTGTTATCCCGCTCCATTGTTAGAGGCCTGAAAGAAAGTGCTTAACCAGCTGCCTGACTCTCAAGGTAATACCAACCCTTGCACTTATTGCTGTGGTGGCAGTCGCTTCCAAGGGGACCACTTTACACGGTCTTAAACAGGTGAGAGTGCCTCTAACAATGGAGATTGATTATGCGTTATTTAATTTTGTTACTTTTGTTTTTTTCTTCTTCTATTATGGCCAAAGATTTTATCATTGGCTTCAGGGGAATGAATGAGCAATTTGATACAGAGTCTTTTATTATATTTGCACAAAAAAGAAATTTGAAGCCATATGTGTTTAGTCACAATCAGGTTTCATCGGCCGTCAGATTGATAAAAAGTAAAAAGAAAAATTATGAACTTTACGGCTACAGTCTAGGTGCAGTTTCGGTCAGAGAGACTTTAACTATTCTGCGGAAAGAAAATGTTCATATGCCAACTTTTATAATAACTGTTGGCGCACATAGAACAACGAATGTTGATTTCAAAAGTTTTGATGTTAACTTCTTCAACTTTTTTGATGATAGTGGTAAAGGCTCTTTGTCTCCTGGTTTATACATATCAGTGCCACATCATCAGATAATGAGATACGTTACTGATATGCAAATCATTCTATGCAGGTGTTAGTTTAGTGGTAAAACCTCGGGTTGTGATTCCGATATCAAGAGTTCAATTCTCTTACGCCTGCCCAAATATGCAATACATTTTTTATTTTCTTCTGTGGACTTTTCTTATGTACTGGGTACATAGAGCGGTTCATTCTTCAAAAATTTTAGGTCATTTTCATTGGCAACATCATAAAGTTATCAATACAAAAAATACCAAGTGGCATTGGAACAATATTTTTTTGTACAATGATGATGTTAAGAGTACGATTGATTTGTGGATAACAGATGTTATTCCAACTCTAGTTTTTTGTTATGCAACTGGCCATTGGTGGATATTTGTGTTGTACTATGTCTACGCCGCATTCTTCCAGGAAAATATCGAACATTCAGGTAAAGTTAATGTTCCTTTTCTAAGTTCTGGTAGATGGCACTTGACACACCATAAAGATTCACGTTACAATTATGGTTTCGTTTTAACTTTCTGGGATAAATTATTTAAAACAGAAAAAAGCACTGGGTCCTTAGTTTAAAAGTAGAACATCCTCCTTACAAGTGGAATACGGCGGAGCGTTACCGTCAGGACCTACCAATTTGCTCTCATAGGTAAATGGCATACCGCATCCTTGGTAAGGATGTATTCCAAGTTCGATTCTTGGTGGGAGCACCAAATAATACCAACCTAGCTGATGTGGTCATAGCGGCGGTCTGAAGAACCGTGGAAAGTGGTTCGATTCCACTGGTTGGTACCAAACAAGCCCCGGTGACGGAACTGGAATACGTGTCTCTCTCAAAAGGAGAATTCTGAGGGTTCGAATCCCTCCTGGGGCACCAAATACGGCAAACAAAAAAATTGATATTGACTCTACAAATTTTTTAAGATACAATACGTGTATTGATTGAAAAAGTCCTCATTTTAAAGTGTACTGCCGAAGTTGGTTCGGTTAGGCAGGCTGCATCCAACAGGCCATGTCCGTTAGTACACTTTAAAATGATTGCGAGTGTGGTGGAACGGTATACACAGCAGACTTAAAATCTGCCAGGACCGAAAGGTCCTTGAGGGTTCGAATCCCTCCATTCGCACCAATATTCCGGCTGTCGTTCAATGGACAGGACAGCATTCTTCTAAAGTGCGAATGGGGGTTCGATTCCCTCCAGCCGGACCAATATTTTTTGCATAAATACCCTAGTTGATACAATCAACCTCAAAAGGGAATAAAATGTTCAAAAAGCTAACCGCAATGGTGCTTTTTGTAATGTCTTTGTCATCGGTCGCACAGACCACCTATGATTCGAGTACGCTGGTAGATACAAACAGTACATCTACCTCGACAAGCACCGTAAATACAAACAATACTAGCACGGCCACGACCGTCAACACTAATAACACTAATGTTAATAGTGCATCTACTAACGTCAATACTAGCACCAGTGTAAACACGAATAATAACGTGAACACTGGCACAATGACGTACAACAACAATAACGTCAATGCTTCAACATCCACTAGCACAGTTACGAACAATAACAACAATGTGAATAGTGGTACAATGACGTACAACAACAATAACGTCAACTCCAGCGCCAGCACATCTACGAATGTAAACACGAATAATAACGTGAATAGTGGTACAATGACGTACAACAATAACAACGTTAACAGCAATGTGAATACTTCCACAAATACGAACAACAATGTGAATACTGGTGACATGACCAACCGAAATATCAACACCAGTACATCAACAAATGTTAACACAAACAATAATGTGAATAGTGGTGATATGACGAATCGTAATATTAACACCAGTACATCTAGTTCAGCATCAACATCTACAAATAATAATGTCAACACCAATGTTCAAACTGGTGATATGACAAATAGAAACATTAATGAAAGTAATATTACACAAAGAATAATTCAACCGCCTCCAACGGCTGTAGCACCAACAATGATGAGTGGTGGTAACAATGATTTGTGTACTACTGGTTCAAGTAGTGCGGTTCAGACTCAAATTTTTGGTGTAAGTTCTGGTGGTACTATACGTGACGAAAATTGTGAAAGATTAAAATTATCTAAGACTCTTTTTGATATGGGAATGAAAGTCGCCGCCGTTGCTACAATGTGCCAAGACCGCAGAGTTTGGGACGCAATGATGGCCGCCGGTACTCCATGCCCCTACGAGGGAAAAATTGGTGAGGCTGCAAAGGTTGAATGGCAAGCAAATCCAAATAAAGTTCCTGCACCAATAAAAGAGAAAAAAGATGATTCGTATACAAAGATTGGCATCGGCAGTTTCCTTGGCGTTCTTGTTCACAAGCTTATCAAGTAACGCACAGGATTTAATTGCAGGCCAAATATACAATACTGGTAATGTAGTTCTACCTACAAACCAAGGTGGACCATCATCTTGGGTGAATGGTGTTTATCAAAACAACTTGACATGTTGGTCTTGGGGGCAACCTGGTTATTGTGGCCCTGATGCTATTGTTGGTCCAGGAAATAACATAAACTTCTCTTTTGGTTCAACTTACCTTTATCAGCAACAAGACATTTCAAGCATATTGCCAAGTTCTACACCTGGATTACAAGTCACAGGATATAACTTTGGATTCAGAGCAAAGAACGGTAATGGATGGGACGATGGGCGCGTAGACCAATTGGCGGCGCTTGTTCGTTTTTGGGATACTACAGGCGGTAGAGGAACCAGTAATTTACTATATGGTAATTCATACGATTTAAATTACAAATTTAATTGGACCAATTTTAATTTCTCTGAGAATTTTACTTCTCCTTTAAATGCTTCTTCTATCGGAAAAGTTCAGTACGGTTTTATAGGTAGAGACAACAATGGTTGGGCGGGTCCTTATGGTCCAGAAGTGACTAATGTTTCCTTTTCTCTGAAGTACACTGTTGACCCATGTTCTGTCAATGTGTTGAGTTCGCCTACTTGTCCTGGTTATTTGAGTGCTATCAATAGTTTAACGCCAGCAACTGTGGCAGCTTCTTCTACAATCGTATCTACACCAACAACAGTTGCTACACTGCCAACAACTTCAGATGTACAACCATCAACAATAACTGTTGACGCTGGCGGTGTTGAAGTGTCAACTAGTGGAACAATAAGCGCACCAGACAATATTCCACAATCCGTAAAAGAATCAGCACAAAAAACAGAGTCTGAAAAACAGGAAGAAAAAACAAAGTCTGGTCCGAACATGTCTCTTATAATGAGTGTGGTTCGCCAAGTACAGGCAAATGACAGAGCTACACAAGCTGCTGCGGTTGAAAATGCACTACAAGAAGTTTCAAGTGCAATAGCAAATGCACAAGACCAAACAAACATGGTCATTGAAAACAATCAAAGAAACAATGCAGCACAACAACAAGCGGCAGCAGAATCACAACAAACAAGTGTTGTAAGTGTTCAGCTACAAAACGCACAAACAAGCAGACAGAGTAGTTTTAATTTTGAACCTGTTGCGGCAGTAAATCAAATTCAACAAATACAAAAACCAGTTGAACAGGTGAATACGCAAACACAAGTTCAAGTTTCCAAAGTTGACTATTCATTGTTGCCGTTGACAGTACAACCATTCACTTCTTCACAAGTAAGTGTTTTCAGGCAAAATGAAAATCAAGGTGAAATCATAGCACAAACAAATTTTGTTAGCAACGAAAGCCCAATAAAATCAATTTTGGAACAAAAACCTTTTATAGAAAATACAACAACCGAACAGAAAACGGAAACTGTTAAGAGCAACGTTCAATCAAATGAACTTGCAGGTAACGTAGATATAAACAAAATGGCAGTTACGCCGCCAGGATTTAATGCTTATATGAGTTTAGCACTCAAGGATGGTCAGTTATACAAACCTGAGGAGATTTATAAAAACCAAGTGACTGTAGATAATGTTAGAGCATTGAGACAACTATCATCGGATAGAGTACATCAAGAAATGGTCAACCAACAATACAGGAACTAAAATGACGGAAGAAATTAAAAACGTTAACAAAAAAATTGATGATGCTGAAGCAGCAGTAAAGAAGTATGCAAGTAAAGATACCGTAATCAGCATCGGTGGATATGAATTCACTCCAGCAAAATTAATGGTAGCATTCACTATCGTATCATCCACACTTGGCGGTCTTTACGGAGCATTTGAAGTTTATAAAGACTATCAAGGAATGAAAAAGAAAATTGCTGAATACATTGCACCAGATTTATCCGAATTCGATAAGAGGCTTGCAGTTATTGAAGAAAACAGTGCCAAAACTTCAGACTATACCAGAGATATCAAGAATGACCTAAAGAACGATATCCGCAGAAATGAATCTGTAACAGAACAAATTGAGCGCGGCGTAAAACAAGCACAAAGAGAAACAGAGACTGAAATGCGTCAAGCACGTAAAGACATACGTGAAGATTTGGAAAAAGCAAGAGGTGAAGTTGCTTCAATACGTAAAGAAGTCGCTGAAGCTCGCCGCGAAATTAGCAGAGAAGTGGATACAACTAAAAAAGAAATTGCCAAAGAAGTTGACACCATGAAAAGGGAAGTTAACGGTAGAGTCGAAACACTGAAAAAGGAAGTTGATTCAAAAATTCAAAAAGCAATTGACAATCCTCTAGCAAACAAGTGATAGCGGAAGCTCTGCTGACTCTCGCACTGGCTTATCAGAAGCCAGAATATGTTTGTGTTAGATGGAGATGGACAGGAGATGTTTACGAAAGAAAAGTTTATTGTATTACTTGGAAAAAAGTAGAAAAAGAAAGAAAGAAAAATGATTGACCCAATAACAGCACTGGCAGGAATACAGAGTGCGGTTGCTTTAATCAAAAAAGTTTCAAAGACTGTAGATGATGTTGCTTCGTTGGGTCCGGTTTTAGGAAAATATTTTGATGCAAAGAGTACCGCAACTAAGGCGATAGTTGACGCCAAAAATAGTGGTAAAAAATCTAATATGGCTGCGGCTATTGAAATAGAACTGGCAATACACCAGGCTGAAGAATTTGAAAAGCAATTGCAATTACTTTTCATGCAGTCTGGAAAAATAGATGTTTGGAATAAAATTAAGAGCCGTTCTATGGCAATGGACGTTGATGCGGCACACCAAGCTAGAAAAGAAAAAGAACTTAGGTTGAAAAAACAAAAAGAATTGAATGAAGCAATGGAATTTTTGTTCGCTATGCTTTTGCTCATAGTTGCTATTGTGGGAATAGGCTGGGGAACGTTCGAATTAATAGAATATTGTCAAAATGGTAACTGTGGCAAATAAACAACAAATAGTTGACTAAAAAAAAGTAATACTTTTGTAGCACTTGACAATTGCCGTTGGACGTGTAGAATCCATTCTGTTGAGTTGATAAGGAGTTACAAAATGGCTTACATGTCCCAAGAAACCAAAGCAAAAATTGTTGCTGCTGTTAAACCTATTCTTAAAAAATACGGTCTAAAAGGCACCTTTGCGGTTCACAATCATTCGACGATTCAATTGAATCTAAAATCTGGCAAAATCGATTTTATTGAGAATTATATTCAAACTGATATCGATAAGCCTTATGCGAAACACTTTTCGCAAGACCAAATCGATTATATTCGTAAAAATAAATCGATTGATATAAATCCTTATTGGTTTCATGAACACTTCACCGGTAAAGCAAAATCTGCACTGACAGAAATTTTTGCCGCGATGAAAAAAGCAGGCGATTGGTACGATGAGTCCGATGCCCAAACGGATTATTTTAATACCGCATATTATGTTGATGTGAATATCGGTAAATGGAATAAACCTTATCAAGTAGAATGAAACGATATGCTCTGATTGTAGATGGTAAAATTTTCGGCATTTTCTTTATCCGAGAATGTGCCGAAATTTTCGCCTCCGGGTTTACTAAAAATCATAGCTATATAATACAAGAAATAAATTTATGAGTTGAAGATGCAAGGAATTTTTATTTTCCAGACCAGTGATGGTTTTCGGGTTGCACCTCTGGTTAACTATGATGCACTATATGATGGTTACAAAAGCGATATGGTGCAATATATTTTCCTCCCCTATTTTCAGAAAGCCTTCGGCAGTTGTAAAGCACTGACAGAAACCGAAGCGCGTGATGTTGCCAAAACTATGGCTAAAGCATACAATGAACTTCCTGACGGTATTAGAACAGTCGCTACATACCGAAATTACAGTTTTGAGGATATAATGAATGGCAAGGCTTCCCAAGATAACAGAACCAAAGTATGACGGCAAAATGACCAACCTACAGTTGGTCGAAGCCCTCAATTGGTACCATCAGAATCAAGAACCTAAGGACGCCCAAAGGTTTTTGTTAGAATACGCCAAGAAAAATAAAATTCCAGGTCGTGTCGATACTTCCAAGAGTTATCTGACACTGGCCTGGCTTTGCCGTTTGGTTTCGAACGGCAACGATGTTGGCTCCGAGGCCATTCGAAAAATCAAAAGCGGTTTGCCTGCTCTGCTCGAAAAAGAAAAGGCTGAGGTTGTTGTGGACGCAATACCTGCACCCTCCATTCAGGAAAGAATGCGC
>Ga0214168_1001320_pt1 | contig 9918 bp, 8 predicted proteins | sample LakMenepilimnion_FD_153002 | JGI IMG/M metagenome (GOLD analysis project Ga0214168, IMG submission 153002) | Freshwater microbial communities from Lake Mendota, WI - Practice 29OCT2010 epilimnion v4 | ecosystem: Environmental > Aquatic > Freshwater > Lake > Epilimnion/Euphotic zone | place: Lake...
CAACTACTGCTAGCCTTACTTTCCATCTATATTGTAGTCGTGTCTTATTTCACATTATCCGCATCAATCATTAGAAATAGCTCCAATTTCTCAATTGAATTAGCAAACTTCAGCTTTGATTCACATTTAAATCGTATAAGGTGCTTGTAGTGTGGTGTAAACCCTTCATAGACGATAATGATAAAAAAATAGAAAAATCATGAAAGATAGAAATAAATATACAAAAGTATTTTTTAAAAAAAAATTTTCGACTTTACCAACAAAATCTAAAAAAATAATGCTTTATATTAAATTATTGAAAATGCTCGAAATAATATAAATTAATTGACACTAATCATGCCTAAATTAGCATTCATTAATTCGATAAAATAAACTTACACAAAACAGTATTATTTAACACATTATAAATTAAAAAATGACGTCAATATCTTCACAATTTTAATATTTAATTAATATTACATTTTTTTACAGTAAATTCAACTTGGTGTGACTAAAACATTGTCATAAATATTGTTTTTAATTAATGCAATTATAATTTATTATGAATTTTACCTTAATTTAAGGTAGACTTATTTAGGTAAAGGCATAAATTAACATCGGATAGATTATGAAAAAATTATTAGCTATAGTCAGTTTGGCAACAGCAACCTATTTGCCAGCAGTATATGCACAAGAGTTTGCACCAATTCACGCCGAAACACATAACAACGTTGCGTGTGTAAAAACAAGTGAAGAAGAAATTAAATCATTATTTGATAGATGGAATGCGTCATTAGCCACATTAGATCCAGAGGAAGTGAGTAAAGGATATGCGAGTGATGCGATTTTATTGCCGACTTTATCGGATGTACCACGCACTACTCATGAAGAGATTAAAGAATACTTTGTGCATTTCTTACAAAAGAAACCCCAAGGCAAGATTGTTCGACGAACCATTAAGTTAGGTTGTAACATCGCCTCAGATACTGGACTGTATCTATTCACGGTCCATGAAAAAAATGGCAAAACCAAAGAAGTTGAAGCGCGTTATTCATTCGTTTACGAATATGACGATGACCAATGGTTAATTGAGCATCATCACTCATCATTAATGCCTGAGCAACTTGCAATTGCAGCTCATCCGCATCATCATGCGAAACATTAAAATTCATTAATTTTTGCAGAAAAAGCCGTACAGCTTACATTTATTGCAACAGCTTTTTTTAAATTACTAGAAATAGTACATTTAACTATTCTCTAATTGTCATAAAATAAAACTCTACCCGTTTCAATATCATACATTGCTCCAACAATATCAATTTTACCGAGTTGATATAAATTGTTAAGTAAAGGACTGCGTTGTTTCACTTGTTTAACCATTAGCATCACATTTTCTTTAGATACAGCTTGAATTAACACATCGTCATTCCCGATTGCCGTGATGTTATGCTGAGAGCAAACACAGTCAACCGATGGTTGAATTTTTTCAAGTAAACCGGTTAAATGATCCAGTTTTACCTCAGCACACGCCCCCTTGATAGCGCCACAGTGGGTGTGCCCCAAAATAACGATCAGTTTTGAACCCGCCACAGAGCATGCGTATTCCATGCTACCTAAAATATCATCATTAACAATATTGCCTGCAACACGCGTACTAAAAACATCACCCAGTCCTTGATCAAAAATTAACTCTACTGACGTACGCGAATCCATACAGCTCAAAATAATTGCCATAGGAAATTGATTGTCTTGCGTATCATTAATCTGTTCAAACAAATTACGATTTACTTTGAGATTATTTATAAAATGTGCATTTCCTTCCTTGAGTATCTCCAATACTTGAGCAGGTGTCAGCGCTTGTTGACTCTCATACGTTTGCGCTTTGACATTTTGCACAGGTTCTAAGACACCAAAACCGCGTACATTTTGCAATGTCACTTGAATATCCTTTAAAGGCGCTTCTTCTTTGAAATCACAAATCACTTCAAACACATCGTAATCTAAATACGTTGATCGCGTTGCATCAATCACCACTTCTGAATGTCTAGGCAAATGATCGAACGTTTTCTTGAGATTGGCTTTATTGAGAAAAGACACGTTTTCAGATAAACGAAAAATGATTTTATTACCAATATGCGTTTCGCGAAAATACAGAGCACTTTTATAATTTTCAGCAATAACTGACACTAAAGCGCAAGCGAAACCAATTAAGATGCCGGTCAAGAAATCTGTAAAAATAAGTCCTAAAACGGTCGCACAAAACGGAAGAAAATGATAAATTCCAGCTTCATACATTTTTACGATGATGCTTGGACGCATGAGTTTATAACTAGTAACAAGCAAAATACTTGCAATACTGGCGAGTGGAATTTTATTAAACCAGTCGGGAATTAAAAATACCGTCATTAACAGCACTATCCCTGATATAAATCCAGCTGCTTTTGTCTTTGCACCCGATTGAATGCTAATGGAACTGCGCACAATTACTTGAGTAAGGGGCAAACCACCCAGTAAACTTGACGTCATATTCCCTATACCCTGCACTATCAATTCACGATTCGTTGGCGTCACTCTTTTATACATATCTAATCGATCGACCGCTTCAACCGCAATTAATGTTTCCAAGCTCGCCACAAACGCCAGTGTAATTGCGCTTATATAAATGACTGGATTGCTGAGTTGTGAAAAATCTGGGCTGTGCATTTGCTCAAATAAATCACCCATCGTTTTTGCAACAGGCAAGGAGACAAGATGTGACTCTTTGAGTGCTAAATCAGGGTAATACAAGCGTAAGTACTCATTAACAAGAACCCCCAAGATGACAACATGAAGTAATTGAACAAAATTAGATATTTTAAGTGCTGGATGCTCCCAAATAATCAAAATGATTAAGGATAAAACGGCAATAGTCGTTGCTGTAGGTGAAAACGCATCAAACATATGCGTTAATTCAGAAAATGAAGAAAAGTTATCCGACTGAAAAAAAGACAAATCTCCTTCATAATCAAAATCATAACCGACTGCATGAGGAATTTGTTTGATGAAGATGATAGCTCCAACACCTGTCAGCATACCTTTAATGACGGCACTTGGAAAGTAATGCGCTATGGTGCCCATTTTGGTGAGCCCCATCAGAATTTGACACATCCCCGCGATAAATACCGTTAGCAAAAATGTACTAAACCCAAGTGATTCAATACTTCCGAGCATAATGACTACAAGTCCAGCTGCAGCACCACTAATGCCAAGTGAAGAGCCACTCAATGGTGCTACTAATATACCACCCACAATACTGGCAATTAATCCTGAATATAATGGCGCTCCGCAGGCAAGAGCAATGCCTAGGGACATAGGAATAGCGATAAAGAAGATAGCTAGACCCGCTGAGAAATCATACTGTAAATTTTTAAATTCAATCATCGATAAAACCACTAAAATTATTATTAGACACACACAAAATTAATTATGTTTTTCACCAATATCTGAAAAACGTTGGTAGCCCTCTATCTCCATGAATTCAACGCGTATATTGTTGTCTGAAGTGGTGGCTAAAACATCCTCAATAGTTTCCAAAATATCATGATCAATAAATTCTGCTTTCGAGGTATCAATAGTGACGTGTCGATTCTCTTCGATACTCAAAATAAATTTACGCAGCACCACTATGTTTAAAAAAACACATTATTGATTAAAGGAAAGCAGGTAATGTGACCCTTCTTTAGACAGCGTAATAGCGGCTTGATAATTGACTTTTATAATAAAAAACACACCAATAGCCATCCCCAGCAATAAATTAGTCAGCAATATGGCATAAACAGTCAATCAGCAATTTCAAGAAAATATCAAGCCGCGAAAACAGTGTAAAATAAATAAAACCGATAAAAAACTAATTGGCTCCCACCACCACCTCCGAATGCGTCCAAAAACGGCTTTTTGCCAGAGCATCAAGCAAACCATGATTACCATCATGTTTGATTGCAAGCGTTGGAATTGACGTATCACGAATAATTTGTTCGGCAGTATCACCGAGTAAAATAGTGCTTGAACGTGAACAACCATGCGTACTGATAACGAGCAAATCCGCGTTGAGTTGCAATTTTTCGTACAAAATCGCGTGGGCGGCATTCCCCCCTTCCATAAACACAGGTTTCACGCTTACGCCATGCGTTTCAACTGTGGCAAGGAAGTTTTCAAAAGTTTTCGCTTCTTGCCATTCCACTTGTTCAATGTGTTCATCATAACGCACTGCCACTTCATCAAAATAAATGTGCAACGCAATGACTTCGTTTAAACCATACATTTTTGCCAGCGCAGTTGCGTGTGACAAACTATCAGCAGACGCTGGTGAAAAATCAATCGGTGCGACAATGCGTGTGATTTCAGGTTTGGCATTTTCAGGCACAACCCACACCGAAGCCTTTGTCACCATGGCCAAATGCGAAGCGAGCGAGCGGCGTTTGATTTGTTGTTTGCGATGTCCGAGCAAGACTAAATCAGTATTTGACATCACGATGTATTCAATCAAATTATCAATATGCGACACACTATTAAAAACTTGCGATTGGAACGTTAAATCATTTCGTGAGGTATCAAAATACGTATCCACTTCCTGTTGAATACGCGCCTTAACCTCTGCTAGTTCTTTGTTGGAATAAGGCGGTTTTTTAGGCGGCAAAGTGTGAATAAAATGAAATTCGGAACTGATACCATGTTTTGCCAAATTTGACGCATAACGCAAAATTTCAGCATCTTCTTCATTCATTGCAAGCAATACATTCACGCAGCCAAATTTCCCCATCGCATTAACACGCTCTTGTACACTTGCAACCGCTGTTTCTTTGTGATCCGCGTGAGCAGGTTTTTTATCTAGGAATTTAAATAACAACGCATACAAAATTAACGCAGACAAAACGCCTGTTAGAAAATCTGTTAAAGGAACCATCACGGCGGTATACGTCATTAAACTGGCATGGAATTTATTGTGTTCTAAAACTTCTTTAATTTCAGCAGGTTTAAACATATTACTGGCAACCCAAAGCAAAATCCCACCAATGCACGCCATCGGAACCATTTCCAGATATTCTGCAATGTAATAAGCCAAAGCGAGTTTTAAAACGGCTTTGAAATATCCTGCGAGCGGCGTAACCGCCCCCGCTTTAATACTTGTTGCTGTTCTTGCGAGTGCACCTGTACAAGGAAAACCATTGATCAGCGGCACAATGACTTGCACTAAACCTTGTCCCCAAAATTCTTTGTCAGGATTAAACGGTGTTTTGCGATTGTCTGCTAAACGGTCAGCCATCGATGAACAGAGCAAACTTTCAACCCCTGAAACAAACACAATCGCCAGCGAAAAATACACAATATCAATCATTACGCTCGTTGTGAGGTCGGGCATGATTGGCGGTGTAAATTTGAAAAAATTGTTAGGAATTGAGCCGTAAATATCACCAACGAGTTTAATACCTTTATCATTTAAAACGGTTGCACTCAAAAGCGTTGATAACGAAATAGCAAGTAATGGCGCGGGAATAAAAACCGAAATTCGCAACAAAATTTTGGTTAATGCAAACGTACCTAAACCAATTACCACCGCCCAAATGTTGATTTGACTAAAATCAATGGATGTTTGCGCGAAAGTGCTAAAAAAATCGCCCGCTTGCTCTCCTTGTTTAACTAGCAAATCACCGAGTTTTGTAACACCTAAAATTTCTTTAAAATTAGTCATGGCAATAACAACGGCAATCCCTGCGGTAAAACCGACAACGATAGAATTCGGTACAAATTTGGCATATTTTCCCAATCCAAATACGCCCATTAGTATCAAAATCACGCCCGCAATCACAGAAACTAATACTAAAAATCCGTGTGCTTCTTGCAACGTGCCGCCGCTCGCTTCACCGTATTTTGTAATCAAAGCTGCAATGAGTGGAATAAACGCTGCTGTTGGTCCATAAACTTGATATTTTGACCCCCCAAACGTTCTTCCCACCGCACAAGCTAACGCGCCTGCAATAATCCCTTGTTCTGGGCGTAAACCCATTGCCATTGAAAAGCCCATTGCCATCGGAATAGCCGTTAGTGCAACAATCAAACCCGCACTAAAATCGCGATACACAATTCGCCCCCAATTAGCGCGGTCTAAATCTTCCCATCGACTATCAAAAACAGTCATAAATAACTTTAATCTTTGCAAAATCATTGGTTTTTCCTTATCGAGTAATTCAAAAATAATCTATTGTTCTTTTCGTGCCTTCACAAAAATAACGTCAAAAATAGCAACAATTTCACCTGATTCTGTGCGCGGATAATTTCGCATCATCATAGTAAGCGCGTTTTTTTGGAATTGAAATGTCTGCTGCGTGCTGAATTTACGCTATGCGCCAATCTATTTTAACTCACGCATCAAAACTAAAACGCGTTCATAAAGCGGTAAATACTGTTCAACTTTTATGTCAAGATTATTAAAAACCGCTTGATGCAACGCTTTTTTTGAGCAACTGCAGGCTTTCGAAAGTATTGACGTGCGCGAAATCATCAACATTGAATCATTTGAAATCCTGTTTTTTAATGTTTAGTTAATACGCTAAAAATCTAGTTTTAATCTTTAAACATATAACCTTGACTGCGTCTCGTAATAATACGATGTTTACCAATCTTTTGACGTAGTCGAGAAATATAAACTTCAAGAACGTTACTATCTGGGTCAGAATCCAGTTGATATAGACTTTCAATCAATCTTGATTTGGTCAAAAGTATATTGGGATTTGACAAAAACAGCTTAAGCAACATATATTCGATAGGGGTTAAATCGTGAACAACATGATCATTCGTAACCGTTTTATTATCTTCATTCAAATACAAACCAACCGATTCAAGACCTGCCGTTGAATATTGCGCTATTTGCGAATCTCCTTTATCGCTTTTATTCATTCCATTAAGGCGTGAAAGCAATGTTTCAGTGCGAAAAGGCTTACCTAAGTAATCATCTGCTCCAGCCTTAAAACTATCTACACGGTGATACCAGTTATCTTGATTAGTAAGGATTAAAACAGGCGTATTCAATCCATTTAAGCGCCACATTTTTAAAATATCAAGCCCCAATAATTTGGATAAACCTAAGTCAAGTACAATGATGTCGTAATCTTCAGTAAATCCCATAAACTCACCTGACTTTCCATCCGTCGCTAAATCAACAGTAAAGCCAGATTCGACTAAATCTTGTTTGATTAAATCCCCAAGGTGCTGGTCATCTTCAACAAGCAATAATTTCATTTCTCTTCACCTTAAATATGCCCATGTAACAAAAGTATAAAATTTTTTAATAGTCTGAAATAATCAACAATGAAACACTCAAAATACGGATTTGAACGGATTTTGAATTAATATAACGACCCATTTAACTTGAATTATAGATTATTGATCTGAATTGAAACTGAATAAAACAAGCTTTTAAAATGAATATGGACTTTTGATTATTTTGAAATGCATAGATGAATTTACTATTCAGTTATTATTCATGAAAGGATAAAATTTTCATTTACAAAACAACAATATAAACCAATTGATACTTGCAGCCCTGCTACTAAAAAATTATCACTATTTTTATATTGACAGTCAATTATCTTAGTAGTAACCTAGATTCGCAGTTGGTTATTTTTTTACTTTAAGATTTATAATTCGAAAAAAAATTAAGGAGAAGATAATGTACGCAATCACAAAAAAATCTGTTTTAAAATCTCTATCAACTTTAGGTTTTTTAGCAGTAGTTTATACAAACCCCGTCATGGCAAATGATCATGATACGGAGTGCTTAAAACAGCATCAAAATAAAACCAATTGGGATAAATCGCAAAATCACTTAGACGTAGCAAATCCCAATAATTTTTCTCACAATTTAATAGAACAAAAAAAACTTGATCGAATTTCATCTGATGAGACTGTAACAAATCATGACGGATATGCTGTAAATGCTGATTAACGGTTTGAAAAAGTAGCTGTATGCATCCAATTTCTTTATGTTTTAATGCGTACGGCTACTTGAATTGAATTTTTTTGAAATACTAATCTAATTTTAACTAATAGCTCCACGCTTGTTATTTTATCTTAACTCCTATTAAGTTTTTTATTATTAGGATGACCTGTCCGCATCATGTCGCCGTCATATAGAAATTAACTGCGATTCAAATACGTTTTCCCCTAGTACACTATAGAAGTTCGTTATGTATTAAAACGTTTGTAGCATTCGATACACGAATTGCTTTAATTGGCTCTTAATTTAATTAGTATCGTTGTCATCTTTATAAAAATAAGCGAAATAGCATAATAGCACTTCAAAAAATGACTTGATTTAGATTCACAATTTTTTTATTCTTACGATTATTCCTTACATAAATTGAAGATAATCATTATTTATGTCATAGAAACAATGTGATTATAAGCACTTGGCGACCATTAGACTTTGATGTAAGTAAAGCTTCGCAAAATGCCATAAAGCCTCATTAGCCTTAACCTCCATATCTATGTAGAATACAATGACAGTTTATTTGGCCTCATCAAATTGATCTACCTAATGACAAATATAAAGAAATTGCTTTTTTTACTCGGTTTACTCACGCTAGCATCTTGCGACTCCCCCAAAGAATTAACCAAAAAGCTGGATACTCATGAAATTGTCAGCCCTATAGTCAAAGATATTTCTGAAAACAATGAATACGTTGCACAAATTCAATCGGTGAAATATGTTGAAGTGCGAAGCAAGGTTAAAGGTTATATCGAAAAAATATACATCGATGAAGGGCAATTTGTTAAGGAAGGTCAATTACTTTTTACGCTCAATTCCTTAGAATTTGAAAAAGGGGTTCAAAAAGCCGATGCCGCTTATAAAAGCGCGATAGCCGATTTTAGAGCGGCTGAAGTGGAATTAGTAAATGTGCAAAAATTAGTCGAAAAGGATATCGTCTCTAAAGCAGAACTTGACGTGATTAAAGCAAAATCCGATGCGTTGAAAGCGGATATGGACGAAGCCTTAGTCAATAAAGAACAAGCTGTTTTGCAACTTTCTTTTTCGCAAATCAGAGCGCCTTATAACGGGATACTTAATCGAATACCAAACAAAGTCGGCAGTTTAATCGCGGAGGGGGAGGTGTTAACTTCCATTTCGGATAGTCATGAAGTCTTTGCTTACTTTAATCTTTCAGAAATAGATTACCTGAACTATATATTATCCGCTCAAGAGCAAACAAAAATTGTCAGTTTAAAACTAGCGAATCAAGCACTGTATAACCATCTTGGTAAAATTGAGATGATTGAAAGTGAATTTGATCATGGGACAGGCAATATCGCCTTTAGAGCAAGATTCCCCAATCCCGATGCAACATTAAAGCATGGTTCACATGGCAAAGTGATTGTGAATAAAGCGGTTAAAAACGCCTTACTCGTCCCGCAGAAATCTACTTTTGAGATCCAAGATAAACTCTATGTTTTCGTGGTTAATCACAGTGGTATCTTGGCGCAAAGAAATATTATTTCTAAAATGCGTATCCCCGATTTTTATGTCGTTGCGTCAGGCTTGACCAAAGAGGAAAAAATCCTGTTTGAAGGGGTGGCGAATGTAAAAGATGGTTACAAAATCGATCCTGTTGACATTGAGCTAGACAAAGCTATGTCTATTGAGAGCGAATAACATGACGAGTAGATTTATTCATCGCCCTGTTTTATCTATTGTTATTTCAATTATTATCACTTTACTGGGTTTGTTATCGTTAACAAAATTACCGATTACCCAGTTTCCTGATATCGCTCCGCCCGAAGTGAATGTCACAACCAAATTTATTGGTGCAAATGCCGATGCCTGTGTAAAAGCTGTTGTAACACCTTTAGAGAGGGCAATTAACGGTGTTCCAGGCATGGCTTACATGTCTTCCGTTTCAGGTAATG
>Ga0214168_1001321_pt1 | contig 9917 bp, 12 predicted proteins | sample LakMenepilimnion_FD_153002 | JGI IMG/M metagenome (GOLD analysis project Ga0214168, IMG submission 153002) | Freshwater microbial communities from Lake Mendota, WI - Practice 29OCT2010 epilimnion v4 | ecosystem: Environmental > Aquatic > Freshwater > Lake > Epilimnion/Euphotic zone | place: Lake...
ACGATGACCGATCAATACTGCACGGCCTAAGTTTGTACCTGAACCATCAGCAGCACTATTCAAGTAGTCACAGTTAGATGAAACATAAACTGGAATACCATAGATGTTACCGATTTGACCTGTACGAATTGTGTTACCATTACCTACTTCACCAACGAAAGCTTGTTCAGTGAAACGAGCAATACCCATCAATGTGTTACGTGCTGATGGAGGGATAATCATGAAGCGACCTTCTTCAGGAATATCATTGTCATCAAGACGTTGGATTGTACGACGGATAGCAGCATCAGTCAATGCAGAAGCATTACCTGCGTTTGTGTTAGCTGTGTAGTCAAACAATGTAGTACCATCACCACCGATGTAAGCAGCATTATAACGAGCACCTGCTGAACCGCCATTGAATGTACGACCTAGTTGTAACAATGAGCTATCAACTTGACGACCAAGTGCATAACCTGCATCTGTAGTGTAGAATTGACGCATTGAAGCTAGAGCTTGTACTTCTACGATATCCTCAATAACTTTTGAGTATTCATAGTGTTTGTCTACAACAACAGCGATATCGCTATCTGTTGATGCTTGTAAAGTTACTTGTGTATTTGCAGCTTTTAAAGATGCAGCACCACGACTAGGTGTAGGAATGTGAATTGTATCACCTTTCTTACCTGTCATTGGCATTGTCTTAAATAGCTTAGCAGCTACAAGAGACTTTTCATAAGTTGCTACAATCTCATCACTCCAAATTTCTGGAATAAAATTTGCAGCAGTGGTGAGGGTTACGTGATTAGAGCCTAAAGCCATAATTAATTTCCTTTTCTAAAATGTTATATTACTCGACCCTCCGCATATGCCTTCAAAATCTCTTCAGATAATGCGTCATACTTGGCTCGGTCAGTTTGCATAAGTCTAATAATATCGCTTCGACGATATTTCTTTTTAGAAACCCTTTCAGTAGATGAATTAGAACCTACGTCGGCTGTTTGAAGTTGTTTATCTCTATCCATCTTCGAAGTGTCCAATGCTTTCTTAGTGATTGATTGTTTCTCTTTCCAAGTTGCTAATAGTTCATCTGCAGAATCAAAGTCTAGTTGACTTTCAGCACGAACAAATAATTCTGTACGTACCTTAGAACTTTTAATCCACTCGCCAAAGGCAGGATCTTCTACAGTCTCCATAAAGTCAGGGTATTTAGCACCTAACCTTGATAGAGTATCAGCCTTCTTCATCTCAAATGAAGCTTTCTTAGCTTCGAGAATAGCAGGATGATTATCAATTGCTTTATTAACAGTACTCTTTGGATCAACAAAGAAATCACCATCATCTAGTTCTGGTTCCTTTGTCTTTAAGTCTTTCGATGTTTGTGCTCTAATGTAGTCATCTACCACACGTCGTAACTCACCGACTTCACTGCCTTGCTTTCCAATTAACTTCTCAGCTTCTTGGTGCATTGATGCAATTTCTTTTGCGGTCTTGCCACGATACTTCTCTGGTAGATCATCCTCAGTAGGAGCTTCTGCCTTTACAGGTTCCTCGCCTTGAGGATTGTCTGGAAGATCAAAGTTCTCTTCTTCGATTGAACTAATTAAAACATCATCTAAGTCTTGTGCCATATTATTTCTCCTGTGCTTAATAGCATTGTAGGAAAGGAACTAAATACTTGGCAGTATCTAATTTCTTTTTTGACAGTATTATATTTACTTTTTTACCCAAGTAAACTGTCATACTTGGAAAGCCTAAGTTATTCTTCTTGTTGTAATTCTTCGTAGGTTTGTTCACTCACATCTTTTAGTGAGAGAATCCATTGTAGAATATCCAACTGCCCTTTACGTTTGTGGAACTCTTCAAAGGTTTCGATTGTACTTACCTTATTATAGCTCTCATAAAAAGTTTCAACATCTTCTATGAAGTCACGCCAACCTTGAGTTGACATAGTTGTAAAACGTTCTTCATAATATTTTTGTAATTCTTGATCCAAAACTATTGCATCCTTTTAAAAAGTATGTTATAATAGTCATTCTATTAAGATAATTATACCATAAGATTAGTTATTTGTCAAGTTGTTTTTCATCTGCATCTTAACAATTTCACGGTTCTGCATCATATCTTGTTCTTGTAGGTCTACTTTCTTTTCTTTAAGCATTAGATCTGCAACTTTAACACGACGTTCAAACTCTTTGTCATCTGCATCACCAGCTTGTAAGTTGGTAGAGATAGCTGCAATCTGTTTAGCCTTAACTTCTTCAGGTAGTAACTGAGTTTCAACTGCAGTTTTCTGTGCTTCAGCTTGTTGCTTCTGAGCTTTAGTAGAAAGATTTGCTGTCTGTGCTTGGATAAGTCCAGCTTGTAATTGCATTTGCATCTGTTCCATTTGTTGTTGCTGTGGATTAGGTTGCATAGCTTGAGCTAACATCTGTAGTAACTGTTGTTTATTAGCTAGGTTAGATGTTTCAATTACACCTTGCATTAAGATAGGTACTAAAGGACTATCAGGTCCTAGAGTCTTCATTAAGTTAATGAACTGTTGTTGTTCTACTTCACGAGCAAGCATACCTAGTGTAGATGCAGGGATAAACTTCCAGTCTTTTACTGGGAAGTTATCAGGATCAAACTGCATAAAGCGCCAAGCTGCCTTCTCAATGAAGGGAATTAGGAATTGATCCTGGAAGTTTACAAGAGTACGTTTATTTTTCTTGATAATGCTTGACAACTGAATAGATAGCTCACCACCTACAGGCTGTGCCTGCATAGCAGCTGTATCTAGTGTACCTGTTGCTTGTAATAACATGGTTTCAAACTTAGCAGCTGTCTCAATGTTGCTAGAATCTGTCTGACCAAAGCGGAATGGCATCAAGATCTCTGCAGGATTACCATTTGTCAAGATAGATTTACCTGGACGTACCTCAAATTTACTACCTCGTGGTAAACGAGTAGCATCCATAGCCATCATTGGTACAGTTGTTAGGGCTAGTGAGTCAATATGGCTACGAATTTGAGCATCAATAGCCTTTTGCATGTTGTAACCCTTCTCGGCTACACCACGACCCCAGAATCTGTTAGGAATTGTGTCATCTTGGTAGGCAACAACAGGACGATCCTTCATCATGTAAGGATTTTCTTCAGCTTTTAAGATATATTGTCTATCAGCAATGACAACAATAGCCTCTACTAAGTCACCATACTCTTCAAGTAGCTCTGATTCTTCTTCAGAACTATCTTTTTCAAAGAGATCTACTACATCTTCTGAGTCTCTAGCAGCATCTAATAAGTGTTTAGGTACCAAACCATAGTAACGTAGTACTCGAACCTTGTCATCTTGGAACTCTTGATCAATCCAAGAGAACTCTAAGTCAGAGTCTGGTGCTGATTCATCGCCCATTACCTTAACATCATTGTAAATTCCCTTTTTAATGTTCTGAGCAATGCTATGTGCAGGTACAAATTCCTCAATAGCACAGCCTAAAGCGTCATCAATTGTACTTGCAGTAGGATCAATAAGGAAATTTTGTGGAGAAATTGGTTTAAGTGTTACACTAACCTTGTCAGTTTCTAGTGTACCAATAACCATAGCATTAATATCTTCTAGTTTTTCAGTAGCAGGTACTAGTTCTTTTACTTTCTTAGTAATAACTTCACCAATACCAGTACCATAGATAGAACCTAATAAGATAGAATCACCAATGTTCTTACGAGTCTTATTCTTTTTAAAGCATTCTTTCATGTAGGCTTTAAGATATTCAATGTCGCCTTTATCTTGATCTTTCATGTCATCTTCAATGTCAAAGAAGTTAGCCCCTTGACCAAAGACAGCCTCTTCAATCTCAGCTGTATGATTCTCAATAGCTTGTTGTAGTGCTGGTGATGTAATGCGACTACGCTCTGATTCACGAGTACGATCTTCAGCAGCCCACTCACCACGCCATAAACGTTCGAATTCTTTCCAATCCTCTAGATAGTTGATATCTCGATGGTCTCGCCAGTCTTCAGTATACTCAACAATCCATTCTACTAATTTATTCTGCATCTTTTTTTCCTAAGTTAATATCCTGCGTAAGCGTCCATCGGTTCATACTCTTCTTCTTGATAGTCTTGGAAATACTCAACTACTTGAATCTGATCAATATAAGCAAGAGCATCAATCAAGTCATCATGTAACTGTGAGTTAGGAAAGTTGACAAGCTGATCTACAAACTCGTTGTTCCAATCCCCATAGTTAAGCTGTACTTTACCATGTTCGAATCTACCTTGAAGAGCCCAGACAATACGATCTGTTTTCTTTTGGTTTCCATGAGTCACATCATCTATTCGGAAATAGTGATTATGCCGTCTCATTAAATCTGTAAGATAAGGAAGGGCAGCATTCTTTAGTGACCCCTTCTCAATACCTACTGCTACTGGTTCGTAGTTAACAACAGCATTCATAATCTGTTGACAGGTTTCTTTGATGTCCCACCTACCGTGTTTAATTTCAGCAACCCACCAACCGTTGTCATGAACCTTAACAATAGCAATAGCAGTTTCATCTAACTTCTTGTTCTTGTTACCAGATTCTCTATCTACATTAATGAAGCCTGCTAAGTCGACTGCAATAAAGTATCTTCCGTCGGAAGGTTCGTCTTCATCAATCTGAATCCATTCTTCTTTGAATAGATCCCTACTTGCAGCTTCGAAAGAAGCCATAAACTCTTGTCTAAATGCAAAGCTAGACATAGAGTGTTTAGCCTTCTCAATCTCAGAGTGAGGCAGTAATGGGTTGTCATAAGATGTATAGTGGAAGCCAGCCCACTCTTCATCCTTCCCAGATTCACAGTACTTAAAGAGTTCGTAGAAGTGATTACGACCTTTAGGTGTACCAATGAATAGAGCACCACCCTGTACGTCAGCTAGAGCTGGACGCAGAATCTGTTCAAACACCTGAGGTTTCATGTCAGCGTACTCGTCGATTACGACGTATGCAAGACCAACACCACGAAGTGTATCAGGTCTATCAGATCCTTTTAGATAGATCTTACGACCATTAATCAGTGTAAGTACTGATGTGTTCTCATGAGCAGATGCAATAACATCATGCCCTATTTCTTTTAACAAAGACCAAAGAATATCTCTAGCCTGTTGATAAGTAGGAGCTACATAGAATACATCTTTATCTGTACTCTTTAAAGCTTCAATAATTAAAGTCCAAGCTGCTAGACGAGACTTACCGAATCGACGTCCTGCTGCTACTACTTTAAAACGATGTTGATCATTAAAGATCTCTAGTTGCTTCTCATGAAGCTTTACTTCTAAGTTAGCCATTAGTAAGCTTGTTCTTCTTCCTCAAGTCTTGACTTTCTAATAATGTCAGACATTGGCATATACTTTGCTTTACCAGAATCAACATACTCTTTAGCTAGTCTATAGATGTCCGCTTCAGTCTTAGCCTGAGCAGCAATCTGTCTACCGATAGCATTATTAAATTGATCCATGGATGTTTCATCTTTATCAGGACTCATGCCTGCTCCACCCATCCATGCTGGGATAGGAGCTTCATGATAGTCACCCATTCCCTTAGCTGTCTTATCACCATACTGTTTAGCAAGTAGAGCTTGCCAGACAATGTGACGATAGGCATCACCTCTAGCATTATGTTCTTCTGTTGGGCCGTAAGCTTGTTTAGCTTTGTCAAGAGCAATGTTTCTACTCTGAAAAAAATTAGGCCATTTAACAACAGCGACAGGTGTGAACTTTCCATCCATGTCTTTTTTTCTAGCTACAAGATCTCTATTAGATCCTCGAAGATCTTCAGGTCTAGCTACTAAATCCATTCTATCAGCCATCTATGACTTCACCATCAATAACATCTTCATCCTCTTGGATAGTAGTTTGTCCTACTCCGACAATCTGAATAGTAACACCTTTGTTCCCACTCTTTTCTTTTTCAAAGTAAGAAACTGGAATCATACGATCAACACATAGCTTGAGACAAGCCATCTGATCTTCATCTTCATCATTAAGAGCTTTGTCCATGATACGTTGTACGATAGCTTTACTCTTTTTAGTAAGCATTTCGGACAAGATCTCTTGAGCTCTAGCCTTCCTTTCATTAGGAAGAATTGCAGTACTTTTCTTTTTAGCCTTAGGGATAACACTTAGACCGAGTGAAGCTCGGATCTTATTAGTCTCATCAATTGAACGTCTACCTGCCATAATTATTTACTATCTTTTTGTTGAAGCAAAAGAGTTTCTGCTCTTAAAGCAGCTCTATAGAGTTCTGAGTATTTCTTTTGTAATGATTGTTGATAACTAATACTAGCTTTTAATCCTGCTTCAGTTAACATATTATGTCCTAAAGTTATAGTCTTATGAAACTATTATACCACAAAGAATATAATTTGTCAAGAAGATTTTAAAGAAGGATATGTTTATTTATAAAGAAGGATTTAGAACAGGGTTCTAGATAGACTTACCACCGATTGATCTAAGATAGAATATTTGTTTTTCTTTCTTATTAGTTATAGTAATAGTTATTTGCAATTTATAATTGCTTTACTAATACAAATATTATATCATATTTTTATTCATTTGTCAATACATAGTAATTAAATAAAGTACAGTTGTTGTAATAATACAACAGACATAATTCAGTGAGCACAGTATTGATCCCTGCGAGGGGTGGTAGACTTAACACCACCACCGAGCACAGTAGTCAAGTTCTTTTTTATTTTATAGTCTAACGATGTCCAGTATCCCCTAATTTACCTTCTGTTGTATGAGGTGTGATCCCACTATAATACCGTGATAGTAGTTACCTATCCCCCCCTATGAAGATTTAATAATAGATAGTGTGGTCTATTGAATTAATGAATGATAGGATTGTGATACACATTACACTAATTATCCTCTCTCTCTATGTATACTAATCTGTATAGATATGATACTTATTTATTATCGCTAAGTAATTGATAGATAATACTTATCATAATATCTTTGACTATATAATTTTATCCCCACTAATTACGTGAAATCTGCAACAATATATTATATAATATCCCCAATAATCAGCAGTTATTCATTAGTTATTCATCAATTCTCTGTACTTATTTGTGTTAGCCATATACAAGAATACTCCTAATTAACGCAGCTTGTGCTCAGCTATCGGACTATATCCTCGACGTCCATCCTTGCAAGTGCCAATCGCTAACCAACACAACGCTTCCATCCAGCCTGTGGCTGTCTGCTCAGCTAGTGCTTGGTACGCTCTGTCTACTTGGCATGTCTGGCCTATGTCGAGTCTATCACGTCCTCGCAGCACGTCGCTGCTAAATAAATTAGGAGAAATAAAATGGCTTCAAAAACACAAACAAGTTCTTTCGACTTTGATGCGTACAACGCTCTAATGAATACCGCTAACTCTGGGTTACGTTTATTCCTAGCTGAACGTATGTTGCAAGATGTTCAAGCAACAATGGTTCGCTACCGCTCACCTCTCATCAAAGATATTACAGATATCGTAGATGAGCTAGAACAATTACGTGCTGATAATAAAAAGTATCTTGCTACTCGCAACGATCGTGGCACAGATGATACATCACTTATCCCTCAAGCGCACAGCACTTCAGCTGATGCAGGTAAAGTTGCTTAATTAATCGCCCTCTTCGGAGGGCTTTTTTTTGCTCATGTTTGGAGTACGTATATGTTTATCAAGATATTTAATAAGCACAAACCTAAAGAAACAATGATTGTTGACGAGTTGTCTGACTTCTTATTTGAAGAAGGTTGGCGTCATTATGTAGATTTATCTTTCATTACTGGCGATGAGTATCTTCAACTTGATGAAAATAAACGTCAAGCGTCTATTCGTCAATACGGTTTTTAAAAATCGTCGTGAGCAGAAAGTTATTTATTAATAGGGCATTTTCAAGGAGAATGTTATGAAACAGTTAAAAGAGTTGTTTAGTGTAATAGGGCTATTTGTATTTATCTTACTATCCATAATAGGTTTATTCCATTTATTACAGGGAGATAGATCATGTCAAGTTCAATTTAGTAATGGGCAAGAAGTTCATGTTTTAGTAGGAGAGTGGCAATAATGTCACAACATAAATGGCATAAAGAAATAAAAGCATGGGCTGATGGTGCTGAGATTGAATATAAAGACTCAAAAGGTGAGTGGCGTCATGCAGAAGCACCTTATTGGCATAATGAACTTGAATACCGCATCAAACCACAGCCTAAAGAGCCACAGTATTTGTATGTATGGCATGAACCTAATTATGGAAAAAGTTATTTAACAGGTAATACGTCTGTTCATTCTATACCAGCAGGATATGAATATTTAGGCAAAATTAAACTAGAGGAGGAATTAGAATGAGTCTAGGTAAACATAATAGAGAAGCTCTTGACGAGCTCTTCTGTTATTGGTATTTTAAAGTATATAAAAGATTTCCACACAAGTCTGCTATATACTCTAATGCAAATCTTATTAAACTTATACACGTATTACGTCGTAAGTATAATAGGATTGTTCGTCAAGAAGAAGTAGAAACTTTTCATTAATAGGAGATTTTAAAATGAAACGCTTTGGTTGGAAAGAGTTCAGAGAAGCTGGACAAACTATTCCAGATAGTAATGATAGATTAGTAATTACAGAAGGAGAAGCTAAACATCCTTATGCTTCTCATTCAGATCATGTAATAAAGTCTCTAACATTTACACTAGATGGTAAAGATATTCTTAAAACAAGTAAAGACGGATGGAATCCATACGTATTCTTTATTGATCGTGACTATGCTTTAGAGAAAGGTATCATTACACAAACAGATGATACAAATTATTCTGCTGTACTTGATGGCCTTTATTACTTACTTAATCCTATGAAGATTCTTAAAAATAATGGGCAAATTTATGCCTCAGTTGTTGAGAAGCTTAGAACTAGGGTTAGAATGAGTGCTTTCTATTATTCCAAACCAACCATGGATCTTAGAGATGCTGTACATAATCACGTCAAGACTAAGTTTATGCGTGAGTATAACTTAGAAGAAAATAGTCAAGTACTCTTTACTAAAATGGGTGAGTTCCTAAGAGATAATAATATATTTAGTATTGTATGTTGTTATTTATCTGGTAAATTTATTTATAAACATGAAGCAATGAATGTTATACTTAGTGGTGAACGTCAATTTATAGATCATAATTTAAATGTTGAAGATTATAACTATAGTTATGATGCTATTACAGGATCCTGGTTACGTCCAGATGAAGCTGTAATCAATGGTTATGTATATAATACAGTAACTGATTCAACTTGTAATTGTCCTACATGTGATCGAACAGTTCCACAATCTGTAGTAAATGAATTTGGTGAATGTAAATCATGTGCTGAACAAGCATATCGTATTCACAATTACTCAACTAAAGTTCCTGAGTTACTTAAATTCAAAGCTAAGAACGTTCGACCTGATACATTATATCTAGGTGTAGAACTAGAATACGAAACTACAGATCGTGATGTAGCACGTATGAAAGTAGGCAGAGCACTTAAAGGTCATGCCATTATGAAATCAGATGGTTCAATTCAACATGGCTTCGAAGTAGTTACATGTCCTGCAACACTTGATATTCAATTAGATGTCTTTAAATTATTTTATGAGAATAAGCCTAAAGAAATTACTAATGGTCCATCAGTAGGTATGCACGTTCATGTATCACGTAAACCTTTATCAACTCTTACAGTAGGTAAGCTTACTGAGTTTATGAATCGTAGTGACAATAGTAAGTTTATTAACTACGTTGCAGGTCGTAACTTAAATAGTTATTGTGGGCAAGGAGATCGTACAATTACATTTCCAATTACAGTAAAAACTGGTGCACGTTATAACGCATTGAATCTAAACAATAAAGATACTATTGAGTTCCGTATCTTCAGTACTCCCTTGACATAT